>Ga0105107_10001386_pt1 | contig 15732 bp, 18 predicted proteins | sample PPLLaktember2015_6_FD_79335 | JGI IMG/M metagenome (GOLD analysis project Ga0105107, IMG submission 79335) | Freshwater sediment microbial communities from Prairie Pothole Lake near Jamestown, North Dakota, USA - PPLs Lake P8 Core (1) Depth... | ecosystem: Environmental > Aquatic > Freshwater >...
AGGGATTATCTCGACGAAACGGACCAGACTTCATGCACCGCATGGAATTACCATGGCTCGGGCATCGGCAATCTCGAATCGCTGGCCGCAGTGTTCCTGCGCAATTTCCACCAGGCTTACGTGTCGGGCAAGAACCATGGACATGAGGCCGGCCACTTCTTCCCGCTGGTGCATTGCGGCACCTCGTACGGCAACTACAAGGAAGTGCGCAAATACCTGATCGAATCGCCGCAACTGCGCGAGAAGGTCAAGAAGATCCTCGGCAAGCTCGGCCGCCTGGTCGACGGCAAGCTGGTGATCCCCGAGGAGATCGTGCATTACTCGGAATGGGTGCACGTGATGCGCAAACGCATCGCTTCCGAACTGCAGACCATCGATGTCTCGAAAATGCGCGTGACCGTGCACACCGCCTGCCATTACTACAAGATGGTGCATGAAGACGCCATTTACGATCCGACGGTGCTCGGTGGCAACCGCACGGCTGTCGGTACTTCGGTCGCGGAAGCGCTAGGCGCGCAGGTGATCGACTACTCGACGTGGTACGACTGCTGCGGCTTCGGCTTCCGCCACATCATTTCCGAGCGCGAGTTCACGCGTTCGTTCACCATCGACCGCAAGATCAAGGTGGCGCGCGAGGAGGCGAATGCCGACGTGATGCTCGGTATCGACACCGGCTGCATCACGACCATGGACAAGAACCAGTGGATCGGCAAGGCGCACGAGAAGAACTACTCGGTACCGATCATGGCTGACATCCAGTTCGCCGCGCTCGCCTGCGGCGCCGATCCGTTCAAGATTGCCCAGTTGCAGTGGCACGCCAGCCCCTGCGAGGAAGTCGTCGAGAAAATGGGCATTTCCTGGGACGAATCAAAACGCAACTTCGAGGCCTACCTGAAAGAGGTCGAGGCCGGTCGCATCGAATATCTCTACAACCCCGAGCTGGCCATCAGCCGTTAAAGCCATGAATGACACCGTATTGATCATAGGCGCCGGACCCACTGGCCTGTCCGCTGCCGCCGGCGCAGCTGCCGTCGGCAAGCGCGTAGTGCTGGTCGAGAAAGAGAACAAACTCGGCGGCGCTCCCATACTCTCCGGCTACGCCAAACTGGTGCCTTCCGGCGAGTGGGCAAAAGACGCCATCGGCCGCATGGTGAAGCGCGTCGAGGATGATTCTCGCGTCACCATCCACAAGGGTGCGAAAGTCAGCAGGCTCGACGGCGATTTCGGCAATTTCACCGCGACCCTGTCGAACGGCCAGACCGTCAATGCCGGCGCGGTCATTCTGGCTACCGGATTCACGCACTTTGACTCGATCAACAAGCCGGAGTGGGGCTTTGGTACCTACGAGGACGTGGTCACCACGACGCAGGTCGAGCAGATGGTCGGCGCCGGCAAGATCGCCTGCCCGTCCGATGGCCGCACGCCGGAGCGGGTGTGCATCCTGCTCTGTGTCGGTTCGCGCGACCGGCAGATCGGGCGCGAGTGGTGCTCGAAGATCTGCTGCACGGTGTCGACCAATCTGGCGATGGAGATCAAGGAACTGTCGCCCAAGACGGACGTGTACATCTATTACATGGACATCCGCACCTTCGGCCTTTATGAGGACAAGTTCTACTGGCGTGCGCAGGAGGAATTTCACACCAAGTTCGTCAAGGCACGCATCGCCGAAGTCACCAAGGCGCCGGACGGCCGCTTGCTGGTAAAAGGCGAGGATACGCTGGTGAAACGCCCGATCGTGATTCCGTTCGACCTGGTGGTGCATGCGATCGGCATGGATCCCAATCTCGATAATCCGGAGATCGCCAAGGTGTTCGGTGTCGAACTCGAGCACCACGGGTTCCTGCAGCGCGGTGAACACTACACCGCGACGTTTTCCACCACGCGCCGCGGCATCTATGTCGGCGGCTCGGCGCTGGCGCCCGAGGACATCGACACCTGCATCGCACACGGCCTGGGCATGGCGGTGCGCGCGGTCGGCGACCTGACCAGCGCCGCGCAAAAAGCGGCCTGACGGCGGTGATGCTCTGGTTCGGCAAACGCACGGCATCCCCGGCAGTGCCTGTTGCAGCGGCGCAGGTCGTGCCGTTGGAACTGCCGGTACCTCTCGATCCGGCACTGTTCCAGCGTCACTTCGATGCGTTGCTGGCCGGTGCGGCGCACGATGGTGGCATCGAAAGCTATCTCGCGGCGCTGGCAGCCAAGCGTCAGGCATTCGCCGCTGCGTGCGCGCGCGCAAAGTCGGTCGCACTGCAACTCGACGATGTCGCAGAGCTGCTGGCACTGGTGTTCACCGCGCGCCGCAAACTCTATCCGGCCATGGCTGAACTCGGTGCGGCGCACGTGGCGGAGCTGATGGCCGGATTGTGGTTCGGCGAACAGCCGCCGGGTGAGCGTCTGCAGCGGTTCGTCGATGCGATGCCGGGCGCTGTTACCGGTGATCGGGCCAGCATCAGGGCGGCGGCCAAGCTGCGCCGCGCGACTTGGGATTTTGCCGCCGAACTGCTGCATTACCCCGATACCGAGCGCTATCCGTTGATGACGCGCTGGGTCTGGGACCAGGGTACGCAAAGCGGGGCGCTGCGCGAATTCGTCCGCGGCGGCGACGCGATGCGCGAGGTGCCGTTCAGCAACGATCCGGCACTGTTCGAGGGCGCGCGCCGCTGGCTGGTGACGCAGCTTGCCGCGCAGGGCATCTATCGGGACGAGGCCTTGTGGATCGACCTGGTGCAGGCACAGGCCTATCTGGCGTATTTCCGTTCGATGACCGAGGGCAGCCTGGGTGCCGATTTCGGTCGTGGCGTGCCGCCCCAGGAACAACTCAAGCGCCTGCTCGGCATCGATGCCGCGCCGGGCATCCGCCTCGACCGGGTCAAGAAGCCGGTCGCCGCAGTTCACGCAGGAACACATTAATGGCCATCCATGAAAAATCGCTGATTTCTCCAGGCGACCTGATCACCACGGAAAAGCTGGTGGTCGACGGCGTCGATGTGTCCGGGCACTGGAACACGATGATGAAGCCGCGGTACATCAGCGACTATGATCCCGACTTCTACAAGATCATCCAGTCGTATCCCGGCGGCGAGAACGTGCATCGCTGCTGGCAGTGCGGTTCGTGCACCAATTCGTGCACGATGTATGCGATCAATTCCGATTTCAATCCGCGGTACTGGATTTATTTGACCAACCTCGGCATGAAGGACGAAATCCTCAAGGACCGCGACATCATCTGGCAGTGCGTGTCGTGCAACAAATGCACGAACATCTGTCCGAAGGACGTCAAGCCCGAGGGTGTGATGAAGGCGCTGCAGCACTGGATGGAAGACGAGGGCCATGTGGGCAAGTCGAGCGCGACGCTGTTTGACGAGGAATTCACCCGCCAGTGCCTGGCGCGCGGCCGCATCGAGGACACCGAAGTCATTCACAATTTTTTCACCAAGACCGGGCAGGATCTGATGCAGTTGATCAGGAAAGGCTGGCTGGGCATCATGGTCGCGCGCATGAACAAGTGGCCGCTGCTGCGAGAGGGCCGGATCGGCGCATTCCTGGCGCGCATGCCGATAGCCGGGCCGCTGCGCATGGGGCTGGCGATGGTGTTCAAGCCGCGCACCAAGTCGTGGGGCCGCACCGGCGAAGTGCTGCGCCAGTATGTCGAAGAGCGGCAGGCGAAGGCGGGGACGATCAAGACAGGAATAAATCGAGCATGAGCAAAGTTGCCTATTACCCGGGATGCGCGCTCGAAGGTTCGGGCGGCCCCTACGATCGTTCCACGCGGGCGCTGGTCGATGCGCTCGATCTGGAAATGGAAACTCTGCAGGACTGGAACTGCTGCGGCGCGATGGAAGTGAAGAATATCCATCCGATGCTGCAGACTTACATGTCCGCCCGCAACATGGCGATTGCCGCGGAGAAAATGGGATTGAATACCGTGATGGCGCCGTGCAACGGCTGTTATCACAACCTGAAGAAAGCCGAGTACGAATGCGCGACCTCGCCCGAGGCCATGCAGACCGTGCAGGATCTTGCGAAGAAGGCCGATGATCCGGTCTACAACGGCGACGTACGCACGCTGCACCTGCTGGAATGGCTGATGGAGGAACTCGGTCCGGAGGGCATCAAGGCGCGGATCCGCAAGAACCTGAACGGCCTGAAGATCGCCAACTATTACGGTTGCATGTACACCCGGCCGCGGCAGATTTTTCCGGAGAAGGATCAGGGTCCCGGTTCGGAGTCGACCAACAAGCCCCATTTCATGGATGACCTGCTCCAGGCCGCCGGTGCGGAAAATGTAAATTTCCCTTTAAAAACAGCATGTTGTGGAGGTGCACACACGCTGTCGGATTCCGATACCTCGACCCAGCTGGTGCTCAACCTGCTGCAGGCGGCCGAGGAATCCGGTGCCGAAGTGATCGCGACGGAATGTCCGACCTGCCATTCGGGCCTCGAAATGCACCAGGTGCGCGCCGAGACCCAGTTCGGCATCAAGACCAAGGTGAAGATCGTCTACTTCACGCAGTTGCTCGGCTTGGCGCTCGGCCTGTCGCCGCGCAAGCTGGCGATTCACGAAAATGTCAGCGACTCGCTGGACCTGCTGCATGAGAAGGGGGTCATCTGATGCGATGCGCGGCCGACGCGCCGGACCTGCCGCACGGGAAACAGATCATCTGAGCCGGTGGTGCGCGGGCGGTTAAACTAGCATTCATGGAATGCAATGGCTGCGAGTTTCGTCCCGAGCTCTATTACGACGCCGAGTTCCAGATCTGGGTACGGATCGAAGAGCGGGGCGAACTCGCCGTGGGCATGACTGATATTTCGCAGAGCATCGCCGGGAAGATCCTGCACGTGCGCGTGCGGCGTCCCGGAACGCTGCGCCCGGCGGGCAAGCCGGTGGCCACCGTCGAGAGCGGCAAGTGGGCCGGCCCGGTGCCGAACCTGTTTGATTGCACCATCGCGGCCGCCAACCGCGAAGTGCTGGAGGATCCGTCCCTGCTCAACCGCCAGCCCTACGAATCCTGGATTGCGCGGGTGCAGCCGGCGCAGCCGCTGGAGCAGGCGCTGAGCGTGCTGCTCACCGGCGATGCGGCGTGGGCGGGTTACCAGGCGCGCTGCCGGCGCGACGGCATCGCCTGCAAGCGGCTGCCGGCATGACCGACGACCGCCATTACCTTGATCATGAAGAGAAATCGGTCGTCATCGTGATGACCAGCGGCCCATCGCAGCGTCACCGCTGTGCGACGCCCTTCTACATGGCGGCGATCATGGCGTCGATGGATGCCGACGTGAAGCTGTTTTTCACGATGGAGGGCGTCAAACTGTGCCAGAAAGGCGTACCCGAGCAATTGACGGCGCTCGACGGTGGCAAGACAATCATCGAGTTCATGCGCGATGCCAAGGCGGCCGGGGTGAAGTTCTACATGTGCCGTCCGGCAATGCCGGGCTATGAGATGGAAGTCGATGACGTGATTGCGGAAGTCGACGAGTTGTCGAGTGGCGGGGAACTGGCCGACCTGATTCTGAGTTCCGACAAGGTGCTGTTTTTTTAGATGGCAAGAAGAGGAGAACCACGATGTCTTCAGTCAAAGGCTGCAACATTCCGGATGACCTGTATTACAACGTCGACAGCAATGTGTGGGCGCGCAAGGAGGCCGACGGCACGGTGACCATCGGCATGACTGCCTATGCCGCGGCGCTGGCCGGGCAGGTGGTGTCGTGCACGCCGAAGAAAGTCGGCCGCAGCGTCGAGCAGAACAAGTCCGCGGCGACCGTTGAGTCGGGCAAGTGGGTCGGTCCGGTGAAGGCGCCGGTGTCAGGCGAGGTGGTGGCGGTCAACGACGCGCTGTCCTCGGCGCCGGGAACGATCAACAGCGACCCCTACGGTTCGGGCTGGATGGTCAAGATGAAACCGGCGAACTGGGATGCCGATTCGGCGGCGCTGGTTACCGGCGGCGCGGTGGCGGCTGCCTTCGAAGCGAAGATGAATGCTGAAGGTTTTGCCGGCTGCGGCGCCTGAGCGCGGTGAAGGATGTCTGAGTGCAGGGGGATGGGTAAATGGTGAACAGCCCCTGGCTCGATATTGCCGCAAAAGTTGAGCCGCTCGATGGCGTCGCGCTGGATCCCGCGCTCGTCGGTCAGATCGAACGCGCCGGCATCGCTGCGCGATCGGGCATCAATTTCTACACGCCGACCTTCAAGTCGTACGTCACGTCGGAACTCGCCGGCTGCGGCAAGAGCGCATGGCCGGCGGTGTCGATCACCGGCGGCGAGTGCGCGCTGGCCTGTGACCACTGCAAGGCGAAAATCCTCGAGCCGATGATCCCGGCACGCACGCCGGAGGCGTTGTGGCGCGTGGTCAACGAACAGATCTCCCAGGGTGCCCAGGGCATGCTGCTCACCGGCGGTTCCAACCACCGCAACGAGGTTGAGTACGACGCCTATTACCCGGTGGTGCGCCGGATCAAGGACACTTTTCCGGCATTCAAGATTGCGATGCACACCGCGCTGGTGGACCGGGCCATCGCGTGCCGCATGGCCGATGCCGGCATCGATGCCGCGATGATGGATGTCATCGGCGCGCAGGACACCATCGCGCAGGTCTATCACCTCAAACGCCGCGTCGCCGATTTCGAGCGCTCCCTCGAATACCTGACGGCGACCTCGATGAAAACCGTGCCGCACATCGTCATCGGCCTGCACTACGGACGTCTGCTGGGCGAGTGGGAGGCGCTGGAAATCGTTGCCCGTCACAAACCCGCTGCACTGGTGCTGGTGGTGGTGATGCCGTTCTATGCGCCAGCGCAGCGGCCCTTCGTGACGCCCGATGCGCGCCAGGTCGGCCGCTTTTTCATGGACGCCCGCCGCCGCTTGCCCGATACGCCGCTGCTGCTCGGCTGCGCGCGGCCCGCTGGACGCGTCAAGGCGGAAATCGACAGCTATGCCGTGATGGCCGGGCTGAACGGCATTGCCCATCCGGCCGACGGCGTGGTCGAACTTGCGGTGCGGCTGGGGCGTGATGTGCGCGTGACACCCGCCTGCTGTTCGATCGCGGTCGGCGATGAAGTGATGGCGCTCGAGCGTGACGCAGGCATCCGCGTCGATCTGCAGGATTTGATCGCGGAGCGCCGTGCGCGTCCGGCCGGCAAACTTGCCGGTATACCGATCGTCACCGGCTGACCGTGATGAACCACTGGCGCGTCATCGACACGGGACTGCGGCCGGCGGCGCAGAACATCGCGCTGAACCGCGCGCTGCTGGAGGCGCGCCAGGCCGAGGAAATTCCGAGCACGCTGCGCTTCCTGCGCTTCACACCCTCGGCGCTGCTGGGCTATCACCAGAGCGCGGAACAGGAACTGAACCTGGATTATTGCCGCGAGCACGGCATTGCGGTGCAGCGGCGCATCACCGGCGGCGGCGCGATCTATTTCGATGAAACCCAGATCGGCTGGGAACTCTATCTGCACAAGCGCGATCTGGGCACGGCCGACATGCAGCGGATTTCGCGGCGTATCTGCCATGCCGCGGCGACCGCGATTTCTGCGCTGGGCGTCGATGCGCGCTTCCGGCCACGCAACGACATCGAGGTCGACGGCCGCAAGATATCCGGTACCGGCGGCGCTTTCGACGGTGATGCGCTGATGTTCCAGGGCACGCTGCTGATCGAGTTCGATGTCGAGAAAATGCTGCGCGTGCTGCGCATACCGGCCGAAAAGCTGTCGGACAAGGCGATTGCCTCGGCGCGCGAACGGGTGGCCAATCTCAGGGATTTGCTCGGCCGGCGGCCTGACGCGGCGCTGATCCGCAGCAACATGGTGGAGGCCTTCGAAAGCGAGTTCGGCGTCGAGTTCGGCGACGGCGACCTGACGCTGTCCGAGGATCAGCGTTACCGCGCAGCGCTGCGCGAGATCGACCATCCGGACTGGGTGGGGCTGGTCAACCGGCCGGTCGCCGACATGCCGATACTCGAGGCGGCGCAGAAGTTTGCCGGCGGCCTGCTGCGTGCGGCAGTGACGTTCGACGTGCAGACGCAGACGTTGCGCCAGGTCTGGTTCACCGGGGACTTTTTTGCCAATCCGCGCCGTGCCGTCGCCGATCTTGAAGCGGCATTGCGCGATCTGCCGCTGGCGCGCCTGGAACAGAAAGTCGAATGGTTTTTCGCCAGCCGGGCGGTGGACATGCTGACGCTGACACCGGCAGACTTCGTCGCCGTGGTGCGCCTGGCGCTGAAGCAGCCGTTACTGGCATCGAACCCGTGAGCGCCCGCGGCTGCGATGTGCTGGTGGTCGGGCTGGGGCCGGGCGGTGGTGCGGCCGCTGCTGCAGCCGCTGCAGCGGGATTGCGCGTGATCGCGATTGACCGCAAGCGCGAGATTGGCGCGCCGGTACAGTGCGCCGAGTTCATACCGCTGCCGCTGTCGCGGCATGCGATGGCTGGCGGTGTGCTGGCGCAGCGCATTACCGGCATGAAGAGCCGGCTGCCTTCCGGTACTGCGCTCGACATGCCGTTCACCGGTCTGATGGTGGATCGTGCGGCATTCGATCGCGCGCTGGCGCAGACTGCCGCGGCTGCCGGCGCCATGCTGTATGCGGCGAGCAGCCTGCTTGCGCTGGACCACGAACGGCACACTGCGCAGATCAAGGGACCTGACGATGTCTGGGAGACGACGTACCGCGTGCTGATTGCTGCGGATGGCCCGCATTCGACGGTCGCGCGTCTGCTCGGCCTGCCGCCGCTGCAGACGGTCAACACGCGCCAGTACACGGTGCCATTGCTGCAGCCGTCCAATGACACGGACATCTGGCTGTCACCCTCATATCCCGGCGGTTACGCGTGGCTGTTCCCGAAAGTTGACCAGGCGAACCTTGGGCTGGGTATGGATGCGCGCATCGCCGGCGACATGAAGACGCCGCTCGATGCGTTGCACCGCGCACTGGCGGCCGATGGGCGCATTGGCGCTGAAATACTGGCGCGCACCGGTGGCGCAATTCCGGTCGGTGGTTTGCGCAAACCGCTGACTGTCGGTACGGCGCTGTTTGTCGGCGATGCGGCAGGTTTGACACATCCGGTCACCGGGGCCGGTATCGCCGCGGCCGTTGCCAGCGGCGAGGCCGCGGCTGGCGCGGCGCGCGAGTATGCCGATGGGACAAGCGGCGCGCTGACTGCCTATGCGGAAGACATCGATGATCAGTTCGGTGAGTCACTGGCGCGCGCCGTGGCGCGCCGCGCGGAACTCGCCCGCATCTGGAACACTGCGGCGGCGGCGGAGGATGCCCGGCACCGCCGCGGGTGGATCGCCTTCGATGAGTACTACCGCGCCCCACTAAACGCTGAGGAGGAAAGATTATGAAAAATGCAGCAAAAACAATTGCCTGGTTTGTGACTTCGGGATGGCTCCTCGGTGCCGGGCCGCTGCCTGCGCAGGACGCCACATTCGTGACTCGATCGCTGACCGTGGAGAGTGCGCAGAAGGCAGCCCAGGCGGCACTGAAGAAATGCCGCGATGACAGTTATCAGGTCGCGGTCGCCGTTGTCGATCGCAGCGGCGTCACCCAGGTCATGCTGCGCGACCGGTTTGCCGGACCGCATACGCCGCGCATGGCCGCGGACAAGGCGTGGTCGGCCGTGACGTTCCGCACCAACACCGCGGATCTGGAGCAGGCGACGCGACCGGGCATGCCGCAGAGCGGGATCCGCCAGCGGCCGCGCGTCACCGCCGTTGCCGGCGGCATGATCATCGAGGGCGCTGGCGCGTTGCTCGGCGGGATCGGTGTTTCCGGCGCGCCAAGGGGTGACCTTGATGACATTTGCGCCAAGGCGGGCATCGCCGCGGTACGGGACAGCATCGATTTCTGAAAGAATCCGAAGGAAAAAAAGCATGGATACCATAGCCGACAACGCCCAGCCGATCCGCTTCTACCGGCCGGATTATCACGTCAAGACGCCGGAGATGCGTTCGCCCGAATACGTGCAGATGAGCACTGCGGCGGCGATCACGCTGGGCCTGGTTCCCGGCAAGATGCATCGTACTGCGTGCACGCATTGCCTGAACCTGCTGGTGACCTATCCAGAAGGTTGTCGCGCCAATTGCGCGTACTGCGGCCTGGCCCGGCATCGCGAAGAGGCGCGTGACTATGCCGACCGCAATTTCATCCGCGTCGATTGGCCGACCGCGCGCTATGACGAGGTCATCGAGCGCGTCAAAGCCGGATCCGACAAGGGGCAGTTCGAGCGGATGTGCATTTCGATGATCACGCACCCGGATTCCAACGCCGATACCTTGGTGCTCCTCGAGCGCTGGACGCGCGAGGTACCGCAGGTGCCGGTGTCCATTCTGTCGAACCCGACGACACTGGAAAGAACTGATCTGGTGCGCATGCGCGAACTGGGTGCGGATATTTTTACCGTGGCGCTCGATGCGGTGACGCCGGGGATTTTCGAGCGCACGCGCGGCAAGGGCGTCGACAGCCCGCATCAATTCGAGCACTACTGGCGCGCGATCGAATGGGCCGCCGACGTCTACGGCGCGGAGAAATTCGGCGCTCACCTGATCTGCGGCATGGGTGAGACCGAACGGGAGATCCTAGAAGTGGCGCAGCGCATCCGCGACATGGGGGGTCACAACCACATGTTCGCGTTTTTCCCGGAGCGCGGCTCGCTGATGGAAGACTGGCCCGCGGTGGACCGCGGCCAGTGGCGGCGCGTGCAGCTTGCGCGTTACATCATTGATTACGCCGGCGGCCATGTCCACGACATGCGCTTTGACGAACAGGGGCGGGTCGTCGATTTCGGCGTGCCGCAGGCCAAACTCGAAACGTTGATCAACGCGGGAACACCGTTCCGCACCTCCGGCTGCCCGGGCAAGCAGGACGACGTATCGGCCTGCAACCGGCCATACGGTGATTCCAGTCCGACCGATATCCTGTCGTTCCCTTTCGCGCTGAAAAAGCGGGACACTGCAAAAATCCAGCGGCAGCTGGACGGCGAGGATATCAAGGCCGGGCGGTGATGGTCGATCACCGCATGACCCACCGGGAATGATTCAAACCAAAAATAATGTTCATAATCAAATAGATACAGATAAATGTCAGAGCTACTCGCGGATTGTGGTGGAAACGATACGCACTGGTTCTGGTATTGCACCGAGCTGCAAAAACCCTTTTTGAATTATTGCGATCCGGTATATCATTATTTTCGAATGTAACGATTTGCATGTCGTGATGTCCCGCCAGCGGCGCACGAATCCTGAGGAGGAAGCATGGGCAACAACCTTGATGCGGCGTCGATCGAAGCCTTTATCCGCCAGCGCGTTGATGAAGTGCTCGACGAGAAACTTGAAGCCAAACTGGCTGCGATCCAGGCCAAGCGCACGCCGTCGATGACCATCATTGCGACCAAGGGCACGCTGGACTGGGCCTATCCGCCGTTCATCCTGAGCTCCACCGCCGCGGCGCTGGGCTGGGATGTGTCGATTTTCTTTACGTTCTACGGGCTGCAGCTATTGCGCAAGGATCTCGGGCATCTCAAGGTCAGCCCGCTGGGCAATCCGGCGATGCCGATGAAAATGCCGTTCGGCCCCGACTGGTTCAAGGCGATCAACTGGAATATTCCGAACCTCGTGCAAGCCGCCGTGCCAGGCTTCGAGTCGCTGGCGACAACGCTGATGAAAAAAACGATCAGCAACAACGGCGTTGCCGAGATCGGCGAGCTGCGTGGCCTGTGCCTCGAGGCCGGCGTCAACATGATCGGCTGCCAGATGACGGTCGACCTGTTCGGCTTCTCGCACGAGGATTTCATATCGGAAGTGAAAGAATATTGCGGCGCGGCGACGTTCCTGCCGATGGCGCAGCAAGCCGATGTCAGCCTGTACATGTAATCAACGAAGCAACTTCATCTGTTTAATTCTGGAGGGGGTATGGGATACAAACACACATTTTCAGCCGTTGCGTTGGTAGTGGCGGGGACATTGGCGGCAGGTGCGGCCCATGCGACCGACGGCTATTTCTCGCACGGCTACGGCATGAAGGCCAAGGGACGAGGCGGTGCGTCCGCCGCAATGACCACGGACACCTTCGGCGGCGCCAACAACCCGGCGACGATGGTCTGGGTCGGCGACCGCGTGGATGTCGGTGTCGACCTGTTCCGCCCCGACCGCGAAGCGAGTCGCGTGGGCAGTTTTGGCGGCGCGGGCTTTCTTGATGGCTCGGCTGACGGTAACGATACCAACAACTTCCTGATTCCCGAATTTGGCTATAACAAACTGATCAATCCCGACCTGTCGCTGGGTGTCACGGTCTATGGCAACGGCGGCATGAACACCGACTACGCCAGCGGCCAGCTCGACGCCGGTATTTGCGCCGGCGGTGCGCCGTCGGGCGTGCCGGCGAACCTGTTGTGCGGCAGCGGCAACCTCGGTGTCAACCTGTCGCAATTGATCATCGCGCCGACCGCTGCCTACAAGATTAACCCGCAGCACTCCATCGGCGTGTCGCCGCTGATCGCCTATCAGCGCTTCAAGGCCTACGGACTGCAGCCGTTTAGGCAGATTTCCTCCGACCCGGCCAACCTGACCAACAACGACTATGACAGTTCCTGGGGCTTGGGCGTGCGCGTGGGCTGGTTCGGCAAACTGACCGATACGCTGAGCATGGGCGCATCGTACTCGACCAAGATCAGCATGGACGAATTTGACAAGTATCGCGGCCTGTTTGCCGAGCAGGGCGGCTTCGACATTCCCGAGAACTACAACATCGGCATTGCCTTCAAGGCTGCGCCGAATGTGACGATCGCCGCAGATTACCAGCGCATCAACTACAACAAGATCAAGTCCGTCGGTAATCCCAGCAACCAGACACCCTGTCCGGGTGCCGCTTGTCTCGGTGCGAGCAGCGCAAGCATTGGCTTTGGCTGGCAGAATGTGGATGTGATCAAGCTGGGCGTCGAGTATGCCTACAGCAACCGCATGCTGCTGCGCGCCGGCTACAACCACAGCGACAACCCGATCCAGTCGCGTGATGTGACCTTCAACATACTCGCGCCCGGCGTGGTGCAGGATCATGTGACTGCGGGCTTCACTTACACGCTGGAAAGTGGTTCGGAAATCACCATGGCCTATATGCATGCCTTCAAGAAATCGGTATCCGGTCCGGCGACCAATCCTTATTTCCCGGTCGGCGGCACAGAGACCATCGGGATGTCGCAAGACTCTCTGGGCATTGCCTGGGGCAAGAAGTTCTGACGTCTTGGCCTCGCTGCTCCGGAAAGCCCCGCCCCGTGCGGGGCTTTTTGTTGCGGGTGCTTTCATACTCCGGCACCATAGCCCGAATATCTCCGGGGGAAGCGAATGAAGGGCATCAAGATCGTCGACGCCGGCAACATCAAGAATGAGCTGGCGAAGTACAAGAAGGGCAAGAAGCTCGACATTCGCCTGTTCAACCAGGTGGCGCGGCTGGCCTGGCTGGGCAGGATCGTGCTGTGCCCACTGGATCCCGAGGATCCGGACTGCAAGGCCTGGCTGTTGCACCTGCAGCCGCTGGAAGGGCTGGCCGCCGAACTGATCCAGGTCGACGAGGATCTGAACGGCGTGCCTTTTGCTTCCCAAATTCATATCCTTGATGCCGAACAGGGTGCGCATCTCGCCGACATTTTTCGCGACGGCATGCAGAGGCGTGCACGCGATCTGCAGGCGCTGGCGCAGCGTGATTTCTATTTCGAGAAATATTTCGCGCCGGAGGGCAAATCGAACTGATCCCTGCGCGCCTGCTCGATGTGGGCCGGCTTGCGCCGCAACACCTGCATGCGACCTATGCCGGCGTTGCGCAGGCGGCTGCTGCGGACAGCGCGCCGGTGCTGTTGTGGGGCAATTCACCCGCGCACCTGTGCTTGGGACAAAGCCAGAGTGCTGCGCGGGAACTGGGATCCGAGATTGCCGTACCGGTGGTGCGCCGCCCGCTGGGCGGCGGCACGGTGTGGGTGGACGAGGGGCAGCAGGTGTACGTGTTTATCGTGCCGTTGCGCCACGCGCCCCGGCGTCCGGCGGCATGGGGCGCTTGGGCGCTGCAGCCGGCGCTGGCCACCTACCGGGCCTTCGGTCTCGCCGTGGAGCAGCGCGGCGATGATTTGTGGCTGTGCGGGCGCAAGATCGCGGGCAGCGGATCGGCGACCATCGGCGGCTGCGCGGTGTTGGCTTCGAGTTTCCTGATGCATTTTCCGCATCAGCGTTTTGCGGAGTGCATCGCCGGCTCGCGGGAATTTCGCTCATGGCTGGAAGCAGGGCTGGCGGCGACACTGACAGCATGGGCCGAACATGCGACCGTCCCCGCGGTGCACGTGCTGCAGGCGGCGTTCCGGGATGCGGTCGCGCGAACCCTGGGCTGGCAATTGTTGCCGGCGACGCTGGCCGGTGCGGAATGTGCGGCCATCGCCGAGGCTTTGGTGGACCTGCAGGATGACGGCTATGATTGCGGACATCGCGCGCTGCGGGATGGCATCAAGCTCAACGCGGAATCCCACCTGGTCGAGCGTGAACAGAATGGTTGCCGTGTGCGCGAACTGGTGGTGCGTGGCACCGTGGTGCGGCGCACAGTTTGTCGGCCTGCTCAAACAGGGGATGCAATATGACCGGAATAAGTTTTCACTCCGCGCGCCGTGCTTGGCTGCGCAGCGCGGCGGCCGCCGCACTGGCGGCGGCGGGGATGCTCCGCCTGCGTGCGGCGCTGGCGGCCGGCGCAGTACCGCCCGGGGTCGCCAAAATCAAGGGGGATGTGCGCATCAACGGCAAGCCGGCGGAACGCGGACAGCGGATTGCGCCGGGCGACCTGATCGTGACCGGCCGCGATGCCGAACTGGTGTTTGTGGCCGAACGGGATGCGTTTCTGGTCCGCGCCAACAGCCGGATCGAATACGGGGCGGCCGCGCGCAGCGCGGTAAAGGTATTGCGGGTGCTGACGGGGGCGCTGCTGTCGGTGTTTGAATCGGGCCAGCGGCGGGAAATCCGCACGGCGACGGCAACCATCGGTATCCGCGGCACCGGCATTTACGTTGAAATCGAATCGCAGCGTACCTACGCCTGCACCTGCTATGGCGAAGCCGTATTGACGCCTGTCGATGATCCCGGTGCGGCGGAGACCGTGGTTACGCAACATCACGATCAGCCGCGGTACATCTATGCCAAGGGGATGCCCAACATGATGGAGGTCGCCCCGGTCGTCAATCATGCCGACGTCGAGCTCTATATGCTTGAAGGTCTGGTGGGCCGCTCGCCGCCCTTCGAGGACAACTGGGTGTACTGACCGGTGGCACAGCCTACCGTTGCATCGCGGCTGCAGCGGCGCATCGCATTCATCAGCAGCGACGAGTCGCTGGGCGCCACACTGCGTGCCGCATTGCCCGCGGGCTGGGCGATTGTGCAGGCGCAGGATCTTGCGGCCCTCGGCGATTTCGCCGCAGTCCTGCAATACCGTTTTCTGCTGCTGGATCTCGACGATACCGCAGTTGATGCGCTCGACACGATTGACGCGGTACGTCGCGAGCTGATGCTCAATATCGCGATCCTGTGCATCGGCGGTGAAGTTGCAGTGCGCGACGCGGCGCGACTGGCGCGCGCCGACCGCTTCTTCGAGCGCAGCGCGGCTGTGGCGGTGGTGCAGCAGTTCTGCGCCCAGTATGACTGGTAGTCGCAGTCAGGTGCCGTTGATGGCGCGGCGGATCGTGGTGGCGATTCGCCGGATGCCCCGCCACAGTTTC
>Ga0105107_10001388_pt1 | contig 15698 bp, 11 predicted proteins | sample PPLLaktember2015_6_FD_79335 | JGI IMG/M metagenome (GOLD analysis project Ga0105107, IMG submission 79335) | Freshwater sediment microbial communities from Prairie Pothole Lake near Jamestown, North Dakota, USA - PPLs Lake P8 Core (1) Depth... | ecosystem: Environmental > Aquatic > Freshwater >...
ATTTTTCCGCCAGAAACTGCACGCCGGCCCCGCAGGCGATCGAGAGAACGGCCTCATAGCCGTCCACGTCGCGCCGCAAAGGCTCGAGGTATTCCGTGTCGCACTGACGTTCCAGAGAAATTTCCTTGATTTCAATCGGATTCCCTTCCGCCTGTCGCGCCAAGCGCAAAGCGGAGGCCAAAATCCCCGCTTCTTTCTCTCCCCCGGCGGAGCAGACCGTCACACATCCTTTGCAACCGGCCAGGACGATTTTCTGGTAGGAGGCAATCATGGCGAGAATTTCTTGGATCGGTTTCCCATCGGCAATGATCATCCCAACCTCCGAAGACGCATAGCGCAGAGAGCATAGCGTAGGTTGATTCTGAATTTAATTAAACATCGCTTTTAAATCCCCCCACCCCCCCTTTGTCAAAGGGGGGGTGGGGGGATTTTCATGGTTCGCGGGTGGCGAGGCCGCGATGAAAAATTTGTTTACGGTCCTTTCGCCACAACGCTCTTCACCTGAAGCGCGCCCTGGCCTTTTTTCTCTATCTCTTGTTCTTTCCCCTCTGCCCCATGCTCCATGCCCTTTGCGTTTTTCTTTATGGGGCTGGGTCCCAGATTGCGGATTTTTTCGGTCATCTCCCGGGCGACTTCGGCAAAGCGCGGCCCCATGGCCGCGGACATGTTATACATCTCCAAACGTTCCCCCCCGAATCCGATTTCATCCAGAAGCCGTTTGGCATAGGCCACCCGCTTCTTCGCCCGAAAGTTTCCGGTGAGAAAGTGGCAGTCGCCCTCCAGGCACCCGGCCACGTAGACCCCGTCGGCCCCCTTCTCGAACGCCTCCAGGAGAAAGCGGACGTCCACCTTCCCGGTGCAGGGGAGGCGGACGATGCGGACGTTTGGCGGGTACTGGAGGCGCATGGTCCCGGCTAAGTCGGCGGCCGTATAAGCGCAAAAGTGGCAGCAGAAGGCCACGATCGTCGGTTCGAACTTGTCCATCAGGCGGCTTCCCCTTTCAGCATTTCCGCTGGAATGTCGAAAAGCACGGCGCATTTCGCCATGATCTGCTCGTCGGTGAAGTGCTGGAGCTTGATGGCCTTGCCGGGGCATTCCGAAGCGCAGATCCCGCACCCCTGGCATTTGGCCACTTCGATCTCCGCCTTCCCTTCGGCATTGATAACCGGCACGTTGTAGGGACAGGCGCGCACGCAGGTGAGACAGGCGGCGCACTTGTCCGGATCCACCACGGAGACGATCCCCCCGACCTGGATCTGGTCCTTGGACAGGATCGTGCAGGCCCGGGAAACCGCGGCCGCGGCCTGGGAGAGGCTCTCGTCGATGGTCTTCGGAGCATGGGCCAGGCCGCACAAGTAGATCCCTTCCGTTGCGAAGTCGACCGGCCGAAGTTTCATGTGCGCTTCGAGGAAGAACCCGTCCGTGGTCCGCGAACACTTGAGCATTTTGGACAATTCCTCGGTATCGGAAGGAAGGATCGCGGCCGAAAGGACCAGAAGGTCGGGGCGCAAAGTCATATCCTCCCGCAGGACGGGGTTGTAAAAGGAGAGTTCCAAATTCCCGTCCTTCTGATTCACAACCGGCTTGCGGTCCTCCTCGTAACGTAGGAACAAAACCCCGGCATGCCGCGCCCGGGCGTAGTGCTCTTCCAGATGGCCGTACGTCCGCATATCCCGGTAGAGAACCTTGACCCTCGCTTTAGGGTTCAGGGATTTGATCTTCAGGGCGTTCTTCACCGCCGAAGCGCAGCAAACCCGGCTGCAGTAAGGCCGTTCCTCGTTCCGCGACCCCACGCACTGGATCATGACCACTTCCTTGAGGTCCGCGGCTTTTTTCCCATCGGCCGCCAGCATCCTCTCCAGTTCAAGCTGGGTGAGTACCCGCGGATTTTCTCCGTATAAATACTCCTTGGGTTTGAGCTCCTGGCCGCCGGTGGCGATCACGATCACCCCGTGTTCCAATTCCCGGGTAAACATCCTGGGGCCGACCAGGATACTGGTCTTGAAGTTGCCCACATACCCGGAGAAGTCCGCGATGGCGGCATTTGTGAAGACCTGTATTTTCGGATGGCTCGTCACCCGCTTGCGCATATCGCGCAGAAACGCCTGGACGTCTTTGCCGCTGAGGACGCTCTGGATATGGCGCAGATTGCCCCCTAATTCCTCCTCCCTCTCCACTAAAAAGGTCTCGAATCCCTGGTCGGCCAATCCCAGAGCCGCAGACATTCCGGCCAATCCCCCCCCGACCACCAGCCCCCTCTTGGTGACGCTCTTCATGAGCTCTTCCAGGGGGCGAATCAACCGGGCGTTGGCGACCGCCATGCGCACTAAATCCCGGGCCTTGTGCGTCGCCTCCTCCTTTTCATTCATGTGCACCCAGGAGCATTGGTCCCGGATGTTCGCCATCTCGAAAAGAAAGCGGTTGAGGCCCGCCTCCCGGATGGTTTCCTGGAACAGGGGTTCATGCGTCCGCGGGGAGCAGGAGGCCACGACCACCCGGTTCAGCTTATGCTCTTCGATGGCTTTTTTGATTTTTTCCTGGGTGTCCTGTGAGCAGGTGTAAAGATTCTCGTCGGCATAGACGACATTGCCCAGCGAGTTGGCATACTCCTTGATCGAGGGGACATTGACGACCCCGCCGATGTTATTCCCGCAGCGGCAGACAAAGACCCCGATCCGGGGCTCTTCCTTTTTAACGTCCTTGGGCTCAGGATATTCCTTCCGAGTTACCTCCGTGCCGCGGACCTCGGAAAGGACGGCGGAGGCCGCCGCGGCCGCCCCGCTCGCCTGGGCGACGGTCTCGGGGATGTCCTTCGGTCCCTGGAAGACCCCGCAGACATAAACGCCGGCCCGGGAAGTCGCCAGGGGGGCAAAGGGGTCGGTCTTGGCAAATCCATACGGATCCAAATCAATTCCCACCGTTGCTGATAACTGTTTCGTGGAGGCCGAAGGAACCATGCCCACCGACAGAACGACTAAATCGAACTCTTCCTCCCGGATTTCTCCGGTTTCATCCTGGTACGAAATCCGCAAATTGCGGGTCCGCGGATCCTCCGCCACCCGGGACGCCATGGAACGCACATAGCGGATGCCGTATTCCTTGCGGGCTCTCTCGTAATAGCTGTCGAACCCTTTGCCGTAGGCGCGGATGTCGATGAAGAAGATGGTCGGCTGCAGCTCTTTCTCGTGTTCCTTGGCGATGATCGCTTCCTTCGTAGCATACATACAGCAAACCGCCGAGCAATACGGATGCTCCTGGTCCCGGCTGCCCACGCACTGGATGAAGGCGATTTTTCGCGGAACTTTTCCGTCGGACGGCCGGTTCACGTGGCCCATGGTGGGACCGGAAGCGGAAAGGATGCGTTCGAATTGGAGGGCGTTGACCACGTTGGGGTATCTTCCCAAACCGTATTCCTGCGAAAGCTTGGCGTTGTAGATGTCGTACCCGGGGGCCAGAATGAGGGAGCCGACGTGAATCTCTTCCTCGCGCTCCACCATGTCGTGCTGGACGGCCCCGACTCCGCATTTGTAATAACAGGAGAGACATTCAGAACAAATCCCGCACGAAAGGCAGCGGGCCGCCTCCGCCTTCGCCTCTTCTTCCGTATACCCCAGGTTCACTTCCTGGAACGAAGAGGCTCGTACGGCCACTGAACGATGCTTCATGGAAACACGCGGGGCGACGCGGATTTCCCCGCGGGCCAGCTTTTCTTCGATCTCGCCGTCGGTCATTTTCACCACCGGCAGCTCCGGTCGGGCCGCCGGCTCGACCTCTTCGCCCCGAAGATACCGGTGCATGCTGACCGCCGCTTTGTGTCCGGCGGCGATGGCTTCGACAACGTAACCCGTGCCGGTGGTTGCGTCCCCGGCGGCAAAAACCCCGGGGCGGGTGGCGGCAAAGGTATTGGGATTGATGGAGATCGTGGATGCCCGGGTAATTCCCACCCCGGCGCTTTCCGGAATAAAGGCAAGCCCCGCCCGCTGCCCGATGGCAAAAATCACCACTTCGCAGGGAAAAAGGTGTTCGCTCCCCTCTTCGGTCTTAAGGTTCAGGCGGCCTTCGCTGTCGAATTCCATGAAGGTCACATTCACGGCTTCCACCCCGGCGACGTGGCCGTCTTTTTCGAGGATCCTCCGGAAAGATCGGCTGTTATAAATGCGGATGCCCTCTTCCTCCGCCTCCTCGATTTCCAAGGCGTCGGCCGGCATCTTCTCCCGGCTTTCTAAACAGGCCATCTCCACCTTGGCCGCGCCCAGGCGCAGAGCTGTGCGGGCGCAGTCCATGGCCACGTTTCCTCCGCCCAGAACCAGAACATGGCGCTTGGCGATAATTTCTTTCGGATGAATCTTGCCCTTTTCCGGTTCGATCCCGATATTGCTCAGGCTTACGTCCCGCAGGACTTGGGTATTGACCAAAACTTCGGGCAGATCCGCCCCCGGGATGGGAAGCTTTTTCCCTTCGTGGGCGCCCACCGCGATGAGAACGGCCTTGAACCCCTCCTTCATGACCTCATCCAGGTTCGTAACGGGGGTGTTGAGCCGCAAATAGATGCCGAGATCGATGATCTCCCGCACTCCGCGATCCACGATCATCGGAGGAAGGCGGTAATCGGGAATGCCCACCCGGAGCATGCCTCCGGCTAAGGGAAGAGCTTCGAAAACGGTGACCGGATATCCTAACTTGCGCAAGTCCCCGGCCGCGGTGAGACCGCACGGCCCCGCCCCGATGATGGCGACTTTCTCCTCGAATTTGTAAGGGACGGGATCCGGAGGGTTGTAAGGCTGCGAGTAGATCTGGTCGGCCACGAACCGCTTCAGGGACGCAATCGAGATCGGTTCGTCTACCTGGTTCCGGTTGCAGGCTTCTTCGCAGCGGTGGTTGCAGATCCGCCCGCAGATCCCGGGAAAGGGGTTATCCTCCTTGATCGTCCGCATCGCATCTTGGTACCGGCCCTCGCGAATCAGGGCGATGTAACCCTGGGCGCGCTGGCCCGTGGGGCAGGCGTCCCGGCAGGCGGCGACGCCCCGCTTTTCAATGGCATAGGCGTTGGGCACGGCCTGGGGGTAAAGCTTGAAGGCCGCCCGCTGCTGGGCCATGCCTTCATCAAACCGTCCCACGATAGGCACCGGGCAGACTTGGGCGCACTCGCTGCAGCCGGTACATTTGGTCACATCGATGTAGCGCGGTCGGCGGCGGACGGTCACCCGAAAATGACCGGCCTCTCCTTCGACCTTCATCAGGTCGGTGTCGGTCATCAGGGCGATATTGAGATGGCGCCCGGTCTCCACTAACTTGGGACTGATCGTGCACATGGAGCAGTCATTCGTGGGAAAGGTTTTATCGAGCTGGGCCATCCGCCCCCCGATGGCGCTCCCCTCCTCCACCAAGTAAACTTTGAATCCGGAGTTGGCCAAATCCAGGGCCGCTTGCATTCCCCCGACCCCGCCGCCCACGACCATGACCGCGCCGATTTTCTCGTCGCCGTTGCCGGAATGATCTCGCTCTTTGCTCATACTTTTAGTTTAATCCTTTTTTCAAAATAAGTCCCGAGGGGTCCACAAAATGCTTCTTCCACCACTTTCCCGGATCCCGATACCCCAGGGCGACTCCCATCAATTCGGTGAAATAAAATATGGGCAGATCATAGGCTTGCCCCGCCTCCCTTGAGATTTCTTCCTGCCGGGTGTCTAAATTCGCCTGGCAGAGCGGGCAGGCCACCACGATGGCCTCGGCGCCCGCTTCCAGGGCGCGGTCGAAGAGCTTTCGGGTCAGGCGCCGCACGATATCCGTTCGGGTAAGGACCAACGCCCCCCCGCAACAGTCGGTTTTATACGACCAGGGAACGGACTCCACCCCGATTTTTTTCATCAGGCGGTCCATTTCATCCGGGTTCTCGCAGTTTTTCGCGCCCGTGACGCGGGGAGGCCGGGAATACAGGCACCCGTAATAACAGACCACCCGAAGGCCCTCGAGAGAACGCTTTTTCAGGGTCTGGATCTTTTCGGCCATTTCCGTGCCGGCCAGGAATTCCAGAATGCTGAGCACCCGGATTTTCCCGGGAACCGCGGGCGTGGCCGCTTCCTCCTTTTTCTCCGCCGCTTTCAAACGGCTGTAGCAGGCCGCGCAGGGAATGATCAAGTCCTTCCCTTCTTTCACCGCGATTCTTAGATTGCGGTCCGCAAGCTGATGGGCCAAACTGTCGTCGGTGCTGTGCGCCGCGCTGGCCCCGCAGCAATTCCAGTCGGGCAGTTCCAACAGGTCCACCCCGAGAATCCGGCTTACCGTTTTGACGGAGTCGTCATACTCCCGCGCTGTTCCGTGCAGCGCGCATCCGGGGTAATAGGAAACCGATATTTTCTTTTCCTCGGTTGAAATGGCCCAGCCTCCTTGGATTATGCCTCTCTAAAAGCCCACTCAAATTGCCTAATGAATATTGCCGATTGAAAAATTCAATTGGCCGGATGTAACCTTCTCCTCTTTAAATTTGCGTGCCCTTTTAGCTTTTTGAAAAGCCATCAAATCCCCCTTCGTCCCCCTTTTTCAAAGGGGGGAAAAGAGCAATCTTTCAACGCAGGCCTGAGGAAAGCTCTCCTCCCTTTGAAAAAGGGAGGACGGGAGGGATTTTTGAGCCGCAATTTCAAGAAACCGCATTGATAAAAATATCATTTTGCTATTTGCAATTTGCATTTTGCAATTCGTTTTAAATTTTCGATTCCTTGAAAAACTTTCTGATCTCTCCCTTTTTTTTGATCCCGGCCGGGAACAGCCTCAGTTTTCCTTTCATGAACATCTTCCACCCCAGCTTAAAATCGTCCAGGAATTTCCCGGTTTTCATTTTATACCGCGCCATGAGGCCCAGTTCATGCACCCGGCCGTGGGTCCGGATCGATTCCAGAAATGAGGCATGAAAAATCGGAACTTCCCTTTCGGCCGGCTCCACTCCTTCCCGAAGAGCCTCCTGCCGCAGCCGGTCCATGACCCCGGCGATGTCGATGTCATTGGGACAGCGCGTGCTGCACGTATAGCAGGAAGCACAGACCCAGATCGTTTTGCAGCTCAGGACCCGCTCTTTCATCCCCAAAGAAACCATCTGCATGATCTGGTTGGGCTTGTAATCCATGGCAAAGACGACCGGGCAGCCCGCAGAGCACTTTTGGCACTGGTAGCAGTCCTGGACATGGATCCCCTTCTCTTCGGCAAACAAATCGCCCAAGTCGGCGGACATTGCTTTGATTCCTCTATCAGACACGCAACACTCCTTCACGCGGAAGGGTTGTCCATCGGGGATAAATGTGGCAAGAAAAAAGGCTACGACCTTATCGGGTGGGTCCACCGAACATTCGTTGAACCCGGCAACCACCTCGGTTCGGGGGCGTTGCACCCTCTCAACGTTATGCTAATTCCGGCTTCCTTATCCTGCCATGAGATAGGTCACTTACCTGAAGGATTTTCTCTGCCTATTTTCGCGGCCTTGACCGTGTTGGCCATCAGCATGGTGATCGTCATGGGGCCTACCCCGCCCGGCACCGGAGTGATGAGGCTTGCTTTCTCTTTCACCGTTTCGAAGTCCACATCCCCGCAAAGGATCGCCTTCCCTTCCTTGCTCAGGCCGATGCGGTTCACTCCGACATCGATGACCACCGCCCCCTCTTTCACCATGTCGGCCGTGACCGCTTTGGGCTTGCCCGCCGCCACGATCAGGATGTCCGCCCGCCGGGTGTGAAAGCCCGTGTCCTTGGTTCCAGTGTGGCAGATGGTTACCGTGGCGTTGGCTCCCTTCTGTTTCTGGAGCAGGATGTTGGCAATCGGTTTTCCGACGATATTCGATCGTCCCAGGACTACGACCTCGGCCCCGTCGGTTTTCACTCCCGAGCGGATCAGGAGCTGTTGAATGCCGGCAGGGGTGCAGGGTAAATAATCCGCCTCGCCGATCATCAGTTTGCCCACATTGACCGGATGAAATGCATCCACATCCTTCCTGGAGTCAATGGCGTAAAGGACTTTTGTTTCATTGATGTGCTTGGGCAACGGAAGTTGGACCAGGATCCCATGAATCCTGGGATCTTTATTGTATTGGGTAATCAATTCGAGGAGCTTGGCCTCCGCAAGGTCGGCAGGCTGATTGTCCTGGATTGAATAAAACCCAAGCTCCTTCGCCGTTTTCTGCTTCCCGGTCACATAGCTCACCGAAGCCGGGTTCTCCCCCACCAGAATGGTCACCAACCCGGGGACCACGTTATGCCTTTCCTTCAGGATTGCGACTTCTTTGGCCAATTCCTCCCGGATCTGCTTGGCCACTTCCGTTCCGCTGATGATCTTCGCAGGCATTTTAAGCTCCTTATTACTCACCACAGAGGGCACAGAGACCACAGAGATTTTTTGGGCAATAACAATTTTATATTTTTTCTTTTTTGTCTTTTAACCTAAATGATCTTTTCTCTGTGTGCTCTGTGCCCTCTGTGGTGAAAATTTTTAGAATAATCCTTTCACCTTGCCCGTCTTCACATCCACATCCACCCGCCGGAACGCGGGATCCGAGCTCGTCCCGGGCATGAGGGTGATCGCCCCGGCGCAAGGACAGAGGAATTTCGCTCCGGAATAAACGAGGACATCGCGGATGGGCAGGGTCCACCCCTTGGGTACGCCCTTCAGGGCGGGGTCGTGGCTGAGACTCAAATGCGTCTTCACCATCATCGTGGCGAAGTCCTGAAACTTGGGATCCGCTTCAAATTTCTTGGCCTTGGCGACGGCATCCGGCGCCCAGGAGACCCCATCGGCGCCGTATACTTTTTTGGCGATGAGTTCAACCCGCTGGCGCAGCGGCACCTCCTTAGGATAAAGGAACTTGAAGTCCACTTTCTCGTTGCAGGCGTCAACGACCGCATCGGCCAATTCCAGGGCCCCTTCCCCGCCTTTGGCCCAGTGTTCCGATAAGGCGCATCGCGCTCCCGCCTTCTCGGCTTCCCGCCGGATCAGGGCGATTTCATCCTTGGTGTCGGTGTGAAAAGAATTAATACAGACCACCGGGTTGATCCCGGCCTGTTTGACAATGCTGATGTGGTGGATGAGGTTGGCCACCCCTTTTTCCAGGAGAGGCAAATTTTCTTTCGTATAGGAGGCGTCCAGCGGCAGGCCGGCAACGACCTTGGGCCCTCCTCCGTGCATCTTCAACGCCCGCACCGTGGAAGTCAGAACGGCCACGTTGGGGATCAGGCCGCTGTTCCGGCACTTCACGTTCCAGAATTTCTCAAACCCGATGTCGGCGCCGAAACCGCTCTCGGTGACATTATAATCGAACAACTTTAGGCCGATCCTGTCGGCAATGATGGATGACTGGCCGACGGCGATATTGGCAAAAGGCCCCGCATGGACCATGACCGGCTGTCCTTCCACCGTCTGCAGGAGGGTGGGGTTGATGGTGTTGCGCATCCAGGCGCACATGGCCCCGGCCACCTCCAGGTCCGAGGTGGTGACGGGATTCCCTTTCCGGTCGTAGGCCACGGTGATTTTGCCCAGCCGGTCTCGGAGGTCGGCCAGATCGCGGACAATGGAGAGGATCGCCATCAGTTCCGAACTGACCGCGATTCCGAACCGGGAATTCATCAGGAACCCATCCATCTTCCCGCCGATCCCCATCATGATGTTCCGCAGACCCTGGGCGCAGAAGTCGATAATCCAGCCCATTTCCACGTTCTTGGGGTCCATATCCAGCCGTTTCAGTCCCCGCTTGGACAGCTGTTCATCGGTATAGTTGGCCTCATGCTGCATCCGGGCGTTCATCGCCACCATGGCTAAGTTGTGGGCATTCATGATGTCATTGATGTCGCCGGTCAGTCCCATGGAGAATTCCGTCAGGGGGATCGCCTGGGCATTGCCGCCCCCGGCCGCGCTTCCCTTGATATTCATCGTCGGACCGCCGGAGGGCTGCCGAATGACCCCCCCTACATTCTTCTTTCGTTTTCCCAAGCCTTCCACAAGCCCCATGGTAGTGGTGGTCTTCCCTTCGCCCAAGGGGGTCGGAGTGATGGCCGTCACATCGATATATTTCCCGTCGGGCTTCCCTCCCAGGCGGCTCATGATCTTCATGAAATCAAGTTTGCCGATCCTTCCGTACGGCAAAATTTCCTCTTTCTCCAGCCCCATCTCCCTCCCCAGATCCCAAACAGATTTCAAGTGTTCTTCCGCAGCTTCTGAAATCTGCCAGTCCGCCATCTTTACCGCGTCGTATGGCATACCCGCTCCCTCCTTTATTATTTTTCTCCCGAATTTTCAGGCACCAAATATCCAATAAACTCAATAACTTATTGGTTCATTCCCACGGCTTTGGTTGAACTCCGGTTCTTTAGACAGTCTTCAGGTTTTTTATATCCTTTCGCCAATCTTTTAATCCCTCGCCCAAAAACGTTGCCGAGGGAAATTTTTTCCGAGAGGGATGAAAACCAGGAAGTGAGAATAGGGAAATACACCAAGACGTGGATACCATCGGCCCCTTTTGAGAAATCCCATCGATTTATAAAAACGGTGGAACTATCGGATCCCAAAAACAAATTTTTCTGGGTTTTCGGATCCCGAAATCGATCCCACCGATCTATTTAAAATTATAAATCATTTAAATTGGCAACCGACTACCTAAGGCAGGAGGCGGTGTTCCCTTCGATTCCATTCTCCCCGCAAGCAAGTTAGGAACACACGACGGTCATTTAAACACAACGGCAATTTCTTGTCAAGATTTTTCAAAGGTTTTTCATCGAGATTCCTCCCTTGATTCGGTCCGTATTTCGGGATCCTGGGAAAATACCTGCGGGAAGGATACCTGATCGGCAGGCAGCCGGAAAGGGCAGAATGGCTTGGTTCCCGTAAAAATCGAACGGACCCAGCATGTCCCGTCGCGGAGGTTGGCAGGATGGACTGCAATATGATCTTGAAGCGGGGTTTTACTGCTGCGATAATGATTTTAGAAACAGGAAAGGGATTTTGAGCCAGCAGAAGAATTCGGGGCCGATTCCCATCCAAGCGCAGAAAGGAACCGATAGAAATGAAAACGGATCTAACCGGGAAAATTGCCCTTGTCACAGGTGCCAGCCGGGGAATCGGACAGGCGATTGCGCTGGCTCTGGCCCGTGCGGGGGCGGATGTGGCGGTAAATTACCGCAGCCGCCAGCGTGAAGCGGAGGAGGTGCGCTCGCAGGTTGAGGCTTGCGGGCGGCGCGCCATCGCCATCCGGGCGGATGTTTCGTTGGCTGCCGAGGTATCCGCGTTGATCGAATCCGTCCAGAAGGATCTTGGCCCCGTCTCCATCCTGGTGAATAACGCCGCGGTCACGCGAACCCAGTCGCTCCCGGAAATCAGCGAAAAGGACTGGGATGAAATCATCGCCGTCAATCTCAAATCCCAATTTCTGACAACGCAGGCGGTGCTGCCGGGGATGCGCGCGCGAAAATGGGGACGGATTATCAACCTTTCCTCCGTGGCCGCGCAATTGGGCGGGGTCGTGGGGCCTCATTATGCCGCTTCCAAGGCGGGAATCCTGGGCCTGACCCATTCTTATGCCTCCCTGCTGGCGAAGGAAGGGATCACGGTGAATGCCATTGCCCCGGCTCTGATCCTTACGGAGATGCTCGCAAATACTCCAAGAGCCCAACCTTCTCTCATCCCGGTGGGACGATTCGGAACCGTCGAAGAGGTCGCAGCGGCGGCGGTCCTGCTTGCCGGAAACGGCTACCTAACCGGTCAAACCATCAACGTAAACGGAGGCTGGTATATGAGCTGACGGATCGATCGCCTCCGGCTTACCTCTTTGCATTCCGGCCTTCTCGGGGTGAGGTTGGGATTCAGGGAGATTCCTTGGAAGGAAGGGGGCACGCCGCCTTGGTGACAAACTCGATGAGTACGTTTCCCGTGTCTCTGGGGTGGAAGAACATGGCCTTTTCGAAGGTGCACGTTGCCCGGGGTTCCCCGGTTACGCTGCGCAGACCTTTTTCTTTCAGGTATTTCCAGCCTGTTTCGATGTCATCGACGATGTAACAGATGTGGTGCAGGGTCCCGGAACCGTGCTTGTCCAAAAACTTCTTCAACCCGTCCTCGGCCAAAGGTTTGACCAACTCGATATAGGTATTTCCCGCCCGAATGAAGGCGCATTCGGCATTGAACTCTCCTACTAGGTAGCGCCCTTTGACGTTCAATCCGAACCATTTTTCATAAACGGCTTTTGCCCGATCGATATCATCGACGACGATTCCAATGTGATGAATCTGCAAATCCATGGTTTTCTCTCCGTACCCCCCGCTTACATTAAACTGGGCAGCCAGGTGCTCAAAACGGGGAAGGCAATGATAATCACTGTCGCCAGGGCCATCATCAATAAAAACGGGTAGGAACCCTGGAAGATATCCTCAATTTTTGCCTCGCCCCCCAAGGCCGATTTCATGGCAAAGACGACCATTCCAAAGGGCGGGGTCAAAAGCCCCATCTCGATGACGATCACGCTCACGACTCCGAACCAAATCAGGCTGAAGCCGAGCTCCTTGACGATGGGAATCATCAACGGCAGGGTCAAAAGCATGATGGAGGCCGAATCGATGAGACAACCCAAAATTAGCCAGACGACGATGAACATCAAAATGACCGCCAGTGGAGGGAAATGCAGAGAAATGACGAACTTTGAAGTCCACTCCACCAAACCGCTCAAGGCAAGCATCCGGGAATACATCTGCGCGGAAATCAAGAGAAAAAAGATCCCGGCCGTGACAATTCCCGTTTCCTGAAGGACTTCCCAGAAACCGGAAGCGCTTACCTTCCTTTTTACCAGACCCAGCACCAAGGCTCCAAAAGCGCCCACGGCTCCCGCTTCCGTAGGGGTAAAAAAGCCCCCCCAAATCCCCCCCAGGGTGATTAGGATTAAGGCCACGATTCCCCAGCAGTTTGAAAATGCCCGGAAATATTCGCGGGCCGACAAGGAGGGTAACCGCAACGCGCCGTTTGCGCCCTCCGCCATGACCAGCTCCGGCTTTCGCCGCACCATGATCATGATTCCCACGGAATAAATTGCCGTCAGGACTAAGCCGGGAAGAATGCCGGCGATCAGCAACCGCCCGATGGCCTCTTCGGAAATAACCCCGTAAATGACAAAAAGGATGCTCGGGGGAATCAGCATGCCCAAAACCGAACTTCCGGCCACCACGCCGAGCGCAAATTTTTTGTTGTATCCGTGTTTGAGCATCTCGGGGAGGGAAACCTTGCTGAAGACCGCCGCCGAGGCCACGCTGACCCCCGTAATCGCGGCAAAGACGGCATTCGCAAAAACCGTCGCCACCCCCAGCCCTCCGCGAATTCTTCTCGTCACCACGTTAAAGGCGGTGTAAAGATCCGTACTTGCGCCGGAAATATTGGCCAGAAGCCCCATGGATACAAAAAAGGGGACCACCCCAAAAATGTAATCCATGAGAGCGTTGTAGGTCGTACTCCCAACCAGGTTGGCGGCGACGGCTAAATCTCCCGAAATCCACCACAGTCCTACGATGGAAAGGAAAGACAAACCGATGCCCACAAACACCCCGGAGACAACAATCACAAACAGCAAAAGAACCATGATCCCGGCGATGGTTAAGGAGTCCATTTCCTATTTTTCCTTCGCCGAGCCGAACAGCAGGGATAAGCTCCCCAGGATGATTCGGCCGAATTGAATAATCATCAAGACGCTCCCGATCAGAATAATGAGACGAATGGGGGCCGTGGGCACCCGCAGGGCCCCCTCCCCTTCGTATTCCCAGATGTCAAAAGCCGTGACGGTCAGGCCCCAACCCGCAAAAAAATTCAGGCTGAAAATAAAAACGCCCATCGCCGCATTGGCAATGTTGATCCAGGCGTTTCCTTTGGTCGACATTCGATCGATTAGGATGTCCGTACGGATATGCCGCCCCATATACAAAACATAGGTAATCTGCAGAAAGGCAATCATCGGATTTGAAATCTTTATGATCTCAGGAACGCCTGTCAGAGGATAATTAAAAAGAACCCTGCCGCCGACATCCAGAACGACAAACAGGATCATCCCGAAAATCCAGGCCGTGGCGGCTACATTCAGCCCGACAATGATCTTTTCAAAGATGAGCCCCAAGAGGGTCTGGTCTTTCATGAATTACCTCAAAAATCGGTTGCCGGTTTTTATAAAATTTTCCGCTCGCGGTTGAATTTTCCCGGATTGGAGTAACCAAGCCGGGGGGCATCCAAACTCCGCCCCGGCTTGGCCCGAATCTATTTCACCCATTGCCGCGGATATTTAACCCCTTCGGCTTCATTCAGCTTGATGGCCGCCTTGACGATCTCCGCCCCGGGCCAGCCTTTCGCCGTCGTTTCCTTTATGAATTTTTCGGGGAGGTTTTCCATCATGTTCGCCCACTTAACCTTCTCCTCATACGGCATTTCGTAAAAAGTCGTCCCGGCATCTTTCATGGCCTTGGCCGACTTTTCACGTTCTTCGAGGAGGTACTTCGTCTCCTTCACGGTAAACTCCTCCGCCGTTTCCACTAAGATCTTCTGCACCTCTTTGGGAAGCTTGTTGAAGTTCTTCAGGTTCATGTAAACTAAAAGCTGGCTGGCGGCCCCGAACCCCATATAGGTGAGGTACTTTGAAATTTCATGCATTTTATAGGAGTGTACGGCCGTGACCGTCATGATCCAGCCTTCGTAAACGCCGGTCTGCAGCGAGGTATAGGCCTCATTCAGGTTGCTTTGAACAGGTACCGCCCCAACCCCTGAAATCCAGGGAAGATTGGCGCCCGCGCCGGCGATCTTGTGCCCCTTCATATCTTCGGTTTTCCGAAGGGGGAAATTGGTGTTCATTTCGTAGGAATCGCCGGCAGACGCGGCCGTAAGCAGCTGCAGGTTGTACCGCTTCATGACCTCATTGTAAACCGGGAATTGTTTGAAGAGTTTGGCCGAGATCCGGGCTACCGCTCCGGGATCCGTGGCGCTGAAGGGGATGAAAAACGGCCAGTTTTGGAGGTAAAGTTTTGTCGGTTCGAACACAATAATATCCGCCCCGATATCCAAAATGCCCATTTCGGTGGCTTCCAAAACTTCCCCTAATTTCGCCACGCTCCCGCCATAGTGCTCCGAGATTTCCAAGGTGTAATTTGTCTTCTCATTCACTCTTTTCTTGACTTCAGGGACATAATAGGTGCTGAGGAAATGAATCCACTTGGCCACGGGGGCATGCCCTGAGCCGATTTTCAGCTTAAGGGTTTCTTTCGCCCCCGCTTCCTGCCCCCCGATCATTCCCATCCCGAACCAGATCAGGACCCCCAAAGCAATCACCGCCCATCGAAATTTCCGGTTTTTCATCAAATACCCTCCTTTGATTTTTTACTGCCAGTCGGCCGGCAGGTTTTAAGAGCCTATGAGCCAAAAAGATCCTCTTTTTGTATCAGTTTAGCGTTTTGAAAAAATGGCGTGACCGCCTTGGTTGGGGGCCGGGGGGCGGAGCGGAACGCGCCGGAAGCATCGGTCGGGCTGCCCTTCGGCCATGGAGATCAAAGCCGGTTTCCGCCGGAGGAAGCGGGGCCTCTTCCCCGCCCCATCCCCGGAGAAACCAGCGCCTTATGATTCCAAGCGGGCCGCTCCGGCCCCCGGGCCCTGAAACCACTTGGCCCTTACGACCTTCCTTTCTTAAAGGGCTAAAGTGTTACCAAAAAACAAGG
>Ga0105107_10001389_pt1 | contig 15689 bp, 9 predicted proteins | sample PPLLaktember2015_6_FD_79335 | JGI IMG/M metagenome (GOLD analysis project Ga0105107, IMG submission 79335) | Freshwater sediment microbial communities from Prairie Pothole Lake near Jamestown, North Dakota, USA - PPLs Lake P8 Core (1) Depth... | ecosystem: Environmental > Aquatic > Freshwater >...
AAATCGACCTGATCAGACAGATGGCAAACGACAACGCTCTATGGGGCGCCCCGAGAATTCACGGCGAGATGCTCAAATGGGGCTTTGATCTCTCAGAAGCCACTGTACAGCGATATATGCCCAAGAGACCTCAAAGGACAACCAGGCAGCGATGGAAAACGTTCTTGAAGAACCACTCCGTCGAAATCATCTCCCTCGACTTCTTCGTCGTACCCACCATCCCCTTCAAGTTGCTCCATGTGCTAGTGTTCTTCTCCCACGACAGAAGAAGGATCATCCATTCCAACGTGACCGATCACCCGACTGCTGAATGGGCCAGTCAGCAATTGCGAAATGCATGCTGCGACATCGAGCCACTCAAGTTCCTGATCCGCGATCGTGACAAGAAATTCGCCGAACTATTCACTGACACCGTGAAGGCTCTTGGCATTCGTCCGATCTTGACCGGGTACCGATCTCCGTGGCAAAATGGATATTGCGAAAGACTTATTCGGAGCATCCGGAGGGAATGCTTGGACCATCTGATCATCATGAATGAGGAACATCTGCGAGCGATACTGCAGAGTTACATCCGCTACTACAACACCCAGCGCACACACCTCGGGATCAACAAAGACTCACCTGAACCGAGACAAGTCCAGACCGACGGGGAGATTGACAGAGTGGCTGTGGTGAACGGGCTTCATCACTATTACTTCAGACGAGCTGCGTAAGAAGCGACCAGGTAACTCATCTACGGCTAGCCCACATAGAGACCAAGGGATATCTATCTCCTCGCTGTGGAGAATGAGACTCTTCGGATTGAAACTGTGCGCCCCACCCTCTTCGTACGTCGACAAATCTCCTCTGCTCACCTCATGATCGTACAGAACGTCGCACTCAACTCATGATCCATGATGGCATTTTGCAGCGGATGGAATATTGAAGAAGCACAGGCCAATAGACGAGGTCGCAGATTTGGGTCAGTTCATCACACTTGACACTGGCCCGGACCACTACGCGTGGAAGATGGTGGGAAGTAGAGAAGGCTCGGGTTGCCGAGCCTTTTCTTTGCACCAACGGCACTATCTCAGCAAGAGAAGCCGCTTCGTCGCCACGAAATCGCCTGCTTGCATCCTGTAGAAGTACACGCCGCTTGCGAGCCCGGAGGCGTCGAACTGCACCTCGTGATATCCCGCCTCCTGTTCTGCATTCTGGAGAACTGCAACCTGCTGGCCGAGGGTGTTGAAGACTGTCAGCGTCACGTGCGAACGATTAGGCAGGCCGTAGCGGATCGTCGTCAAGGGGTTGAAGGGGTTGGGGTAGTTCTCGTAGAGCCGAACACATGTTGGCCGATCTTCCATCTTCTCTACCGACGTGAAGACAGATTGAAATCGACGTCCTTCCGAGAACGGCCCCCATCCGCCGGCATTCCGCGCGCAGACTCGCCAGAAATAGGTCTCGCCGTCGAAAAGCGATCGCACAACCTTGAATGTGTCAGTGACCGTCGAATCGACTATCTTGAACATGAACATCGAGTCAAGCGCGATGTCGACGCGATATGTGATCACTTGTGGCCCCCCGCCACGCCACACGAGGGAGACGCTGTCCGTATGTACAGTCGCGTTGTTTCCGGGGGCAACGAGCAAAATCGCCCAAGGGAACGGAAGACTTGTGGTAAATGACCAGGAGGCTGACCATAGTCCAAAGCCTGCGTTGTTCCTCGCACGTACTCGCCACCAGTAGCGGGTGCCGGGAACCAGATTCGTGACTGCACGTGCAGCCGTGCCATTGGTTGAATCGTCAACCTCCACGGCGATGAAGGTTGAGTCGGTCGACAGCTGGACATGGTAGGACGTCGCCCCGGCCGGTGGATTCCACGTCAACGTTGGCGCCGTGAAAACCCCCGTCACTCCATTGGATGGCGTAGCCAATGTTGGTGCCGTTGGCGGCACTGAAGCGTCGAAGAGCCTCTTCTCGACTGTTATCCAGGCATAGGGTGAAGCAGAACTGTTCGTATAGAAACAGAACTTCGCACGATACTCCCCAATTCCGGACTGACCATCGTAGTAGAACCAAATTGAGATGGACCTGCTTTCGCCGGGCGGGACGACCGCAGGGAAACTGCCAGGGTTGATCCCAAATCTGGATTGAAACTGGCCTCCCCATGGGACCCTTCCGTCAATCGATGTCATTGAGATGATTCTGAAGTAGGTATCTACTGATTGGTCACCCTTGTTTACCACTGTGAGCGTTGCCCCGGCTATGTAGCCTTCATGTAGGGTCTGAACGTCCTGCTCGGGGAAGACAACAACGTTCGTATCGGCGACAACCTGGGGACCATTCGAAGGGGTTCGCATTCGCAAGGTTGGGTCGCCAAAAAGAATCGAGGATTCGTTGCTGAGTACGTATGTCAGCCGTATATCCCCAAGTGTGAGGCCAAGGCTAAGGAGATTGAGGTCTGGATCAGGACCTGGTCTGCCTACCTGGAATACGACAGTTGTATTCGCCATGACGGCAAGAGCTTCACCTCCAAACAATGTCCAACCAGCTAGATAGTTTGCGGCTCTGAAATCACCATTGCTGCAAGAGGCAAGATTTATGAGAAAGGTATTAGCGGGCGAATTTTGATAGTTGTCAGCGTACAACCACCTTGAACCACCGAGCCATTGTGCATCCGACGATCCATGTACGTTGATGAAACCGTATTCAAATGGTTTGTTGATCGCCGAGAGCCAGAGATCCCCTTGAACTTCCAGATCGTTGCCCCAGATAAATACCAACGTGTCTCCAGCGCTTCTCTTGAAGAGCCATGACTCATCCATGATTTCTGCAGCCCTGGCATATACCGTGCTGGAGTCAGCTTCGGTGTCGCCAGGCTCGCCGTTATGCGCCAGGCTTTCAAAATAGACCATTCCCCGCGCATACGACCTCTTTCCAGTTCTGTATTGATGATTTCTTTCCAGGTATCTCCGGAGAAGTTCTATTCTCGCTTGCAGGTCCACGGAGGTGGGAGGTTGTAGTCGACCTGACCAGACTTCGCGATTGTGTTCTCCAATCCACGTCTTGTAGAACCATTCGTAAGCACCATCGCCATTTTCATCAACAACCACGTTGTAAATTCCGTTGCTGTCGGGATCAACCCAATTACAGCTGTCCAGATCTTCGTAAAATGCATCTGTTATAACAGGCGAATCAGACTCATAGTCTCCCATGCGTGCCGTGGGAATGTCTCCAATCAGCACGACGCCCACCAAACCATCGTTGCGGTAGAGGACCTGGATTCTCGCTCGGATATCTTCCGACCGTGTGTGGCTAGCATCAACGGTCTCCACGATCACATTGGCGGAGAGATCGTTGCCAATATCGTTGGCAAGCCGTTGAATTTCCGGTCCGAGGTTATCGAGAAACTTGCGGTCGACGAAAAGGGCAACGCTCTTCCCGTTCGGTTGTGCCGCTGCCAAATTGTTCCCGCTTGGCTGCACCAATGAAACAAAAGCCAGACAGAGCACCAGGGTCTTCATGGCGTGCTGCTTTCAACCTTAGAAGAGGATGCTACTACGTGAAGCAGGGCTTGGTGGGTCGTCGGTACAACGGTGTTGCAGAAAGACTTTGCGGCTCGATGACTCGAACCTCGAGGCACGAGGTTTATGGTCTGATCAGCCCTGGACCAACGAAAAAGCCTCCCCATCCCGCGGACGGAGAGGCCTCTTCTTCACATTTCGTTACATTCCCCCTCCCCCGAGTTCTGCTTCATGGTACCCCGGAATTTCGAGATTGTCAAGCGAAGTAACGGACGGCAAACCGATCGGTGGGAAGCCTGAAGCACCAAGAACACTTCTCCACCCCAACTCACGGTCGAATTTCTCCCACATCTCGTAGGGACCCATGTCGTAGGGCTCCCAGATGGAGATCCTCCTAAAAATGCCCACTCAAGTTGCGTTTTGTTTGGGTAGAACGAATCTGCGGGTCCCACTCGACTGTTACTTTGAGTCCTCCAGGAGGTACGGAAATAGATCCGGCAAATCTGGATCATCCTCAGCACCACGATCAGTTTCTATGCACGGCAAGCGGCACACATGCGTAACGACGCCCTTTGTCGCGCCGGAGGGAACACCCTGCAGCACTTGACCGTTGCCAGAAAGCTGCCATGGGCATACTGGCGCAATTACCGGGCATCGCCTGGGTGGGGTTGGGATCAGCTGAGGCGGAAGTGGGAACAAAAGAAAAACGCCCTCCTGTGGGGAGAGCGCTTTGTGAGCATTTCGAAGTTGTGACGTTTTTGTGACGTTTTGTATCTTGGAACTTCAAAACTGCCCTTTTTCGTCGGGGCGCCGGGATTTGAACCCCCGGCCTCTTGATCCGAAGATTGTGCCAATCTCGGATTCGAGCGAAATGAGGGCAGTTTTGCAGATTTGAATTACATGGAGTGCATTGAATTGCACAGATCGCCTACAATCTGTTTACACAGTGGCAGACGACGGGAGAAGGATGACGTTGAGCCAGTGGCAACATGCTTCCGGTGGCAGCCGGCAGACGCCCTTGAAGCATCTTGACAAATGTTCACAAATACGTCAACTTAGTTCCATGCGATCCATACTGAATTACTTGCAGAGGAGAGGAATATCATGAGCGATGTTGAGAAATATATCGAACGCCGCAAACAGAAGAACCCAAAATTCGCGAAAGACTTTGAGTCTGGATATCGCGCCTTCGAGTTCAGTGTCATGTTGCGACAAGCCCGTGAGTAGGCAGGAGTAACCCAAGAAACTATCGCCCGCAAACTCCGGACCAAGAAATCTGCCATCTCGAGAATTGAGAACCACGCCGAAGACATTCGCTTGTCCACCCTCGAAAAATATGCCAACGCTCTTGGGATGAAGATCCGCGTCCAATTGACGGAGTAGTTCAGGCTACCTGCTTAGCTTCTGGATCGCGAGTGAGTTCGGGAGGGAGAAACTTCAGAGCGACGGGGCGATCAAGCTTTAGGTCCTGGGCTTTGTAGACGACTCCCATGCCCCTGCCGCCGACTTGCGCGGGGATCTGGTAGTGGGATATCGTCTGACCGATCATGGTGCCAAGCCCATTTTCTTAAGGATGGCTTGGAAGCGCGGGTGGCCGCGCAGTTCATCAAAAATGGGATCTACATTCAGATACGGCATATTCGGGTCGTGCGCATCGTACGCCTTTTCGAACCAGTCGAGGGCTGCCTCCTTCATCCCTGCCCGAGTGTACAACGTGGCCACTTGCCATGGGGCCACATACGATGTCTTCGATCGTTCGATGAGCATCTCCGCCAGGTTTTGCAGGGCTCGGGAGTACCCTCCTTCGGCGCGCCCATGGTTGAGAGCATGGATGGCCTCGCTATCTCCCCTCGCCTCGTAGGAGAGTCTCCATGCCTCCAGCGCTTCACCGTCCATCTTCTTCTGGTGATAGGCAGAGCGAATTGTGGACAATGCTACCGGCTCTATGGGGCTGCTCTGCAACGTCTTGCGCAATACTCGTATGACCTCATCATACCGTCGGACGTACATGAGATCCATGGCGTACAGACTCTGAATCAAGGAATTAAACGGATCCAGCTTCAATGCCTCCTCTATCTGTACCATCGCCTCATCAGGTTGCTTGAGCGTGAACAGCAGATGAGAGAAGTAGGCGCGCATTTCTGCAAGATTCGGTCTGAGTTCAACAGCCTTTCGAAAGGATTGCATAGCACCATCCCAGTTCCATTCCAGCCATGCCCTCCGAACGCCGACCATGTAGTGCACCTCTGCAAGGGAGGAATCCAGTGCAAGCGCCTTATTTATTGCCCACTCGCCCTCCTTGGCCGCGACGCTCATCGGAGCGTAGCCCATTTGCGCTCGCGCCCCCCACACCAGGGCGATGCCCGCATAGGCCGGAGCATACGTGGAGTCGATACCGGTTGCGAGTTCGTAGTACTGCAGGGCCATCCCGATCCCCTCCCGGGTGAGCTTGTACAAGAAGAAGTTACCTTTCAGGTAGGCCTCATAGGTCTTTGGGTCGACATGTTTTTCCTGCGAAAGGAGATTGTGTTCCGCCTGGGTGAGCGTCACCTGGACTTGCCCGGCGATCGTCTTCGCGACCTCCCCCTGCAAGGCCAGGAGTTCGGTGAAGTCGCGTGAATACTCCTCTGCCCACAAATACTTGTTTGTCACGGCATCGATGAGTCGAATCGTGATCTTTACATGGTTCGTAAGTCGGAGCACCGACCCTTCCAGAACGTACGACACCTCCAGCTCGGAGGCGATCTCGGAGGCAGATTTGTTGCCACCTCTGTACTTCATCGCGGACGATCTCTGTGTCACGCGCAGGCCGCTGATCCGGGCCAGGCTCGTGATCAGGGCCTCGGTCATTCCGTCGATGAACCATTCCTGGCTTTTGTCATCGGTGATGTTCTCGAGCGGCAAGAGAACAATTGAGACCGGTCCTGAACCGGGAACTCCCCGCGTCAGGAAATACACTATGACGGCGATCAGGACGATCAGAACGGGGAGGGCCCTCACCGCAATCTTCCTCTGCCGTCTTCCCAAGCGGCCAAAGACCGCTTTACGCTGGCGGCTGCCCGTGCGATCTTCCGACACTGCCTTGAGGTCAGCACAAAGCTCGTCAGCGGTCTGGTAACGCTGCGCAGGGTCTTTCGCGATCGCCCGCTCGATGATATGATCGAGTCTTGCCGGAACTTCCGGCCGGATTTTCGACACGAATTCCGGATCTTCGTTCAAGATCCGATATGTCACTGCTGATTCATACTCCCCCGCGAAGGGATGTCTTCCGGTAAGCATTTCGTACAACACCACCCCTATTGCCCAGATGTCAGTCCGGTGATCTGCCGTTTCACCGCGTGCCTGCTCCGGCGACATGTACGCTGCAGTACCGACCGTCGATCCTGTTTTCGTCAGCATCGTCTGTCCGCTTAGCTTGGCCAGCCCGAAATCGACAATCTTGCCCAGCCCGTCGGAAGTAATCATAATATTGGCTGGCTTGATGTCGCGGTGTATGATGCCGTGTTCATGAGCCTTGGCAAGACCGTGGGCGACTTGGATGGCGATGTCGATGGCCTCCTCGATCTTCAGCGGCCCGCGCTCGATGTTCTTCTTCAGCGTCTCCCCATCATAGCACGCCATCGCGATGAAGAGTTGCCCATCGTCGGTTTCACCGATTTCGTGTATGTTACAGATGTTGGGATGATCGAGAGATGAAGCCGCTTGTGCTTCGTGGACAAATCGTTCTTTGGCTTCGGGGTCGGTGGTGAGTGTAGGAGGGAGGAACTTAAGCGCGACAGTACGTTTTAGGCGGGTATCCTCGGCCTTGTAGACAACGCCCATACCCCCACCGCCGAGGTGCTCGAGGATCTTGTAGTGGGAAACAACTTTGCCGATCATGGGAAACCTACACGGACGTGTATGATTCCTGCGGCACATAGGGCCAACTATGCGGCGGAATAATACGGAAGGAGAGAGCGAGAGTCAAACCCGCGACTTAGGTTCGCACGTGCAGTATGATTCCACCGCGACTTGCACCTGGAACAACACCTTCAACTCTCAACCCATAAAATGAAAGAGCCTCCAGCAATTTGTCAGAGGCTCCAGAGTAAAGGGGGCACCCCCTTCCTGTAGAACACTGCAGGGTTTTCGAAAGGCCCTTCCACGCGCAAATCGCCTAGAGACGCATTAACCTGATCTCTTCCCCTCCGCCAAGTCCGCATACCAATGCAACGTCTTGATTGTTTCTTTGTCATCGCGTGGGCTGAACAGCGTCAGCATTCGATCCGCCGGAGTCTCGGACTTAGGAAGAGGCGTCGGTTCTACCGTCAAATTCGCCTTCACGAGGGGCCCCCGCGTGACGTCGGGTGCAGCCAGCCGATTCCAGTAGTCCAGATACCGCTGCGCCAGGTCGTTGTCCCAGATGACGTGGCCGACGTTGGAGTGGCCAAATATGCCTCCGGGCGAGATGTTGGTTGAACCTGTCCACACTGCGACGGGCACGCTTTTGTGAATGAGCACGATGAATTTGTTGTGCCGGATCCCGGCCCGTGATTTCAGTGGCTGGCATTTCCCCTTGATGCGAGCGCTGCCGATCATCTTTTCATTATCGTCCTTGTAGGTTTGAGCCTCGTATCGAATCTCCACGTCTGCGCCGGCCTTCCGCGCAAGGGAGAAGGCCTTGCCAACAGGAAGGTATTGGAACTCGTACAGCATCGCGCGGAGTTTGAAGTCTGAAGCATCTGGGCCCGACGCTCGACCGATAAACCCCGTGAGCGCCTCAAAGAGCCCGCGTGACAACCACTTCATTTGGTCTGAATCTGGCTTGGTCTCGTCGGGCTTGGTTTTTCCGAACTTGCGGGCGTACGCCTGAGAACCAGCGACACCCCGGTTGAAATAGATATCATGCGCTGGCTGGACATCGTCGCCAACGTATCCCTGCTCCGCCTCCGTCGTGATTTCAACAGTGGTTGCGGAACCTTCGTCTAGGTCGAGCAGCTTCGGCTTGCCATAAACGGGTAACACCTTGTACTGATAGGTCGCGCCGGGTTTTGTCGTGTAGTCCGCCGATAACGCGAACCGCCAGGACCTTGCCTTTCGATAGTCTACGCATGAATGCCTCCTCGACTTAAGGTCGAAGCTACCGTCAAGCGGATAACGGCCCCCCTACGGGGTTTACAACTTATAGTCTATACCAATGAACGGGCGACCTTTTCGTTTCCCGTTTTCGGCGCTATCAGCCAAGCCAAAATTCACACCCAAAACGATAGCACTCTGCCCGGTTATGAAAAGGCCAAGCCTGACTGCCAATACGATATCTGACAGGAATGTAGCCTTCAGTAAATTGGTCCCGGCTAGAAGGCCCAGACTGAATGTTGTCTTTGGCACAGTTGGCCGAGATAGGAAGAACAAACCATTCAAGTAGAACTTCACTCTTTCCTTATCAATGACTTCATCACCAAATGTGTAGCCGACTCCAACACTTGCCCCAAGCCGTGATGCCTCGTAGTTACCAAAGTTAACTGCCACGTTACGAAAGCCATGGTTCGGTTTCTTTGGCGTGACAACAATCCTACTCACGCTATTCAGAGGCAGACTGAATTTTGCTAAACTAGCCGAATTAACAAACATGCTATCACCATCATCGACATATTCGTACAACGCCATCTTCACAGTACTGTCCTTCAAGGCTTGAGGTTGAGCCTTGCCGCCAATGCCTGAACCAGCAAGCACCTGCGCCACAAGAGTCACTAACCCCGAAACAGAGTACTCACTTGGTTCGGGTTCATATTGGAGAGATTCACGACGAACATCAAAAGCATACTCAATGGTATCTTCGGGATTTCGCGGTTGGGTATCCTTGTAATTCAGTTGTTTGTCGGCAAAGATCAGTACCCACAGGTTCTTCTCACCAAAGAGTTCGTTTCCTTCGCAATCCTTTTTGACCAGCCCGAGCTTCACAGAGTCCGAGCTATTGATATAGACCACCAGATCAGCCAGATCCCTGTTATAGGTCTCTCCATAGTACAAACGAAGAACCTGGCCCCATTGAACAGTGTCTGCACGCAGTGCACTTCTTATGAGACCAATCTTCTCTTTGTCCAGAACCGGGGATACTCCTCTGGGGTAATCCGGAATTCGTTGAGCTTGCGCTATTTCTGGAGCTAAAGAGATCGCCACAAGAGCGCCAATTGCTGCAAATCGTATTGCTCTCATATTTCCCTCGCCCAGTTTGTGTTGGACACATCGTAAACCCATTGCCACACAGAAGCCATCCTGACAAGCTGAATCATCCTCTCTCTCGGGTTGCCATAGGCTGCTATAGATTGCCACAGATTACCGTAGAGTTACTTCACTTTCACTGCACTCATTCGGGCCGGGAACCGCCGGTTTTCCCCGCCTCCGAGAAGTGACCACTCGTGACGGGTTTTAGGCAGAGCGGGGATTTTGAGAGAAACCTCACTTCTTGTTCATCAGCGCCTTAATTCCGTCAACCAAGTCTTCTACTGCATCTGGCGCATAGATAACCCCGATGACCATCAGAACCAGGATGGAAACCACGAGGAGCAAGATCACTAACCGAGTCACTCGTCCGGTTCGCAAAAAATGTGCGAATGCGACACGAATCAACTCAAGAAGAAGTCCCGCTCCAAACACATACGCTCCGAGCTGGCCGAGACTCGAGCCCTTGAGGAAACCACCACCGACAATCATGATCATACCCAACACCATCAACACCTGCAGGAAACGTCGGATGAGCAGCTCACGCCAGGAGCCGGGCAAAAATACTTCCACCAGACTAACTGCAATTGCTCCAGCCTGCGCGACGTAGTTCCAGGACTTTTCCAATCTGCTGTGCCCCCTCTTATGGGCCATCCCGGTGAGCATCTTCCCAAAGACATGTACCAGTCGTGTTATTGCCCTCGCCATAAGCTCCCGGGAAGGAGAGGGGTTTACAGCATATCTCTTGAATCGATCCAAGAAGTCCTTTGCCCCGAGCTTGCCCATCAGAATGTTTCTGATCTGCTCCCGTACGATCCCGCCATCTCCAAACCGGATAAGCCGGGAGAAGGCTGCCTGGGTAGTCACCCGCTTTGACTCCGTTGAGCCGGTCATCACCTCAGCCAGGAAATCCTCCTTTTCGGTGTACCTATCGATCCACTCCTGGACGATTGCTTCCTGTGCCGCTTCAGTGAAGTTATTTCGTTTTTCTAGGTCATCTGCATTCTCCTCATCCGGGTAGAGCGCGCGGATAATCCCAGCAGCCCCATCCAGCCTCCCGCGGAGTATATCATTGTTGCGCCATGTCTCATCAAAGAAGGCACCGAAATTGCCATACTTCGTGCCGCCCAACTGCTCAGCGTTGGCCGGCGAGATCCGTATAATCTCCACTTCGTCCAACTCCTCGCCCAGCAATGTTTGTTGCGTCAGCGGATATGAAACAACGTCGTAATGGCCGAAGAAACGGAAATAAAACTGCAGGATCCAGCGAACCCGAAGCCCCCAATCTTTGGGCTGTGTCGCCGACCATTTGGCTCTTGAACTGTGCCCAGAGAGTCCGAGATCCACTTTGCACTTTTCCATGACATCGGCCACCGCCTCAACCTTCCCTTTCACTACTCCGAGGACACGCTCGAAGGCCACCATTCTTCCCTTCTCCTCGAGAAACTCCGCCGCCTTTCTACGCCGCGCCTCATCTGAGGCGGAAGTGTACAGTAGGCCAACTATCGTTTCAGGAACCAAGCGCAACCCGCAGACGGCTTTGCACAATTCCGATGTCTCTCCAGAGGGGGCCTCGAAAAGAGAATGCTGAAGATTCAAGACTTTCTTCCTGTAGTCACAGATAGTAGTGCGATAACTTCTCAAGCTGGCATAGAACTCCGGTGCGTCACCTGGCCTATCCTTGAAATTGCGTGCGGATAAGATCTTCTCTCTTTCCGGCCCTTCGAGGAGCAGACGATCGATGATGGAAAGGATGAATCTGAGCCGCCGGTAGTGGAAACCGAGATCGTAATTCAGAATGAATTTTGTGAACTTCTCTTGCTTTGGAGCCTTCTTCCCCCGATTGTTTGAAGCCCTTTCGTCGACATAGTAAGCGTACTTCCTGTCTCGCCACTCGCGGACGAGATTGCGAACCGCGAGAAAGCCGTCGGAGTCCAGATCCATTCCGGCTTGCCGACAGATTATCTCGGAAAGTTCGTCAGTCAACCGAGCCACACGAAGTCGAAAATACCCTCCGTACCCAAACCCCTGTTCGTTAATCATCTCCCTGAGATCTTTGTTCTCCCAGTCGAAGACATTCGGCGGCTGGTTCTTCACGCCGAGCTTGGAGATATCCTCCTCTGTGCCGCAGAGAATTCTGCTCGTTCGCTCAATCAGGCGATTCCGCTCCTTCAATAGTTGTAGGTCCTGACGAATAGTTTCGTAACGGGCGAGCGTGAAAGCCTTGAGAGCATTCTCTGAAGCGTCGGGCGGTTCAACTGAATTCTCCTTCGGGCTAGGAGATTTCTCCGAAATCTTCTCTGGGGAAGGCTCGATGTAGATCAGCTTCCTGTCCACAGGATGGTCGGTGTGCCGGGCCATGATGGTCTGAATGGCATAGCTGAAGGGTTTGTTGTCCAGATAGCCGCCATCGGCGAAAACCCTCGATCCGAACCCGTCAGACCCCTTTCCTTGCTGCGATGAACGGATTGGCTTAAAGAATCCCCGCCAGAGATCTTTCCATTCCGTCAGTTTCTCCAATTGTACGGGTTCAAAAGCCACGGGAAACGACGACGTAGACCGCGCAACGAAGGCAATGAAAGGATTATAGTCGGGATCGAAATGATTGACGGGCTTCTCGCTGCCCGCCGCCGGCGCTTTTCGCAAGTGAAAAACGTGGCGATGCTCCCTTTCATTCACCTGCTCACCCATGATTTCCACCGGCGAGATCCGGCCCTCCAGATCAGTGGCCGTAACGTAGAGATCCAACTCATCCATCTCAGGCGCGTCCGCCTTATTTCCCTTTTTTATGTCCATTTCTTTCAACGCATCGAAGAGGTCTGCGTACATCTTGTTACCGTTCAATAGAGCTGAGGTCGAGAGGACGTTTGGCAGTAACTGTTGCGCAATACCCACACCCAGGCCCCGCCTATCGTTGATCAGCCCATCAATGTTGGCCGTATTCACCCAAATGGATTCCACCCCCTCAAAACGCCTACCAACCGCGAGAGCTTTCGCCAGGAACACAGCGTTGATGCCACCGGCTGAAGTGCCCGAGAGAATATCGATCACAAACTTCGTCTTGAGGTCGTTGGCAATATCTCGATACACTTTCGCAGAGCCTCGTGGAATCTTGACCTGCTCCGAAGTGGCCTGGACCAGCCTGTAAAGCTCCTGCGCGATGCCGTTCATGTAAATTGCTAGTGAGACACCACCGTACATGACGACGGCGAAGCGTTTCTCATCTCTCTGATCTGTGTTTGGCATCGAAGACTCTCCGTCTAATTTTCGCAAGTCGTGGATAGCCCAAGACAGACGCTTGGACCCTATGCAACATCTTGCACGTCAGGTTCGCACTTTCGTGTCTGTTCTCCCGATGAACTTTCAACGCAATTCCGAATCGGTTTCGATAACCAAGTCTCCCGCAATCATTTCGAGCGAAGCACCGAGCCGGCATTTCACATGGTTTTGGTTTTGTTCCGACTCATAATCGACTAATGATCCTCAGCCCCCAAGAGAGAATCCTCAACCTTCATATTTCGTGTTCAACTCTGACACAGCCCCCGATCTGCGGGTGAAATGCTTCCCTCCTATCCCAGTATAAGATTCCCCGCCCAGGGCCAATGTCACAAAAGGTACCAAGAACACGCACGTGCCTGTCACGACTTGATCCGGGAGCCATTCCTAGATCAACCTATGCCTCATCAAGACTTTGTCCGCGTGCAAAATAATGAGTTCAATTTGAAATCGATACAATTAGGCTTTTTTCAGCGGCAACCCAAATATTTAGCCCTGCAACACCTTCCAGAAATTCGTAAACAGCGAATGCCCCGGAAACGCCTCACGAAGCTGCCGATGGTTGACATCCAGTAGATTGTCCTCCGGAACAATGATTCTCTCGACATGCCCCTTCATCACGGCATCGAAATCTGCCTTTCTCTCCTCCTTCGTCGTGTAGAGTTCGAAGATCGGCGTAGGGAAATCACTCCCAAAAATGAGAGAAGCCGCGGGTATCGATCGAACATCATTGAAGTACTTCATCCGGATGGGTGTACAGAATGCCGAAACATCAGCGTAACATCCGGATCCGTTATCGCGCGGAGGATAGTTCAAAGTGTATTCCCTTACCGATTTGAAGTCGGAATGTTCAAAGGCGGCGAAGAGCCCTGCCCCGAAATATGGGAGACCACAATGCGCAAGAATGATGATGGCCCCGGCCTCCAGAGCTGCTATTAGGTTGTCTTTGATGCCATCCACGTCGGGAGTGTCCCAGCGTTTTCCGAACCGGAACCAGTTCGCCGTCCGCTCCCACCATGACCAAGTCAGGAAGTCGTTGGAGGTCGTTCGAAGATCGGAGGTGGGAACAGCGTACTCCGGACCGATGTGAAGGAGGAGAGGCAGGGGTTTGCCATGCTTCGCCGTGGCCAGAAACTTCATTGCCTTCCTCACCTTCTCATGCGCCAGGTTTATTTGCTGCCCAGAGGGGACCCATTTGACCAGCACTGCACCCTGATCGACGTAGCGCTTGACGCGATCCTCGAAGTTGGTGTCGTAGGGATGTACAGATGCGCCGAACAGCACCTTCGACGTCTCCTTTTGCAGTTCCAGAATGTACTCGTTGGCAACCCAGAGATGTGAGGCGCTTTTCTGCATCGTCCCGTCCTCGGCGTAAACAGGATCGAGAGCCAGACAGACGACTTTGTCAAGACCGCAGGTGGAGATGATTCTTACGGTAGTTTCACGTAGGACTGTGTCGCAGACCTGGTCAGGCTGAAGGTGCGCATACAGGAGGAAGATCTTGAACGTAATTTGCTGCCTATACCATTCCGAAAACCTCCCCCACTCGGGCCAGCGATCACCCAGTAGTCCGACGTGGACGTGGACATCGATGACTCTCGCATCAGGCATGTGTTCCTCCGTGTGAATGCGTTTTACTAGATCTCAAATGAGAGGGAGCTCTGGATGCACGACTCAACTCTTTGCATATCCACCTTGGGATGCTCGTCAAGCACGTCGATGACGTCGTTCGAGTTTGGATCAAAAAGCTTGTCTACGTCATCCATAAACACTGGTCTCACGGTGGCTTTGTGCCCACCATCTTCAATATCCAAAAGGATGAGACTCCTGAACTTAGCTGCGTCAGCATCGGCACGTGACGCTCTATCAAAAAGCCAGACCATAAGGCTCGCTAGCGAGGTGTTAATTTTCGCGGAACCTACGACCTTCGTACCCCAACTCAGATACTCTCGCCATTGATCGGCGCTTGGGTACCGAAAACCCTGATATCGACCAGAGTCAAAATCCGTCGAATGTAGAGCTGATCCCCCTCCACCACAGATGATGTAGTGAGGATATTCATCTCCCTGGCACAAATCCCCCTCTTCTTGTTCCTTGAGATACCTTCTATACACCGCCGGTTCATACTGTTGATGGTTGTGTTCATGTCCGCAAAGGACCAGCTTTACACTGCGATGGCCGGCGATCACTTGCTGAAGGTGCCTCATTTGTTTCACATCCTGTTCTTGTTTGTTCAGTGGCGGGATGTGGTAGAGCAGGACCGCTCTCCCCCCACACCGATCAGCTCTACTCAATCGTTCGTCTAGCCAAATGAGCTGGGAGTTGTCGGGCAAGATTGGTTTACCCGACAAATACCCCGAATTAGGTTTGGATCCGTCTAGATTCCCCTTCACACCGGTATCTAGTCCTATGATGATGAGTTTCGATGGACCCTCAAGGTCGCTCACCTCCCAGTACGTTCCAGGCTGAAAAACCTTGTGGGGCAGACCGGCTTCGGCCCATCGACGGTCAAATATGTTCGTGCAGAAGACCTGATAGAAGCTGAGACCATGGTCTGGTGAATAGTATTCATGGTTGCCGGGCGTCGCCCAAATTGCGCAGGGAAAATTCTTGTACGGCTGGAAGAAGCCGCATTGAAAGTCGTCGTTACCGGGATCTTCCGTGTTTATCCGACCGGCAGGATTGGCAACATCCCCATTAATGATCATG
>Ga0105107_10001390_pt1 | contig 15688 bp, 18 predicted proteins | sample PPLLaktember2015_6_FD_79335 | JGI IMG/M metagenome (GOLD analysis project Ga0105107, IMG submission 79335) | Freshwater sediment microbial communities from Prairie Pothole Lake near Jamestown, North Dakota, USA - PPLs Lake P8 Core (1) Depth... | ecosystem: Environmental > Aquatic > Freshwater >...
CCAAGACCTTTTCACCCCGCACAAGAGATGGCTTCCACCAAAACGGTTCAAGTGAGGTGAAAATTCCCTCCGAACTAAATAAGGTCACCTTTCTTGCATTTTACTTCGTGGAGAGTATCAGACAAGGGTGGAAAATCCAAGAGCTACCAGGTCGGGGGTTTGCCAATTGTGGCTCCATTAGAGAGAATGTAGGGATCTGGAAACTGGTGTTTTGCATACTGGCTCTTGTCTATTGTGAATGAACCTGGAGCTAGTTTTGACAGCTCCTTGTTTTTTCTAAGGTAGGGAAACGCAAACAACACCCTTTTGTTCGGGAAGAGAGACAGCGCTGTTCTTACAGCAGGGGCGAGATCCGTATCGCCAGTCACTAACACCGCCGTATCACACTCATTCCTGAGAAACACCTCCAGCAGCTTTACCGCAATCGCGACATCTGTCTCCTTCTCTTCGTGTTTGAAGAAGACTTTACCGCACTTTGGTTCCGGGCATTTCACCTGCCTCGGCTTGAAACGGCTTAGCTCTACTATGACCCCGGTGTCTTCAAGGCATTTTATAAAACGCCGGTGTCGCGCGGTCACGTCCGGGTCAACGGCTTCTATATGTGTCGCCAGTGCTGAGAAGTAGTAGATATTGGCCAATTGCGTTTTGCTGCCAATTGCCTTGGCGACGAGGTGCAAATAAGATGAACACAGTCTCTTGATATCCAGCCACTTCGTCGAGAGGCTCAAAATCTTTCCTGCTGTTCGCACCGAGTGGTAAACGTTGAATCCATCGGCTAGGAAGGTCACGAGATTCATGGTGGAAGGCGTGGTCCCTTCATACTGAAAAGAAAGAGACAAAAAAACCCGTTGGATCGCAACCCAACGGGGGCCAGGGAGCCTATAAAGGCCCCACTGGGGTAGACGTAAAAACTATATGCCCGGCCTCCATTTGTGTCAAGTTTTTTTGCTTCTCGAATCTCTTCGAGATTTGGCTGAAATTCTGTGTGTGCGTGCAAAAGGCTCCCCGTGGTCTCCTTTGAATGAGCGGCAAATTCCCTCAATAATGCCCAAAGCCAGAAATGGCGAGCTGTTACATCGACCACCGCTTCGGGGAAGTTGTCCGTTGATCAACTGAGAATGGGGTGAAAAAGAACGAAAAATAGACCGAAAAGCCATCATAATCACCCGAAATTCGATCTTCGGTATTCTCTGCGACATGCCCAACAGGTCAGATCGCCCGCAAGGGCAAACCAACGCCCATGATCCTGCAAAGAAAACAGAGAGGAGCGCCGCGAGGGCAAGAAAGACCCCAAAATGCCCAAACGTAGAAATGGCAAGAGGTTACAGAGCATCGTCAAGGAGACATTGACCTGAAAACGCCAGTCATTGACGCGGACGCCCTCATCCATTAGAATTTCAACGTGGCACAGTGGGATTCCAGGAGGAGGTCTTAATCATGGTCTAATACCAGAGAGGGAATTCAAGTGAGCGATTATACGACGGCGGTGAAGGTAAATCCTATCTGGGAGAGAAGGGCGAATCCTTCTTCATTAGGGCCTCTGGAAAGGGTGATGTCAAACTCGTCAATCTCATTAATCGCGCCACTTTTGCTCTCGCTGACATCTTTTTCACCTCGGAAGAAGAAGCTCGATTATTCGCCGACAAGAGAAACCTCAGAATTGTAGCCTTCGATGATAATTCCTGTCGGGGTTCCTCCAATTAGCAGCGTTCATCAAAAGGGACTACCCCGTCGCATTAATCTTATCCCTCAAAATCCCTGAGCACCTGAAGGTAACTACAGTCCTGGCATCAAGCGGTAAAGCTTCTCCTGTCGCAGGGTTTCTCCCTCTTCGTGGTGATTTTTTCTTCACACAAAACGTCCCGAACCCGCTAATCAGGACATCATCCCCGTTTGACAGAGAAGTCTTGACGGTTTTCAGGACCGATTCAACGATGCGAGAGGATTCGAATTTGGAAATGCCGAGTCGGTTTCCGATGGACCTGACGATGTGGTCTTTGGTGAGGGTCTATCATTGGAGGTCTATTTTGTCCAGAAGTGTAAGTGCTTTAAAAAGGAATTCTGAGGGCACGGGCATCTCTGAAAACGGTGGCAGTTGAACGATTCGAAAATCCAGGGATAAAGATAACCCCTCGAATTCGGGACAGGAAGCAAGGACTTTTTGACAAAAACAGCCCAATTCGATAAAATAAAACAGTTCCTTTCCCCTAAAAACAATTAGCTCACATCTCCGATCAGGAATTATTCTGCAGAAGCGCCTCTTGGACTCTTCGCTAAGGACACTCACTGGGCCATCTCCGGAGCCCTCTTTTTTCAAGCGATGGAAGGATTTGAGGCTTTTTTATGAAATTAGCAAGGTTTGAAAGGAAAGGGTTTTTTGCTCTTCTATTCATATTCCTTATGTCCCCCTCGCTAGCTGGTGCAGATGCTATCGTTCTAAAAAACGGAAACAGAATTGAAGCAGAAAGGGTTTGGGAGGAAGATGGCTACATCAAGTGTGATCAGTATGGGGGTGTAGTCGGCTTTCCAAAACGAGAGGTCTTACGCATTGAGCGGCAACAGAGTGATGAGGAGCTAGATGGAGTCCAAAAGAAGGCGCTTTCTACCGAGAAAATCGAAGTGAATCCTGAAAAACCGATTCTCTCCGAGGTGCGCCAGCTTTATCTTGAGCTCATGAGTTTCAAGGATGATTCAACGTTCCATAAAGTGGGCTTTGCCGCTGACAATAAGTACTCCAACTGGATGGATAGAGTAGGCAAACTCAACGAAGATTCCCGTTCCAAGGGTTTGCTCAAGAAAGGCATTCCCCTCGAAGATCTCCGGGATCTGGGCCTTGAGTATTTCAAAAGCGGTGGAAAGGAAACCGCGTTCTCGAGATTTGCGAACGGGGAATTTCGCAAAGCCTTTGACCTCTGACAGAAGAGCCCGGTGTTCCGCTGTACCCGATGGAAGGCATTCCGGTTACCAGGAGGGTACGCTCCGATGAAGCAAAGCGGGACAATTGAAAAAAAAGGTTGCAGGCATCAAGAGCGATCAGCTGCCTCCGCGTCGGGATACAAAACCAGTTATGATTATGTTGCTGAGTTTCCATGAAAGGACATCACGGGTAAGAACGAAGCGAATCTCCTCGCCCTTATCGTCTTTAACCCACACTGAGAATTTGCTGGAGCTATCGTAGGTGTAGCGTGAATTCTTGAATGGCTCCCACCTTTTTCTACCACCTGACTCCTGCGCTTGCTGTTCTTTCACAGGCTGCTGTGGCTTCTTTCCGGCCATTAGATTTGAGATGCCGCTCGGCGTCACGAACGAGTCCACAATGGTCTCAACTAGCTTAGGCGAGAGCGCCAAGCCCAAGGCCCGGAACGGCTTGTCCTTCGAGTCTGTAGCAGCCTTTTTCATCAGCTCAGAGTTGAGCTGCTCTTTGAGATTTGTGCGTAGGGTTGGAAAATCGACGTACCCCGACAGTTTCTCAGAGTTTTGCTGTTCCACTGCGGACTTGATCTGATAAATCGTGATTAACGGCCCTACTGCGGCATAGCCAACGAGTGCCACAATAATCAATCCGACGAAAACGGCAGGCTTATTCATAGCTCCCCTTCTTCTGATGCCCAGCACTAACAAGCAGATTGTGCTCAACTCTAGGTTTTGCATCCTACATCAATTCTGTCACCCTGTGTTTTGTCACCAATGTGCCCTCAGACAACCAGTACTTGCCTCAGCATCAAGACCCACTATCCCTCGGAAGCGAGGGTTAAGATCGCAGTTTTCTTATCATTGCTAAGTGAAAGGAATTCTATCCCAATCCCTTCCGGGGTCAATCTGGCAACCTTGCCCAGGATTGTGACTGGGTTATCGCTGTCTTTCTTCCTAAAGACCAACCTTATCTGTTGCCCGGCTTGAAAAGGAGTACGTGTAAAAATGAAAACTCCGCCAAGGCTTATGTCCTTGATGAAATCGCGATAGGCGTGCTTTCCAATGGCGTAGGCTACTGGTAAACGGAGAGCTTTTCGGAAATGTTCACGGCGGCACTTTCCTTTCAGTAGTCCATTCTCCAGGAGCTTTAACAGAGTGCGCCGTGCATCGTCAGACATGCTCGTGATCAATTGGAAGAGACGATGAGTAACCGTCGGATCTTGCAATTTTTTCTCTTCGTAATCCACTGAAATCCCTTTGTCTGCCTGAATCCGTCAAGAGGAATAGCTATATGGCAGGATTGATACAATGGAAAGAATATAGGAGTGAAAATCAGGTTTTCAAGCAACAGAGATCGGTTTTCAGGGTTAGAAATCAATCGGGATGGTCTGATGAATCTGATTAAGGCGTAACGCCAAAGATTGACAGTCGCGTGCAAGAGAAATACAATGCTTTCCTAATTGGCTTTTCGTTACAGATAGTTACCATTGGCAACCAAAACTCACTGGTGGACATGGCCTATTTGAATGAAAAGAAGGCTGCACCAAAGAGAGGCGGACAGAGACCCCATTTCTCGGACTGAGGGATGGGGTTTTTGCTCATCAGTTCTTGCAGCCAAGATGATTCAGGGCGGCAGATTCATTTATAGAGAGTGTTGGATAAGGATTAATCGCCGGTGTTCTCCAATCCCGCTTAGATTTTTTTAAGAATTTCCACTTGGTCGCCTTTGCAGACAGCGCCATAAGAAATGAATATCAAGCATGAATGAGACTATGGAAAGATTTGGTTTGCTATACCCGAAGGTCGCGCAATTCATTCTTGATTTGCCTTGTCAGAGTGAGACATTTCTGTTTGAGAGGATGTCGAATGTCGAGTATCCGTTTTGGGCTGAGTTTGAGTATTTCCTTTCAGACATCGAGAACCGACTTGGCAACACCCAAGAAATTCTTCGAAAGCTCTCCTCCAAAGCGCCTCTGAGCTGCGATCGAGGTTGGGAATGCTGGCAAGCCTTCAGGTCTGCTCAATTCGAGGTCACCGCAATTTCTTTGATCGAGAGGTACTTTGGTGGAAAAGCAATACAAATCGTACCACAAGGCAGTTCACCGACGCCTGATTTTGAGGTGCAGCTAAACCAAGGTATATTCATGGTCGAGGCAAAAGCTCAAAGTGGACAGCAGCATGGAGACAAACACCCTAGACACGATGGTCCGATTCTGTTTGATCCGAAGGACGAGTTCGATCTTCGGTCCTGGCTTTTTGAGCGGCGAATCAGTTCACGGGACGGAAAGGCTATGGAGCCACGGGTCATTGCAGCGGAGAAGAAAGGGACTGACATACTGATCTGTCAGACGGACTATGTGGCAACGAAGGGGGATCTCTTGTCGCAGATATCGGTTTTGTGTCCGGAGAATAGAATCTTAGAGAAAGTGAACCTGGAAAGTCCCTACGGGGAACCCATAGATGCGACATTTTGTCAAGTGACATTCCCTAGTCCGCGCCATTTAACCAAGTTGAAGGAGATTTGGCTCTGTTACCTCTCCGGTAGCCGCTATAAACTTGGAGTTCTATCTGGGGAGGATACGATATTGATGAATCATCTAAGAATGCAAAGGTAACCAACAACTGCACCGGATCGCCGAAAAGTTTGGCCCCATTGACCAGTAATCTTAGGCGCGAATGAGAACATGAAGAAGACAGCACTGGAGACTTTTTGCTATTCTTCTAAATCGACACCATGAGCGAGTCCAACACAAAAACCATGTATGGAGAGGGACATGAAAAAGATGCAGGGTTTTTTGGTTATTGTCGTCCTTCTATTTGCCGTTGCTGTTCACGCCAAAACGGCCAGCGAGGTCTTTGATGCGGTTTCGTCGAGTATTGTGGTGATTCGGACTACCAAGCCGCGAGGGGAGAAGAAAGTATGAGGATGGCCAGCAGACAGACCCTCCTGATCTCTTAAAGTAGCCAAGTTTGGTTTTTTCTTTTTGTCGATGATAAGGCGAACCTTACTGGAGGCAGGATCTTTCTTGCCGTTTTGAAACCTAACAACCAGCAGCCCTCTCATCGAAAGGAAACTTATGGGCTTTCTTAAAAATCTATTCAACATGACTCCTTCAGGACGACAGAGAGATAATAACACAATAACAGTAATTTGCCCTTTGTGTGGCGGTAAGATTGACACAAATGAAAGGGCATTGGGCTGTATGGGGCCGTGTCCCTATTGCGGCGAGCAAATAGTCTTTAATATCGTTGAAGGCAAAGATGGATCTCAGGAGATTCACGCGCGTAGTCGCTTGGAACTCCAAGACTATGACGCTATTTTGCATATTGCCAGACAGCAGCTACAAGAAAACAGAGTACAGAAACGAGAAGAGGGGGAAGCATCAACACATGGAAGGGAGAAACATGAACCCGCAATTAACCGTTTGACCAGAAGCGAACTGGCAAGCTTGGCTGCCAAGATAAGAAAGCACAGGGCACTCTACAGATGCAAGCAGCCACCTAAGATATTGGTCAATCTGTGCGAAGATTTGATTCTGAAGGAGTGGTGCATACCTAGATGACTTGCCAAAAGAGCTGGCAAATACTGTGGCAAACATCTACTACAATTACTGTGAACTCAACCTGCTAGAGAGCGCGGTTCGAGAAGGTCGAATCACCCAATCAGCTATGTTGTTGGAATTGGGTTTAAATAAAGTAGCTCCTGATTATGGGGACTTGTTGGCAAGCGTTCTACCTGCTTACACAGCAAGGGTAAAGAGCGACTACAAGACCATCAATGAGATGATTAATCAACTTCGACAGATTGATGAGAAAGAGAACCCAGAAGAATATGAAATAGGTGTGTACGTTGCTCTTGGTGTTATGAAATACAACATCGATCCCAGTGCGATAGTTGAAGGCAACACGGACATCGTTAAGCAACAATATCAGGAGAGCGTACAGGACGAAATTCCTGATCTAATAGACCTCCTCGCCATTTGATTGGTCGCTTTCCAGAGCAAGAAATGTATCGTAAGTTTGTCATGCGGTCGTTGGCATTGACTCGCGGTCGCCTCCCCCCATCGCCTCTGATTTCTTGCACACCGTTGTCACAGTCAAATAACCTCTTCGCAGTGGTTATTTAGGAGGGAATCGTATCATGAGGGAATATTGACTTCCTGAAAGAATATAGCCCCCACACCCCTATCCTTCCTATAAAGCCTGAAACGAACGAGTAGCAACCCGAATCTCGAATCTATCGAGAAGGGATAGGTCCGTCCAAAACTCATTCACAAAGAGGAGGTAACACCCTATGAACCACCAATTCGAGGAAGCGAAGCTCTCAGCTACTGAAATTGAAGAGATCTACCGCAACATGGAGGCGAGAGGATTGAGCTATGTCTTTTGTCAGGCATGCTCGGAAGAGATGAAACCGGAGCAGGCCAGGAGAAATGCCAAAAGTCTCATCACGTACATACCATGCCAACCTGCGGTTTCAGGAAGCCAGAGAAATTATTTCGGTCGCAACCTGGGCGAGGACTTTTTGACATGGGCCAGTCAGCCGAGTTGGTGGGAGCCCATAAAGTGGAATATTACGGCTACCTATGAGGGTACCTCTGAGTTCACCTCGCTTAGCATATTTCAGGGCGTATTCTTGGTCATCACGAGAACGGAGGCTCTCCCAGGCATCTTTCTGAAAAGTGAGGACAGCGCCACCCGCAGCGAGAAAGTCTTCTGCAATTCTCACGATTCGATCTCGCTCATCATCGAATACTGTCTTGATCGCCTTAGTGCCTAATAGCCTCTTTATTCCTGCTACCCCAGACCAACAACTCCCACTTGCTTCACTCGGCAAGGTTAAGAACACGCACAAACCTAAACGGAATGGGGGATCGTAGTTGAGCTCAAGCAGCCTTCTCTTGCGCTCTTTATTTCGCTCCTCTGGAGGTAGCGCATTGTCAAATCTAAGGTTGAGGATCTCAGCTGGCAGGATATGCTTCCAGAAACGGTGCTCCTTGCCATCGCCTTCAAAAGAAAAAAACATCCCTTCTCTGACAGAGCGGGAGGTTGGGTTTCCGAAAACCATTAACAGGGATGTTCGGGTATCCGTTTTCTCAGGTATCAGCTGCTCACTGAAGAAGATCAACTGGTCATCCTTGAGGGTATAAACTTCTTTATTGTAACGATCGGATTTGAGGTTGACGAACTTTTTGAACTCCCGCCTAAACCGCTTGCGGCCATCTTCCGATGGGTAGAGCAACGAGAGATCCAAAACGCATTTCAGCTGGCCTGGTTTTGATTGACGGTAAGTGAGGACTCGTGATTCTTTCAATGAATCTGCCCCTCTCCACGGTGTTCCGTAAGTTTATTATCTGCCATTACCATAAACCGTGCTTTTGAACAACTTCCGGATTAGATCTTCAAAATTAAGGAAGGCGTAATCCCTCCTAACCTTTGCAGCAGGTTCACCACGACCAGAATACTTTTGATCCAGGCACCGGAGGTAGCGGCACTACTTACTGGAATAAATCTGGACGTCAGAATTGCCATTCCCTTGTGACGGCCTTTACTTAGAACGGAATCGAGGTTCTCAACCTATGAAATGCGGATTTAGGACAACCTTTGTTCGGAACGGACGGGGGCAGAGAAAAGCAAGGGACCAAAGGAAGACAGTGGACGTTCTATTTGATGAAATAGCCGGACACTCGCCACTTCCCATCCTTGTCCATCATGGGAGTCACCGTCTCAATAGCAGATTTCTTGTTCTCGAAGGACGTTTCAAACTGGATGATCACATACTCTCCATCGGGAGCTCCTGGCAGCGAGGTGTGATAGCTCTTGCTTTTCACCTGTCTTGAAATCACCTTTCCAAGAGGCTTTCTCACCGCCGGAAGAGTCTCCTGCCATCTTTCCTCTTTGATGGCGCTCTTGAAATAACCAGCGGCTTCGTTCCAGCTGTCCGAATATTTTCCCTCGTCGACAAGAGAGAGCCATGTCTCTGCTGAGGATAGCGCCGCCTTCGCTTTATCAGGTTCTTCCGCTAGAACCACGCAAACGGAAAAAACGATCGCCATCCCAAGCCCCACAATTACTTTCCACACCATTGCACCTATCTTCATCCCTATTTCTTCGCTCCTTTTCCAACTTCCTTTGAGCCCGCTTTGATCACCGGAGGTGTCCCTTCCCCAATCCACTTATCAATCGCATCCTTGTCAAACCTCCAGACCCTCCCTATGCGAATGGCAGGGATCCTGCCTTGGACGGCGTACTTGCAGATTGTGATTCCATGGAGCTTGAGATATTTGGCGATTTCTTTCGTGGTCATGATCTGAGGCATTTGGTTTGACCTCCAGTTATAGGAGATTGGGTAGCGCTGTGATAAGTTTGTGATCTATATGTATATAGATATAATACTATACTATAGGATAAAAATCAATATAAAATTAGTTAAATTGATTGAAATGTGATTTCTTTGATCTGTTTATTCCGAAGCATACGGTCGCGCTTAGAAGGAAATACGGAATACACCCTATTGAAAAGAGGTCTGAGTGGTGCCAGATTATTCATAGTGTGATTGAGAGGAGAACGGATATGAAAGACAAAGAGACTCTGCATCGCAAGGTTCAGGAACTGGTGGATTGTTTTGCAACGACTGATCCCCTTAAGGGAATGTCGATGCTCAAAGCGGAAGAAGGCCAAGAGGAGTTGCCCCTCAAATGGCTCGCGCTTGCCGTGCTCCACGGAATCAACGCAGGAGCGAAGGAAATATCGGTTGTCAAATCTGCGGACGGCACGGTGAAAGTCCTGGCCGAATACTGGAAGGCGGAACTTCCAACCCCCGGCCCGATCATCGGTGAACAGATCTTTGAGTCTTTGAGAAGAATCACCCATTTGGAAGGAGACAGGGGGAAGACGGTCCTGGCTATGGGCGTGAGGGACGGAAGCATCGACCTCCGTGTCGAAGTCGAGAGGGAAAAGGAAGGGGAAAAGATCACGCTGGGATTCGCACGGGGGTCCGACGGCGAGGAGGTCCCGGCTGAGAAGAAGCAAGAGAGAAGTCAGGGAGAGCCCAAGCCTCAGGAGGAAGACATGGACTATTGCAGGTTCGCCGCGGACGCCGAGCATGGAAGAGCGTACCGCGAAGACGAGCCCTGCGATGATGACAGGGCGGGCGACTTCGAAAGACGAATCGGAAAGGAAAAGACGGTGAGGTGACGATGTCCCCTTTGAAAAAAATCCTGTGTCCTATCGACTTCAGTGAGCCCCCCTTCGAGGAGCTTGGAGAGTTCCTTAGTGGTCATGATCTCTGGCATGTGGTTTGACCTCCAGCTATGGGATATTGGGTACTGTTCTGATAAGTTTAGTATATATAACTATATGAATACTATACTATAAGAAAAAAATCAACATAAAATTAGTTAAGTTAGTTAATATATGATTTATTTAATCTCTTTATTCCGAATGATTCGATTCTGGGTAGCGCATTGCCCTTTTTCAGTAAGGCTTAAAAGGCAGAATGTTCGGTCAGATGATGGGAAAGTTGTCTGGTTTAGTAATTCGCTTAGAATGGTTTATCCTATTGCTGTATTTGTAAGTAGGTTAGGCATATAGAATGGTTTTCAATGTATTATATACCATATCTAGTTATTTACTATTATTTTAATACCTACATAATGTTATTATTAAAAATTTATATTTATAAGCATAGTTAATTGACAAATACGATAAAACATGATAATTTATATTAGGATTCTGGGAGAAGGCCTTTGGTCACCAATCTCCTGAAAGAACTGAGAGAGAACCGAATGATTAGCAGATCGGAGCTTGCCAGAAAAGCACGCGTATCTCCGTTGACGATAGCCAGAATCGAGAGAGGCGAACCCTGCCGAAAAGACACGAAAAGAAAAATCCTTGCAGCCTTTGGGCTTAACCCTTTGGAAAAGGGCAAAGTTTTTCCTGAGAACTGAACTCTTGGGTTTAAGTCCTAAGAGAAGCTTCTGGAGTGCCCGTGATCTTTTGTGGGCTTCTATTCCATTAGGAGGAAAGAGCAACAGCATAAGACGGCATCTCCGGTGACCCCGGCCTAGCGCCGGGGGTTTTTTTATTTGGAGCTAATCAGATCGATTCAATTCCTTACTTCACCGTCTTTCCAATCTCAATTTCAGAAAAAATCATGGGTAGCAACAAAAACCACAAGGTCAGAATAAACACAAAATTAGTTAAATTGATAAAAATGGGACATCTTTGATCTGTTTATTCCAAACTGATTCGGTCATAGGTTGGAAGATTACAGGGGGCGATTGGCAAGGGACTTCGTATCGAAATCATAAGCTGGACGTCTCAGAGCAGCTTATAGCTGGCAACTCAAGTCGTAATGGAGTTCAAGATGAAAAGGCTGAGCAATAACCTACTTTGCCTCAAAGCATATCGGCTGTTTTGAATGAAGGCGGGGTTATGGAGGCCATTATCGGAAGGGACATCCTGCGATTCGGCTTCCGGCCCATAGGGGCCTACACCCCTGTGGTCTACCCCTCGGTGTCAAGAATCCCTGCGACGACAATTTGCCTCTTCCGCCTGACATCAAATCCCTATCCCCTCACATCGATAAGCGTTTGGAAAATGAGCCCTTGCCGACTGTGGATAGACCCAGCTACCATCTTTGCAACTCTCCTAACTGTCAGATCTGATCCAAGCCAGAGCAACTATTCTGACTTCCCGGCACCTGCTCCTTGGTTACCGTCTGGAGGTCCGGTCGAGTCACCCGAACTCACATCGGCGAAACGCGGTTCGTCTGAGACGGTTTCTCCTCGAACGTTTCGTGCTGCAGCAAGCTCTTGAGCATACTTCCTCTTGAGATCGTTGACGTCCATAGGGGGCTCGATCACCTGCGGACGAGTCTTGAGTGAGAGCGATCCGGTAGGACACTTGTAAGCACAAACGCCACACCCGATGCACAAGCCCGGGACGCTAACGGTGATTTGTCCGCTCTTGTTATTTGCAGCGGGACGTGCCACGAGGTGCAGTGCATCCATAGGACACCTTTTCACACAAAGGCCGCATCCCTGGCACGTTTCGGGATTTATTTGGATTTCGTGTCTCGAAGCGTTCATAGCGCTGTTGTGCTTCAGAACATGGAATCCCCGGAAATAGACGCAGCAGCAACTGCAGCAATTGCAGATCGTATCCGCGTCCCTCTGCCAGTTGGAAACAGCGTGAACCAATCCGGCTTCCGCCGACCTGGTGAGGATTGCTTCCGACTCCTCTCTCGTGATCTCCCGGCCTAATTCATTCTTGATGATGTAGTCTGCGAGCTTTCCGAAATGCAGACAGTTTTCCGTTTCGTGCCGGCAAGCGGATGCCGAACCGTCCATTCTTGCGCGATGTCTGCACGGACAATGGGCCACGGCAAAAAGCTGCTGTTGCAGTAGCAACTCTCGCACGTCCTCATAAGGCAGGATCTGTCGGGGATCGTCGACGGTTCGTCGAATGGGGACCACCCGCAAACCCTTCGTCTGCACATCTTTCCAATGATCGCCGAGCCCGTCGAGGTAGTAGCGCGACACGTGGAAGGCTACGTTCCGCGTATATTCATCCTCCCTGCCCGGCCAGAAGAAACTCCGGAGGAAAGCAAACCTGAAGGAGTTCAGACGATAGGTCGTTCTATCTCTCTCATCGGACCGAAATACGAGCCCTCGCCTGGCAAGATCATCCATTGTCGGCGCAAGATCCCTCGCATCAGCATGCTTGAGGGCTGCAATTTCTTGCAGATCCAGAGGCGTGAGGGGCATGCCTGTCAGAAGGCGAGCTTCTTCAGGCCGATAAGAAGCCTTGATCAGCGGCATCAGTTCCCCGGAATCGGGCACATAGGCACCGCATCTTCTCAGCCAATCGACAAACCGCGCATAGACTTCTTCGGTCTCCATGATATCTCCTTCCCTTAAGGTACGGCCTAAGCTGGACAAGACTGAAAATGCTTTGGGGTGAGGTGAGGTGATAAGAACTTGCTTCAGATGTGCGGGAGTATGAGGGGATTTGGCCTTGTGTGTCAAGGATAAGGCTAGTCCATGATCTTTTGGGATGTTTATCTTCCACCTGAAGGAATCGGCAATGGCCTGAAGAGTGGGGGTTATAATTAGCAACTCAAGTCGATTGACAGATCAGAAAAGCGTCAAGTTAGGAGTTCCCAATTCAGCCTATTGCGTGGATAGGAAGGGGCCGGTTACGATTTCGATACTGACCCGGAACGTGAGCATGCCTCTGAAATCTGAATTTTCAGATCAACAGTCCGACCGGAATCTTCCGTATCGAAATCATAAGATAGCGATAACCATATCGTCAAGGACTTTCCTGCTCGCCAACCGGCATATCAGATGGTTAACCTCATCAGTGAAGCCCCGTTCATCAAGGTTTCTCGATAATCGATCCTCCGTCTTGATCAGAGCAATAGGTTCGTTGAGGGAGCGGGTAATATTGGAGAGCTTGATGTCCTTTGCTGCCTGTATTCCGTAGATCATCTCCCGAGCCAGTTTCTGTTTGGGCTCGGGCAACTCCCTGGAAATCATTCCTGAGAATTTTGAGATCTGTCCTTTTATAACCGCGGCAGTCTTGGAGTTCTTGGTCATGGCATCTCGATCTCCTGTAATTCCAAAGTCTTGTACCATAACGACCGCAAAAACTCAGGAAACTTTTTCAAAACATGTCCAGTCAACATGCCAAATCGCACTTCCTGCGTGGTTACGTATGGTTACTGGCTATTGAGTGGAAAAACCCAGGAAACTCCAGTAAAAAATCCCTCTTGACAGGAGGACCCACATAGAAGCAGTTATGTTCTATTTGGGAATTGACGCTTTCAAATCGTCGCTCAACGATAACATCTTGGACTGAGGATTACTGGCAGAATCATGTATCCCATGTGAGTATATGGAAATTAAATCCTCGCTTTTTTGGGGTGTCGGAAACAGAATGTTCATAGCAGAAACCATAACCATCGGAGTTAGCCAACGTGGCTTCGAAATCCTGTTGTAAACCATTGGGTCATCCGGGTCCGAATAGAAGGAAGAGCCAGGAAATGAAACCTGGGAATCTGAATCATCGATAGAAATTGTTACGGAGGGCCCCTTCGCCTTGGGCGTGGGTCTAACATTTAAGTCCCAAAGACCAAGGTGCTTGAGGATCTTTTGGATGAGCTGCTTATCCTCAATAAAACTAATGACCCTCGTTCTTTTTGACATCTCGGGCAGGTCAGGGGGACCACCTGAAACGGTCCGGAGTTTGCAGCGAGGACCGTTCGGGAATGGCTCGAGCACCTCGGATTAAGAATGCTCTTCATTGTGTCCGGTAGCCTCTGGGAAAACCGAGGTGTGGAATCGTTCAACGGCAAGTTTAGGGACGAACTTCTCAACGGCGAGATTTTCGATACACTTTTGGAGGCCAGGACCGTGATCAGGGCTTGGTGGCTGGAATATAATCAGCATCGGCCGCACAGTTCTTTGGGATATCGCCCTCCAGCCCCAGAGGCCTCGATTTTTCACTATACAGGTGGTACACTAAGTGGGGGAAGATCACATCGTGCCGCCCCGTGAAGAGTGATGCCGATGACCAAGACTCGGAAGGAAGACCAGGAACCGCCGCAGGATGGCGGGGAGCAGTTTCGCAAGCCCGCATCTTTGGAGGAGGGGCCCGGCGGAGAGGGGGCTTCCGAGCACGGGCTGCCGCCCGACATCCTGAACAAGCGCATCTGCGATTTCGATCTGCGTATCGAGGGCGGGCCGCTCGATCGCGTAATCGAGCGGTTCCGCCGCGAGCTGAACGACCTCGGGATCACCAAGCTCAATCCCAGTTTTTACCTTTCGTACGAATGGGGCGTGTCGCAGGGCACGGTGGCCATCGCCATTCCTTTCTATCTGGCCGACGAGCGGCTTCGGCAATTCACGAAGATCAAGTTAGGGGTAGTCGAAGGCAAGGATGATGAGGACATCCTGCGCTACCTGCGCCACGAGATGGGCCACGTGGTCAACTACGCCTACCGTCTCTACGAGCGCGACGACTGGACCTCCGTCTTCGGCCCGATGTCGCGTCCCTACACCGACGAATACCGAAGCGTGCCCTTCAGTCCCGACTACGTCCGCCACCTTCCCGGCAACTATGCCCAGAAGCATCCGGATGACGACTGGTCCGAGACGTTTGCGATGTGGATGACGCCGGGTTCCGATTGGAGGACCCGGTACCAGGATGCGCCCGTCGCGCTGGCCAAGCTTTCGTACTGCGAGCGCGTCATGGCGGAAATCAAGGATCGTGAACCGAGCGTTACAGCCGCCGACATCGACGAAGACGTGCGTCAGATCCACAAGACCGTGCAGGAGTTTTACGACGAGGAGGAGATCCAGGGCGTCGCCCTGCCCCGGAGTCTCGACGGAGACCTCCGAGGGATATTCGCTCCTTACAAAGGCGAGGCCGGAAGCGCCGATGCCGTCCGTATGGCCAAGGCCTCGTCCTTGATCCGGCGGAATGAGGACGAGCTGGTCGACGCCGTCTACTGGTGGACGGGCGTCGACCACTCGTTGACGTATGCGTTGCTGGACCACCTGGCCGGCCGCGCCGACGAAATGAACCTTAGCTACCCGCTGACGCACCGCGACCAGGTGCTCGTTCAACTCGCTGCCTTCATCACCACCCTGGCGATGAACTACGTCTACAAGGGAAGCCTCATAGCCACCTGAGCGGCCGGCGTCGTTTCAGCCCCCTGAAACTCAGGCATCCTTCCACGGCGGCTCCAGCGACGTAGGGGAAAAAA
>Ga0105107_10001393_pt1 | contig 15673 bp, 11 predicted proteins | sample PPLLaktember2015_6_FD_79335 | JGI IMG/M metagenome (GOLD analysis project Ga0105107, IMG submission 79335) | Freshwater sediment microbial communities from Prairie Pothole Lake near Jamestown, North Dakota, USA - PPLs Lake P8 Core (1) Depth... | ecosystem: Environmental > Aquatic > Freshwater >...
CAGGATATCCAGCTGGCTGACCTTGCCGACAATTTTCTTGTTGTCATCGTAGACCAGGATCGCCCGGTGAAGATAAGGGCTGAACTCACTTTCGAATCGTTTCTGAGCCTCCTCCAGGGCCAGCACCGCATCGTACAATGTGGCGTCCTGGGATACGGTCGCGTAATCCTCCAGCGCAACCATCAACTCTTTGACTCGGACTGTTTTCATAATTTTTCCTCCCTCCAGATTTTGAATGACACTTTTTTAGGTTTTTGGATGCCTCTACCGCTCGCTTTTTTACAAAAACAATTTCGTTTTGACTGCATCCACAAGGAAGATCGGAACCCGGTTTTTGCTGAACCCAGTATGCCAGGAACGCGTTCGTGGGCAGCTTCGACAGACAAGAAGAGATAATAGGCTTTTCCCCTCAGAAAACCTTTGTTTGTTTCCCATTGAAGTCTGCAGGATCGGCATGATCTTAGTCTCAGTGACAAAATCGCTGTAGGTCAGGCCCGTCCCGTCATGCCGCCGAGCGCATCGCGAACGTAAAAACAGCGGCCTCAGACCCCGGACAGCCAAACTCAAAATTTTTTGCCGACAAGGAGGTCGGCGACGCCATGGAGCTCTACACTCACCCGCTTGACTTGCCCCAGCGACGCGCCGGCGCGCTTATGGCCATGTTTATCGGCGACGCCCTGGCCATGCCCGTCCACTGGTATTACAACCGCCGCGCGTTGGCCACCGACTACGGCCATGTGACCGACTATCTAACGCCCCGCAACCCCCATCCCGACAGCATCCTGTGGCGCTCCAGCTACCGGCCGGCGGGGCCGAAGGGGGACATCCTGCATGAACACGCCCGTTACTGGGGCCGCGCCGGGATTCACTACCACCAGTTCCTGCGCGCCGGTGAAAACACTCTGAATCTCAAGTTGTGCGCTCTGCTGATCGACAGCCTCAACCAGCACGGCGCCTACCACGCCGAAACTTACGCCCAGGCCTACATCCGCTATATGACGACTCCCGGCCATCACGCCGACACCTACGTGGAAGAGTATCACCGCCGGTTTTTCGCCAACTATGCCGCCGGCAGCCCCCCCACCGCCTGCGGGGTGACCGAAAAACACGTCAGCGGGATCCTCGGCATGATTCCCGTCGCGGTCTTCTATGCCGGCACACCACCCGCGGCGCGCGCCAAAGCCTTCGAACATCTGCACCTGACCCATCTGGGACCCAGAATGGATGCTGCCGGGGCGTTTCTCCTGGACGTCCTGCTGCCGGTACTGGGCGGCTCCCCCCTGCGCCAGGTACTGACGGATCTGATTCGGCGCCAGGCCAATCCGCTGTTGGGGTTTCCCCTGGAGAAGTGGTTAGACCACCCGGATGACGTGGTGATCGGGCAACGTCTCAGCCCGGCCTGCTATGTCGAAGACGCGATTCCCGCGATTGCCTACCTGGCCCTGAAATATCCCGATGACATCGCGCAAGCCCTCGTGGTCAACACCAACCTCGGGGGGGACAACGCCGGCCGCGGCGCCGTTCTGGGCGCCCTTCTGGGTGCGGCCAACGGAATCGCCGCAATCCCGGCGCGCTGGCAGACCGGCCTGCTGCACCCACCCCCGCCGTTGGGTGCGTGCGGGCCGAGTGACGCCGCCTGAAAAGGCCCCAAACGGCGAATTTCAAAGAGCTGCCGGCGCGCTAGTCGCGCTCGGACGCCAGACGACTGCTGAGGTGCATCACCCCGGGCATCAGCGCCCCCCAGACGATCGCCAGGAGGAGCAGGGACGGCAGCAGCGGCCAGTTGAAGGTCGCCGCGCCCAGCCGGACGCCGGCCCAATAGGCCAGCGGCCCGCCAAGGGCGCCCAAAAGGGCCGCCAGCCGCAATCGGTTCTTGAGCCATGCCAGGCTGTGGTTGGGCAGAATCGCAAACGTCAGCCAGACCCCCATCAGCCAGAGCGGAATGGGAACGAAGGTCGAATCGAAGCTGATGAAGCCGGCCGCCCCCAAGGTGCCGTCTATCGCCAGGCCGACGAGCAAAAGCACGCCGGCCAGCAGCAGATCGGCCCGGCGGCACGGTGACAGGTAGAGGTGAACGGCCAGCAGGGCCGGTGCGACCCAGGCCCAGGCATCCCCGCCGAGTACGCAAGCAAACCAGGCCGCCTGGTAGATGGCGAAATTGACCAGCCAGTTCATATGCGCCTCAAAGGGGTGCGGTTCTGGGGGCGGGTGGCCATCAGCTGCACCACGCTGAGTGCGCGCTCCCGAAACCCGCCCTCGCAGTAAGCGAGATAGTACTCCCAGAGGCGTTTGAAGCGCTCGTCATAGCCGCGTTTTTTCAACTCCTCGAAGGCGCCGAGAAAACGGGTGCGCCAGTCTCGCAGGGTGCGCGCGTAGTCAAACCCGAAATCCTCGATGCTGCGCACCACCAGATCGCTTTCGGCGGTGAGCAGCGCGAGCATGCGGGTATTGGACGGCACGCATCCGCCGGGAAAGATGTGGCGCTGGATGAAATCCACATTTTGGACATATTGGCTGTATTTCTGGTCGGCAATGGTGATCGCCTGGATCAGCAGCATGCCGTCTGGCCGCAGCAGGGACCCGCACTTTCTGAAAAATTCGGGCAGGTGCCGGTGGCCGACGGCCTCGATCATCTCGATGCTGACCAGCTTGTCGTAGCGGCCGTGGAGATCGCGGTAATCCTTCTGCAGCAGAGTGATCCGGTGGCCGAGACCGGCCCGTTCGATCCGCCGCCGGGCCTCCCGGAACTGCGCATCGGAAATGGTGGTGGTGGTCACGTGGCACCCGTAGTGAGCGGCCGCGTGGATGGCGAAGCCCCCCCAGCCGCCGCCGATCTCGATCACCCGGTCCTGGTGGTCGAGGTTCAGCCTGCGGCAGATATAATCGAGCTTGAAGCGCGCGGCCTCCTCCAGGGTGCTGGCCTCGTCCGGGTAGATCGCCGCGGAATAGTTCATTGCCGGATCCAGAAACGCCCGGTACAGGTCGTTGCCCAGGTCGTAATGGGCCAGGATGTTTTTCTTCGCCCCCTTGCGGTGGTTGTCCCGCTGCAGGTGCCGGAGGCGCTGGTAGGGCCAGAGCAGCCAGGCCAGGCCTTGCTCCATCCGGTCGAGCAGGTCCATGTTGCGCACCATGATGCGCGCCAGGGTGGTGAGGCTGTCGGCCTCCCAAAGGCCTTCGACATAGGCTTCTCCGGCACCGATCGATCCGCCGAAAAGCACCCGCGGGTAGAAAGCGGGGTCATGCACCGTGATCGCGGCCCGCAGCTGCGGGTGTTGCCCGAGGGTGCGCGATTCGCTCTTTTCACGGAGCGTGATCTGGCCGTAGTGCAGGTTTGCCAGCATTTTGAAAAATATGGTTCTGGCCCAGGCCTGCAAGCGGCCTTGGAAGATGTCGGCCCGGGAGCGCTGTCGTGTGGGGGCGAGCGGCGTCATGTCAGCTCCTTCCGGTAGGGCACATACGGGACGCCTTTGCGATAGAGCCTGAGCGCTTGCCAGTGGATAGCCGCGACGATCGAGCCGGTTATCGCCGGCTTCCTGAGCAACTGCCGTTTTACGAAGGCCAGGCTGAGGGGCCGGCGGGCGAGATCGAGCTTGGCCTCGAAGATCCGGCCGCGGGCGTCGTGGACCGCGATCCCGATCCTGATGCTTTTGCCGGGGGGGGTGATCTGCCAGCGGTAATACTGGTCGAGGGGGTTGAAAGGCGAGACGTGAAACGCCTTGGCGTGTGTCGGTGCCGGCGGGCCATCGCCCAGGTAATGGCCGTAAAGGTGGCGCTCGTTCCAGGGAATGTTGGACACTTCCGCTAAAAAGTGCGTCAGGCGGGACTGCCGGTCAAAGCCAAAATAAAAATTGACCGGGCTGAAGTAGAGCCCGAGGGTCCGGAGATTGAGAAGCGCGCCCACCTGGCCGCTGACCGGCTGCCTGGTAAGTTCCTGCATGCGGGTCTTGGCCCTGAGGTGCAGCGGCTCCTTAGGCTGGTCAAGATAGTCGGGCCGGTGGAACCGGCTCAGGGCGAAGCGCCGGGCTGAAAACCAGCGGCCCAGGTCCGGCAGGCGCTCGATCTCGTCGAGGTTCAGGTACCACATGAAAAACGGGTAGCGGAAGCGGTGACGCCTGGGGATAAAGCGCTGGTGGGTGATGGTGCCGACATAGAGCGCGGGTTTCATGGCGCAACCCCCAGGGCGCGGCAGACCCGCAGCCCGCTGCGCACCCCGTCCTCGTGGAAACCGTTGAACCAGTAAGCGCCGCAGTAATGGACATGATCGATGCCGGAAATGGTGGGCCACTGCCGCTGGGCTTCGATTACGGCCGGATTGAAAACGGGGTGGGCGTAGCTATAGCGCCCCAGGATCTTGTCCGCGGCGATATCCTGGTTGAGGCTCACCAGAAACGTCGGTCGCTTTTTCAGGCGCTGCAGGATATTCATGTTGTAGGTCAGCATAGCGCGGCCGGCATCGTCGGCGGTTCTACGGTAGTTCCAGCTAGCCCAGGCTTTTTTGCGTTTCGGCAGGTGGCGCGCGTCGGTATGCAGCACGACCCGGTTTTCGGTGCAGCCCAGGGCGCCGAGCACGTTCCGCTCCTGTTCGCTCGGGTAAGAGAGCAGGGCCAGGGCCTGGTCGCCATGACAGGCGACCACCACCTCGTCAAAAAACTCGGTCCCCGCGCTGCTGGTGAGTTTCACGCGGCCGTCGGCCCGCTCGATGCGCGTCACCGGGGTCTTCAACCGAACGGATTCCCTGAACGGCGCGCTCAAGGGGCCGATATAGGCCCGCGACCCACCGACTATCGTGAACCACTGGGGGCGGTCGACGAGGTTCAGCAGGCCGTGGTTTTCGAAAAAGCGCACGAAAAACTGCAGCGGAAAGGCGCGCGCATCCTGTAGGCCCATGGACCATATGGCGGCGATCATGGGCAGCAGGTAATTGTCGGTGAAAAGCGCGCCAAAATGCTGGCGTTCGAGGTACTCCCCGATCGTCCGGGCGGTGGGGTGGACCGCCTCCCGTCTGACCTCGCGGTTGAAGCGCACAATGTCCAGGAGCATCCGCCAGAACGCCGGGCGCAACAGGTTGGCGCGCTGGGCGAAGAGGCTGTTGAGGGTGTTGCCGTTATACTCGAGGTCGATGGCGTCGTTGCGCACCGAAAAGCTCATTTCGGTCGGCTGGTAGGCCACCCGCAGTTCGTCCAGCAGCTGGATGAAATTGGGGTAGGTGCGGTCGTTGAAGACGATAAAGCCCGTGTCGATCGCCGTTTTTTCGCCCTCCAGAGCGACATCGACGGTGTGGGTGTGTCCGCCGATGTAATCGTTGGCCTCGAAGACGGTGACCGCATAACGGCGCGCGAGGTGGTAGGCGCTGGTCAGTCCGGCGATTCCGGAGCCGATGACGGCGATCTGTTTCATGATCGGATCATCCCCTGGGCCAGCCGCAGCCAGACCGCGCCGGGCAGGAGCGACAAGGCCTTCAAGAGATACGTGAAGCGCCGGGGAAAATGGATTTCCGGCCGTCTGCGGGCGATCCCTGTGCGGATCACCCGGCTGGCCTGGGCGCTGCTGACCAGAAAGGGCATCGCAAAATCGTTGCGGTCGGTCAGGGGGGTTCTCACAAACCCCGGACACACCAGGCTGACCGTGATCCTTTCCTTGAACAGGGTGATGCGCAAGGTTTCCAGCAGGTAGGCGACGGCCGCCTTCGAGGCGCCGTAGGCCTCCGCCCGCGGCAGGGGCAGATAGGCCGCCGCGGAACCGATCCCCACCAGATGTGGCGTCTTGCTGCGGCGCAGCAGCGGCAGGAGCGCCTCGATGCTGTGGGCCATGGTTTCCACGTTGACCCGCATGACCCGGCTGAGCAGCGCACTGTCGAAGGCGGGCATGTCGATGTACTCGCAGGAGCCGGCCGAGAGGATTGCCAGATCAATCACGTCCAGCCGTGAAAACCAGTTCAGGGTTGCCTCCCGGTCCATGAGATCCACTTCGCCGGTCTTAAGGCCGACGGCCGCGAGGGCCGCAAGCCTCTCCCGGCTGCGGCCCAGCGCCCAGACGTCGTGCCCCTCGGCATGGTAGTCCAACGCCAGCTGTCTGCCGATACCGGAAGTGGCGCCGGTGATGAGTATCTTCATGTTGCCGGTCTCATTCAAACGTGTCTTTTAAGCAAAGCGGAAGCCAACGCGCTATCGGCTGCCGAACCCCGCCCCTTCGGTAAACCTGCCCAGCGCAGCGCAACAATCTTATTTATCAGGCTGACCATATTCATTTTTTGATCGCAGCGAAAGGGTAAAAATCCTGGCGCAATGGTTGAAGGGGGGTGGCGGTCGCCAACACCGAATAATCTTCCGATTCGCGGTTGTCAACTTGTATCAGCTGAAGCGTTTTTTCAAAGAACCAACCCCCCGTGACATCCGGGGGGTGGTTTTTTGACCGGCGCAAAAGCCCGGGAACTATGTGACCTCTGCAGGCCCTGCTGTTAACAGACGGTTTTCCGCGTTCACCCCGTCTTTTCGGCCCGTGCCCAAAAACCCGCACGAGCCGAAATATGCGCAGGACCGTCTATCGCTGGGTTACCAGCCCGGCAGGGCGCCGAAGCCCCGCAAGGCCCAGTAAGCGCCCGTCATCAGCAGCAGCACGATGTTGGCGATAAACCACAGCGGCACGCCGACGCGCAAAAAGTCTTTGGGCTCGAGATAGCCGCTGGCGTACACGATGGCATTGGGCGGTGTGCCGATCACCAGCATGAAGGCAAAGGAGGACGCGATGGCCGTGGACATGGCCATGAAGGGCAGGAAGGTCGTTCCCGGATGGGCCAGACCGGCCATGTTGAGGGTAATCGGTCCCACGGCCGCCGCGGCGGGCCCGTCGGCCATGAGGTTGGTGACGATCGCCGTGATCCCGTTGGATACGGCCAGCAGCGGCAGCCCGGCATCCATTCCCAGGGGGGCCAGCAGGTCCATCACGCTGCGGGCCAGCCAGTAGGCCGCTCCGGTGCCGTCCAGGGTGCGGCCGAAAATGATGGCCCCGGCATACAGCCAGACCACGCCCCAGTCCACTCTCTCCTGATAGTCGCGCCAGTTGACGATCCCGGCCAGCAGGTAGGCCACCGCACCGGCGATCGCCAGAACCCCCAACCCCAGACGGATGGGCAGGATCCCATTTTCATAGAAGGTTTTTTCGGTGAACCAGCCGAAGACCATAACGGTGAAGATGATCAGGGCAACGATCTGCTGTCTGTTCCAGCCGCCCATTTTGTCGATTTCTTTTTTGAGCTGCTCCATCGCCGGCGCCAGTGACCGGATGCGGGGCTTGAACTGCCAGTTGACCAGCAGCCAGGTGACCGGAATCATGATGAAAAGATAGGGCATACAGTAGGTCATCCACTCAAAATAGCCGATGTCCATACCGAACATGTCGCTTAGATAGGTCATCATGATCACGTTGCGGGCGCCGCCGGAGGGGGCCCCGGGGCCGCCGATGTTGCAGGCCATGGCGATGGCGATCATCAGCATCTTGCCCAGTTCGAGGTCTTCCGGGATATCCTCGGTCAGGCTGTTCTGGTAGAGCAGCATGGCGATCGGCAGAAACATCGCCGCCAGGGCGTGGTCGGAGATGATCGCCGCCAGGGGCGTGATGATGAGAAAAAAAATCAGGGTGATCCACTTGACGTTGGGGACCGCGAGCTTTTTGAACATGGCCAGACAGACCCGTTTGTCCACCCCGGTCTTGACAAAGGCGGCCGCAAACATGAGGCTGCCCATGATGAACCAGACGGCGTCATCCCAGTAGAGCATGGCCACTTCCTGGCGCGATGTCACGCCGGTAAAGACCAGCAGCAGCCCGATGCAGAAGGACACCCCGGGAAGGGGGATGCATTCCGTTAAAAAGCAGAAGACCACGAAGGCCCCCATTCCGGCGGCGACCTGGATGTGCCAGGCGCCGGTGTCGGCGGCCTGCCGGTCCTTGTCGGCCAGCTCTTCGTATTTGAGCCCGCTGCGGCGCAACTCCAGGGCGTTTTGCATCAGCGTGCGAAACCGGTCTTCCGCTACGTTTTCCTTCACCCAGCTCAAGGCCCGGGCGAGGTTGGCGCCGTCACTCTGGATCTTGTTCTGCCTGAGCCATTGGGCGTCCCTTTTGAGGAAGCGGTCTTTGCCCAGAGCCCCCATGCGCATGTTCTGATCCATGATCTGGACTGTGACCAGCTGCCATTGTTCCAAATCGGGGGTCTTCCGATCGAATAGTTCCTTGGCCAGATAGCCGGTGACCGCCTTCGGGCCGACCTTGTATTCGGTGCCCACGTCTTTCATGCTGTAGGGTGTCGGCATGGCCAGAATGCCGATCAGCAGCACCAGGGGGATGACGAACAGCTTCCAATCGACGTATTTGTCGTAGCCGGTGGCCTTCTTTTTCTTGAGCGCGGATTTGCGGGTTGCGGGCGCGCCTGCTCGAGAGCGCGCATCATGCCCCGGGATCTTGCTTTCGGTAACTTGGGCGTCGTCGGATTTGGTGGACGGATCCATAAAACGCCTCCTCACTGTCGATTGATGTTTAGCGCATGCGCTTAAATGATGATGCCGGCCATTTGAAAAAAGAGCTCCTGCTCGCGCACCACGCCGACGACTTGGTCCTGGCGGGTGATCAGCACCCGCCGCACCTGCTCGGTGTACATGAAATCAACCAGCTCCATCAGGTTGGTGTCCTCATCCAGACACGGCGGGGAGTCGGACATGACCTCCTCCACTTTTTTGCCGGCCAACGCCTTGACCTGGGTTGTAAAAAGGCCGCTCCAGAAGATGTGCGAGTACTGCATGCTGTCGGCCATCGAGGGTTTCGCCGCACTCAAATAAGCCGGCCGGGCCGCCTGGATCAGATCCAGAATGCTCAGCATGCCGATCACCTCGCGGTTGTCGTCGCAGACCAGCAGGGAGCGGTGGCCGGTTTCCATCAGGCGGCTCGAGGACGCCAGGCCTTCGAAAGAGCGCATGAGGGCCTGAATGGCTTCCCGGACCGTCTGCTGTGGTCCGATGACGGTGTAGTCTTCCAGGTGGATCATGATGCTGCCGGCGGTTTTTTCAGTCTTTTTCAAATCCTTGTGAGATGTCTTGAACGCCTCGTTGATTTTAAGTGTCAGAAGATCGATGTCACAGGGCTTGCTGAGATAGTCAAAGGCGCCTTTGACCTGGGAGGCCTTGGCCGAGGCCTCGGCGCCGTGCCCGGTGAGCATGATCACCTGGGTTTCGGGGCGTAATTTTTTGATTTCGCCCAGGACCTCGTGACCGTCCATGCCCGGCATTTTGATGTCCAGGATGACCACGTCCTGGGGGGTGTTTTTGAGGATCGCGAGCGCCTCCTCCCCATTGCCGGCGATGGTGGTCGCAAAGCCCTTTTTGCTCAATATTCTGGATGTCGTCGCCCGGAACTGGGCTTCATCATCCACCATGAGCACCCTTATTTTTTGCTGCATTTTCATCTTCCTTCCATTGATTGGACAGGCGCATCCGAGGCTGTGTCGGTATTTTTTACAGATTGCAAAAAAATCACACCCTCTCTCCAGCAGCTTCCACCCGACGGCGGCCCCGATATGATCAGACCTTCCCCGAGGGCCAAACCGAGTTCTATGGCTTTGAATGTGGCCAGCATCTTTCATCCCCCCCTTAAGGAACCCACGCTTAACGACCCCGTAAAGTGGATGTGAAAACCTGTTGGCACGGATTGCGTTTTTGAGGCCCGAGGCAGGTGTCGGGCGGCTCGCAGCGGTATACTGAATGTGACGTTTTCGCATCGCTTCTGAGCAGTATTTGGCAATTCCTGTGCCAGCGACCATAAAAACAAGAGGTTGATAACCTCCTTATTTATTAACAAATTAAACTATATTTCGCTTTTATCGGGGTATCGACAGCGGCTGGCAGGTGTCGGGTTTTTTTTCACAGGTCAAACCGGGCTCTGGATCGCGGGCTTTTGGGGAGTACTCGGCTTTGGGTCGCTACGCCAACCGGATGGGACGCCTCGCGGCGTTACAGCGGCCCACGGGGCGGTTGGGGGGCACCCGTGCGGCGCCTTGGTCAGGAACGGAATTTTACCAATGTTTTTTTAAGGCGAGGGTAAAGCGGGTCAACGAAGGCGGGCCAAAAAAAGGGTTCAGGGGGTCCTGCGGTTGGCGAGGTACTGCCATTTACGATGGTTTTTGGATTTCAGCCGCAAATATAACGACCACGTCATGGCCGGTGCTGCCGCGCAGACCCCCGGGGCCAGGCACCATCGCGATCCGCGCCGGAACATCCAGCGCGCAGCAGATACCCGCCTGCTTTTGCGCTGCCAGAAGCAGTTATCCCGTTACCGGAATTCGACCCGGCAGCGCCGCAGGATGCGGTCAGTGCTGCCGGGTCGACAGGTGTTGCACCAGCTTGAAGGTGGTGGGTTACCCCCGGCCGCCGGCACCGCCCCGGTCTCTGCCGCCCCGGCCGCCGCCACCACCGCCGTAGCCGCCGCCACCGCCCCGGCCGCCGCCACCGCCCCGGCCGCCACCGCCGTAGCCGCCGCCACCCCGGCCGCCACCCTTGGCGCCTTCAGCCTTCGGGCGCGCTTCGTTGACGGTTAGTGAGCGGCCTTTGAACTCCTTGCCGTTGAGGCCCTCGATAGCCGCCTGGCCCTCGGCTGCGGAGGGCATCTCCACGAAACCAAAGCCTTTGGATTCGCCGCTGTACTTGTCTTTGATGATGGCGGCGGATTCGACTTTCCCGAATGCCTCAAAAGCCCCCCGAAGATCCTCTTCACTGACATTGTACGACAGGTTCCCGACATAGATGTTCATTTCTGCACTCCTTTTTGGTGGTGCGTCAAATCGTTCAACGATTTGGGCATTGGGGGGCCCCACGGTTGGAAAAAATGATGCCCCGGATAATCGGGAGGCCATGGGCCGCCCGTTCAGTCGGTGAGGGGTAAATCCGATCGGCAGCCCCTCGTCCCATGAACCGAAATAAACTTGCTCTTTGCGGCCACCGCTGCCCGCAACTCCTGCCGGACTTGGCGGTTCGGGCCAAACGGTCGGCACCCGCCCAAATGGCCGGATTTTCCAGGCCGTGACGGCGCAAGATCAGTGCGCACAGGGCTGGGCGCCAAGTTCATAAACTTCTCTATATTGGCCCGTTCAGACGTCCGTATTTATGGCTTTCGATGGCAGGTTCTTTCCACGGGGTCGACGACGGCGTTACAAACGAGCCGCCGGTGACCGAGTCTGAAAAGCAGAATTTTTCCGGCAGGGCCGGGAGTGGTGCCTATAGTAGTGCTGGTGGCCGTCGCGGTTTGGGTGGCTGGGGGGCATTGGGGATGCCAGCCGATGGGCGTCGCCGCTTCTTGCTCGTTTGCAATCTTAACAGCTCTATTATCCGGCACGATTGAGATTGGGGCAAGGGTTTTTTTCGTCTGAAACCGCTGCGGGGTCTGGCTGTGGTCTCCTAAATGGTGCGGCGGCGCTGCCCGCCGGGGCGCCGGAAGCGGTGTAAAAGCGCATTAAGTATCTTTTTTTAATACTATTTGATCGCGCTCCAGGGGGTCGCCGGGCATCCGATCGGTTGGGGCCAGGCTTTGTGCTGATGGGTAAAAAAAATGGTTTTTTTCACGGGCCGCCCCGGCGGTGCCGGGTTGAGGGCCGCAAAAGCGGTGGGCCGTCACTGCGCCATGACTTGTTGGACTTTCTGGGAGAGCTCGTTCAGCGAGAAAGGCTTCTGGATGAAACCGTTGCAGCCCCGCGCCATGATTTGGCTGGCCTTGCCTTCAAGACTGTAGCCGCTTGAGAGCAGTACGCGGACCTCCGGGTCGATGGCCCGCAGACGGTCAAAAGTCTCGTCGCCGCCCGCATCGGGCATGATCATATCCAGGATGACCAGGTCCACCGCCTCCTTTTTTTGGCCGTAAACCGCCAGGGCCTCCTGCCCCGAAAGAGCGGTCTGGACGTGGTAGCCCATTTTCTCCAACATGGCCTTGCCCACCGTCACGATCATTTCTTCGTCGTCCACCAGCAGGACTTTGCCGCGGCCGTGGACGATCTGCCCGCGCTGGAGGGGCGGCGCGCCCGTTGGTGCTGCGGCGGGGGAGGCCGGCAGGAGGATCTCAAAGGTGGTGCCTTTGCCGGGCAGGCTGTTGACGGCGATAAAGCCCTTGTGGTTGCGCACGATGCCGTAAACCGCGGCCAGCCCCAGGCCGGTACCCCGGTCGCGCCGACGGGTGGTGAAAAAAGGCTCGAAGATCCGCTGGCGGGTCTCGGCATTCATGCCCACGCCCGTGTCGCGGACGGCCACCCGCACGTAGGCACCTGGGGTTACCTCGCAGCTCCGCGCCCTTTCGGCATCGACCGTGACGTTGTCGGCGCTGATGTGCAGGCAGCCGCCATCGGGCATGGCCTGCCAGGCGTTGACGAAAAGGTTCAGCAGCACCTGGGCGATCTGGTTGCGGTCGCCTTCCACCGGTCGAAGATCCGGGCTGCAGACCGTTTGCACCCGGATCTCCTTGCGGGTGCGGGCGAAAAGTGTGCTTTCGGTCTGGATCAACTGGGCCAGGTCGGTGGTTTTGACCTCGTACTTGCCGGCCTGGGCAAAGCCCAGCAGCTGTTGGGTGAGGTGCGAGGCGCTGCGGGTGCACTTCTCGATGGCTTTCAGGTGCCCCGCTGCGGGAGCGGCCGTCTCCTCGGTCGCCAGCAGAATCGACGTGTGGCCCAGAATGCCCATCAGGAGGTTGTTGAAATCGTGGGCGATGCCGCCGGCCAGGGTGCCGATGGCTTCGAGTTTCTGGGCTTCGATGAACTGCTCCTCCAAGCGTTTGATGTCGGTGATGTCCCGGGCGATCACGGCCATGCCTTGAACGCCGCCGTCGCGCTCCAGGATCGGATAAAAGGCGATGTCCATCAGGCGCTTGCCGGGTGTTTTGGTGGAAAACCAGGTTTTTTGGCGGATCTCCTCTCCGTTCAGGCAGCGGTCGATGTCCGCTTTCAGGCGCTGTTCAAAAAACGACCGGCCGAAAATGGCCGGAACGGACGCGCCGATCAGCGCCTCCTGCGGGATCTCGAGAAAACGGGCGAGGGTCGGGTTGGCGGCCTGAAAGAGATAATCCCGGTCGACCATGGCGATGGAATCGTTGGAGGCCATCACCATCTTTTCATAATTGCGCAGCATGCGCTCGGTTCTGACCTGTTCGCTGATGTCGCGGATGAATTTTACGGCGCCGGTAATCTCGCCGCTGGCTTCGTCCTGGATCGGGTAACAGAAAACCTCGATCCATTCCACTGCCAGGCCGCGGGGGGCCGGTTTGATCTGCCGCTCGCTGCGGCCGGATTCAAAACAGCGCTGGACCGGGCACGGATCGCAGGCGCGGGCGCCGGCAGGATACCACTCGCAGCATTTGCGGCCCACCATCGGCGCGCGGTCCGCGCTCCAGCGCTGCATGATCTGGTTGGTCATCAGGATCGACAGGTCCCGGTCTACTACGCTGATGCCGCCCTGAATACTTTCCAGGATCTTGGCCAGGAAGGATTTCTGGCGTTTGAGCTCCAAGGCGCTTTGTTTTTGGGCGGTAATGTCCCGCAGAATCAGCCCGATGCCCTCACTGGTTTTGAAGGCGCTGATGGCCAGGTGCAGGCTGCCGGAAGGCAGCTCCACGCTGACGTCCTCGAAGCTGACCGGGTTGCCCGAGAGAAGCGTATCGCGGTATTGGTCGATGCGGCCCTCGGATACGGCGCTGGGCGACAGATCGGCCAGGTGCATGCCCACCAGGCGGCGCCCCATCCGGTTCATTTTTTCGGCGGCGGGGTTGGCAAAGAGGATCGTGAGGTTTTCATCCAGCAGCAGAAACCCGTCGCTGGCGGCGCCCGCGAAGGCGGCCAGCTGCCGTTCGGTTTCGTGGTGCGCGGCCTCGCGCAGCAGCCGCCCCGCCGCCTGCCGGCGGGCGAAGACCCACAGGGCGAGGGTGGTCAGCAGAACAAACAGCCAGCCGTGGTATTTTTGCAGAAAAGCGGCCGCCGCGGGATTGGAAAGGGCCGCCAGGGTCCGGTCTGCCAGGAGCATCCAGAGACCCCCGCAGCCGGCGTAGAAAAGGGAGATTTTTAGCGGCAGACTGAATTTCATTGAATTTCGGGTCGTTTCCATTCGCCACTACCCGTGTGCCGGCGGGTGGCACCGTGAAGCGCTGTTTTAAAAAGGGGATCGGCCGCCGCGGCCTTCTGCTGCTGTTTGGGGCGGCACCCGGTGCGGGCTTTTATCTCATCGGATCAACGGGTGTTTTACCCAACACAAAAAATGGTCGGCGGTGCGGGGCGGCTCTGGGCCGGGAGTGACCCAGCGCAGCCCCGATCACGCCCAAAGACGCGGCCTGGCGGAGTTTCGGCGGCGATTGCGGCAAGGTCAGCCGCGGCGTCTGCCCGGCGTCAAACGGTGGTTGGTTGCGGGTCGCGCTTTCAGGGCAGATAGTCTTCCCGGACGGGCGAAAAGGCTTCAACCGCCACCGCATCGTCGAGAGCCACGGCGCTGTGGGTCACGTTGCCAGCAATGCACCAGCTGTCGCCGGGGGTGACCAGGTGGCATTCGTCGCCGATCGTCAACTCCAGGCGGCCGGAAACCAGGTAGCCGGTCTGCTCGTGGGGGTGCCGGTGGGCCGGCAGTACCGCGCCCTTCGCCAGTCGGAATTCCGCCAGCAGGGTCTTTTCGCCGTAAACCAGGGTTTTCAGCTTGATTTTGTCCAGTATGTCCTTGTAACCGCTTGCATTTTGTGGTTGAAACATCGAAAGCTCTCCTTTATTTGATCAAATCCCGCTCTACCAGCAGCGCTGGCCATTCTTAAGGCGGCCGGTGGCGGGTGTCAAACCGATTCTACCGGCGGGGCAGCCGATTCCCGACCCGAAAGACGGCCTGAGCGTGCAGTCTGCCGCGCTGCCGTATCCGGTCCGGTCACCCCGCTTTGGCTGCGGACGCGATTCCGCCATGAGTCCTCAAAGCCAGCGGACGGCCGGCGAAGTGCTCGCCCGGCTTTTTTCGAGCCTATCAAAAGAGGATGTGATGCGCCCTTGCCCACCACCTGAGGCGTCCACCGCGGCTTGTGTGCGCGAGTCCGGTCACCCTGGAAGCTCGGTTGCATGCTGGCGCTGAGCCTCGCTTTTGCCGCCTGCCTGGGCTGGGGAATCGGCGATTTTCTGGGCGGCCTCAAAAGCCGGGCGGTGCCGGTTTTAACCGTGCTGGCGCTCTCGTGCCTCAGCGGGCTGGCGCTGATGGGGGTCCTCGTGGCCATGCGGGGCACGCCGCCGCCGCCGGATCCGGCCCTGTTTTTCGCGATTGCCGCCGGAGCTGTGGGGGTCTTGGGGCTGCTGTGCCTTTTTCGCGCCATGGCGGTTGGTTCCATGGCGATTGTCGCCGCCGTCAGCGCGACCGGGGTGGCATTGCCGGTGCTGGTGGGGCTTTACGGGGGCGACACCCCTTCGGGTCTGCAGATGACCGGGATGGCGGTGGCCGTGGTCGGCGCCGTCATGGCAGTGCGGGAGAAGGGGGCTGACACGGCGCGCGCCAATGTCGCCGCCGGCGCCGGGCTGGCGCTGGGGGCGGCCTTGGCTTTCGGCAGTTTTTTCATTCTGATCGATCTGGCCAGCCGCCCGGATCCCCTCTGGGCCGCATTGCTGGTGCGGCTATCCGAAGGGCTGTGCCTTCTTCCGGCG
>Ga0105107_10001394_pt1 | contig 15656 bp, 17 predicted proteins | sample PPLLaktember2015_6_FD_79335 | JGI IMG/M metagenome (GOLD analysis project Ga0105107, IMG submission 79335) | Freshwater sediment microbial communities from Prairie Pothole Lake near Jamestown, North Dakota, USA - PPLs Lake P8 Core (1) Depth... | ecosystem: Environmental > Aquatic > Freshwater >...
CCGGCAACGCCCGTCGCGCCTGCCCGGAATGCCGGGAAGGGATATGCTGAAGACACATCCGCATTCGGAGAACGGGAAAGCGCACGGAACACGATGCAGCCCGCTGAGCCGGACGCGTGTGATGAAACAGATGACGCGCATGAGACATCGTTGCAGCTTGCACGCACGTTCGGCCGGGGGAGCGATGAGATTACCCTCGCGCGGCGGATGCAGGACCATCTCATGCCGAAAATATCGGCTGCACGCATGGAAGAAACCCTCGCCCGCGCAGCAACAACGGATCAACGCCTCCAGCAGGCGCGTAAGCTGGGCGTCGGACGGGGCGAAATGGAGCTTGCATTGAAACTGCGCACGCTGCGAGCGGCAGAGAAGAAAAAGGAGGGCTCCGGGTCATGATCAAAGGCATCTATACGTCCGAAGCCTCCATGCGTCCCAAAATGGCACGCATGGAGGTGATTGCCAATAACCTGGCGAACATCAATTCCACCGGATTCAAGAAGGACAGGGTGTTTTTCGAGATGCTACAAGAATCCGGCGCCGCGTCTGACGGCAGGAACGACCTCACCGGGATCGTCATGAGGCGGACTGTGGACCTTACCCCCGGCTCACTTCAACCGACGGGAAACACATTCGATCTGGCCCTCGAAGGGAATGGGTTCTTCGCGGTGGAGACACCGCACGGGCTGCGGCTGACCCGGAATGGGCATTTCAACCTTGCGCCCGACGGCAGTCTCGTGACGGCCGAGGGTTTCCATGTGCAGGGAGAGAACGGCAATCTGGTGGTTCCAAACATCGACAAACTTCAGCAGGGAACGATCACCGTGAATGAGGCGGGAGAACTGCTGTCAGACCGCGAGCCGCTCGCACGGCTGAAAATCGTGGATGTCGCACGGCCTGATCAGCTCCGGAAGGACCATGAGTCCCTGTTCATTCCTGCTCCCGACCAGCCCACGGTCACGATCCCGCATGATCAGCGCCACGTACGGCAGGGATTCCTGGAGGAATCAAACGTGGACGGGATCGAGGAGATGATTGCGATGATCGAACTCAGCCGGAGTTTTGAAACTGACCAGAAGATCATTCAGTCGCAGGACGCGACGTTGGATCGCAGCATGGAGATCGGCAGAGTATAACAACAAGAGGAGAAGGAGCATCTATGAATCGCGCACTGCGGACAGCAGCAACGGGCATGCTCGCCCAGCAACTGAACATTGACACCATCGCCCATAACCTGGCGAATGTCAATACCACGGGCTTTAAGAAGAGTCGTCCGGAATTTCAGGACCTGATGTATCAAACCCTGAAGGCCACCGGAGTTTCCCAAAATCCAAACCTGCAACAGGCAGCGGAGTTGCAGGTGGGAAACGGCGCCGTTCCCGTGGCGACGTCGAAGTCATTCACGCAGGGAGACATTCAACCGACGCAGAATCAACTGGATGTCGCGCTTCAGGGCGAGGGCTTCTTCCAGATACGGAGGCCGGATGGGACACTGGCGTACACGCGGGATGGTGCATTCAAGATGTCCGGAGACGGGACATTGGTGACCTCGCAAGGATACTTCGTCGAGCCGGCGGTCACGTTCTCGTCAGACACCACCGAAATCGTTATCGGTCGTGATGGTTCCATTGAAGCCAAGACCGTGGGAGATGCCGAGACGGTCCACCTCGGGCAGTTCGAACTGGTGAAGTTCGTCAATCCCGCGGGGCTGCGCGCGATCGGCGGCGACCTCTATGTGGAAACGAGTGCCTCCGGAGCGCCCATCCCGGGATCGGCAACGACGGAAGGGTTCGGGGAAGTGATGCAGGGATACCTGGAATCCTCCAACGTGGATGTCGTGGAAGAGATGGTAGGCATGATCACGGCCCAGCGCGCCTATGAAATCAGCGCCAAGACCATCAAGACGGTCGAAGATATGCTCAGTGTCGCAACGAACGTCAAACGGTAGCGTCATGGCCAGACACAGACATAGCAGGTTTTCGGGATCTTTCCTCCTGGTCGTGCTCCTCGCCGCCGGCGGCGTGCGAGGGGGCACAAAAATCCAGCCGGCGGAAATCGAAAAGGCTGTGCGAGCATTTCTCACCGCCCAGTGTGCCGACGGCGGTGAGCTGGCTGAAATCACGTTCCGTGCAGTGCCAGAGAACATCGAGGTGCCCGGAGCCGCCTATCGTCTTCATGTGGCCGGCGATGCTCGCACGGAATGGAAAGGCGCGATCGCGGTGCGGGTGGAAGTCGAGTCGGAAGGGCGCATTGTACATCGATGTCTGGTTTCAATGATGATAAGAACGTACGCCGATGTGCTGGTTGCGGAGCGGCTGATCGGGCGTCATGCGGAGCTGAAACCGGTAGACGTCCGGACGGTGCACATGGAAACAACATTGATGCGACGGCGGGTGCTGACGAAGCCGGGCCCGCCGGAAGGCCTCCGGTCGCGGCAGATTATCCCCCGCGGGAGCATCCTCTACGAGGATCTCTTCGAGAGCGTACCGCTTGTGCGGCAGGGGGATCGGGTCCAGGTCAAAGTGCAGTCGCGCGGCGTATCGATGTCGACGGAAGGTACAGCACGCGAGGACGGCGGATGGGGTGAATACGTCGTCGTGGATTTGACGGGCCGTCGTGAGCGTATTCGCGCGCGAATCGACGGCTCGGGAAGTGTCATTGTTTCGTTGGATGCGGGAAAGGAGAACTGATGAAACGTGCTTATGTGCTGTGTGCAGGCATACTCGTCCTTGCCGCTGCGTCGTTGGCTCAGGACATGCGTGCCAATGTCGGCCGGTCGTTATTTGCAGACCCGCGGGCGTCCGCAGTCGGGGATGCAGTCATGGTTCTTGTGGTGGAGATTTCGAGCGCGTCGAATGATGCGAGCACATCCTCGGACCGCGAGAGCAACATCTCGATGAACGCCGCGGGGAGCGCGGGGTCCTCCGAAATGCCGGAGGTGTCCCTTGGCGTGGGAACGGGCAACTCTTTTAAAGGTTCCGGAGCAACATCCACTCGCGGATCAATCCGTGCAAAGATCAGCGCGCGCGTGGACTCGGTGCTGGCGAACGGCGACCTGGTGATCACCGGTCTCCGTACGATTGTCGTGAACGGGGAGGAGCAGAAGATCACGCTGTCGGGTATCGTGAGGCCGGCGGATATCCTGGCAAACAACAGCGTCTATTCGTACAACATCGCCGATGCACGCATCGCCTTTGAGGGAAATGGAGTCGTCTCGAGCGCGCAGGGGCCCGGGTGGATCACAAAACTGTTGCACTGGATTTTCTGAATGAGGCCGGTATGAATCGTAACTCTCGTTGGTTCGGGATGATGGTCGCGGTCTGGCTCGTGGGCGCCGGAATCGCCCTGGGCGCGATCCGCATCAAGGATATCGCCCACGTGCAGGGCATCCGCGGTCAACAGATCATCGGCTATGGGCTCGTGGTCGGGCTCAACGGAACGGGTGATACCCAGAGGTCGACGTTTACCCTCCAATCCGTGTCCAGCATGCTGAAGCGATTCGGCATCAATGTGCCCCAGGCCGATCTGCGGCTACGCAACGTGGCCGCCGTGATGGTGACCGCCACCGTTCCGGGTTTCACCAAGCAGGGAAGCGACGTCGACGTTATTGTCTCTTCGATGGGAGACGCGACGAGCCTGCAAGGCGGGACGCTGCTGATGACCCCTCTCTCCGGCATCGACGGTGTCGTCTACGTGATGGCCCAGGGCCCGCTCTCGGTCGGTGGCATGAGCGTGCGGGCCAACGGCAACGAGATCCGGCGCAACCATACGGCTGCCGGCAGGATTCCGGGCGGCGGGGTGGTTGAGCGAACGCCGGAGATGGCGATCACGAAGGACTCGACTATATCCGTGGTGCTCATGGAACCGGATTTCACAACAGCCACACGGGTCGCGGATGCGGTGAACGGAAAGCTCGGTGAGCGGGCGGCACGTGCGGAAGATGGAGGGAGCATATCCATCCGGGTGCCACAGTCGATCCGGTCAGAGGGGCGGCTGGTGGAATTCATCTCGTCGATTGAAGTGCTGGAGGTTACACCCGACGTTATCGCCAAGGTCGTCATCAACGAGCGCACCGGGACAATCGTAGTCGGCGGCACGGTCAGCATCCTGTCGGTCGCGATTTCTCACGGCGGCCTGAACATCGAAATCGAGTCCATTCCCATGGTCTCACAGCCCGCGCCGTTTTCACAGGGCCAGACGGTGACAACGCAGTTGACGGCGGTCTATGCTGGCCAGGACTCATCGACAGTGCAGGCGTTTGACGGGACGGCCACCGTGCAGGATGTGGCCAAAACACTTAATGCATTGAAAGTGACACCACGCGACATCATCGCAATCTTCCAGGCTTTGAAACGGGCTGGCGCTTTGAATGCGGAACTGGTGATTATCTGATGGATGGTCTGCGGACACTTCCGGAAAACCCGGCGGCGCAACAGCACAAGCCCGTCGACGATCGGACGCGCCAGCGTTTGCAGCGCGTGACTAAGGAATTCGAGTCACTGCTGGTCGGATACATGCTCAAAAGCATGCGATCCGGTGTGAACACCAGCGAGATGTTCGGCGACAGCTACGGCGGCGACGTTCTGGAAGGCCTGTTTGATGGCCAGATGGCGCAACATGTTTCGCAAAACAGTTCTCTCGGACTTGCCGAGCTGTTGTACCGACGGATGACCGGCGAAGAGATGCCGGCCGCTCGGACCACGCAACCGCGGCCCGCCGCCCCGGGGGACCTCGAGTCTCGGCCACCAGTGACGCTATCGATCAGTCCGGCCGCCCCGGGGAACGTGCGACCGGTGGCGGACACGCTCCGCCAGCGCCTCGACAAGGTCGCCCCGTTCATCCAGGAGGCGGCGGATACGCACCGGGTCGACGCCAATTTATTGAAGGCCGTGATTGCAGCCGAATCACACGGCAACTCCCAGGCGCGCTCTCCAAAGAACGCAAAAGGGCTGATGCAACTCATTGATTCCACGGCGACGGCAATGGGGGTGAAAAATGTCTGGAATCCCCGCGACAACGTCTTGGGCGGCGCAAAGTATCTGAGCCAGCTCATGGAGCAGTTTGGCGGTGACCGCGCAAAAGCACTGGCGTCATACAATGCCGGCCCCGGCGCGGTGCAGAAACACGGGGGGATACCGCCGTTCAAGGAGACCCGCGACTACGTTGAGAAGGTCCTGAATTACTTGCAGTTGTTCGAGCAGCAGGAGCCTCGCCATGGAGACAATGATTGAAGAACTCGAACGGGTGATGCAGTCGGAAGTGGAGCTCGGAGAATCGTTACTGCAGGTGATGACCCGTAAACAACAGTCCATCATCGGCCTGCATGGCGACAACCTCACCTCCCTGGTGGTGCAGGAAGAGGGGGTGATCCGGCCGTTTCAGCAACTTGAGGAACGGCGCGTTCGTCTCACCCGTGAACTCAGCGGACAATCTCCGGAATGCTCGGAAGGGCCGACCGTCACGTTGAGGGAGCTGCTGCGACATCTCGCGCCGTCCGATGCCGTACGCATCACGACAATGTCCGCCCGCCTGCGGACGGTCTCGGAGCGCATCATTCACATGAACGAGCACAACCGCATCTTGCTGCAACGTTCGATGCGATTCGTTCAGGAAACCCTGCGTCTGGTCACTGAAGATCACACGCGGCAGCTGGTCGATCATCGCATGTAATGAAGAGGAGGGTGTATGAGCGGCATATCACAACTTCTGGAGACCGCACGGCGGGCACTGATGGCGCAGCAGTACGGCATGAGCGTGACCGGACACAACATTGCCAACGCGGGCACAACGGGATATTCGCGGCAACGCGCCGATCTCGCGACGACCGCGCCTCTGCAGACCGCGTACGGTTTCCTGGGAACCGGTGTAACTGTGCAAACGGTGTCGCGCTTGCGCGACCGGTTCATCGACCAGCAAATCCGCTCCGCAAACAATACACTCGGGCTGGCAGCTTCGGATTACCGGATCCTGAGCCAGATCGAAGCAATCTTCAACGAACCGTCGGATGCATCGTTGAGCACCGGCCTCAGTCAGTTCTTCGCGGCCTGGCAGGATCTTTCCACGAATCCGGAGGATGCCGTTACCCGGAATGTCGTGCTGGCGCAGGGACAGGCGTTGACCGATGCGTTTCACCGCCTCTCCGGTCAACTCACAACACAGCGGAACGCCCTCCCCGGGGAACTCACCGAGAGAATCGAACGGATCAATGCCCTCGCAAGGGAGATCAGCGATCTGAACGTCACCATCGGCACCGGCATGACGAACGGGCAAGGCGCGGGGGACCTGCAGGATCTCCGGGACAGCAAGATTGCCGAACTCTCCGGACTTGCCAACATCACGGTGTCCGGGGGAAACAACGGTGCCGTGCTGGTTTCGCTCGGCGGCACATTGATCGCGGGCAGCGGAACCGTCCTGGCCCTGAAAGTCACGTCCGGTGAGCCGGCGACAATCGCAGGCACAAGCTTTGAACAGTTGCGGGTGGTCACCGTATCCGGCGGCTTCGACGTCGACCTGCATGGCGGAGAGGCCGGCAGCATCCTGAAATCATTCAATAGCACCCTCCCGGATGCGATGGGACGCCTCGACCAACTCGCCGGGGCGATCGTCGAGGCAGTGAACCAGCAGCATACCGCCGGGTACGGCAGGCAACAACCCCCGCGCACGGGTGTCAGGTTCTTCATGGGCACGGATGCCGCATCCATGGCGATTGATCTGACAGATCCCAGTGATGCGCCGGGAAGTAATCCGAGCATCGACAACATCGCAGCATCGTCCTCACCGGCTGCCGCAGGAGACAACAGCATCGCACTGCTGATCTCGGGTATTCTCGACAAGCGGCCGCTGGTCACATCCGGCGGCGTGACCCTGCTCGACGGCCTGTCGCTGTCGGAATTCTACAATCAGATCGTGACAGATATCGGTTCATCGGTCAATGCGACCGGTGCGATCGTAACGTCGCAGGAACTCTTCGTCTCGCAGCTTACCGCACAACAGGAAGCCATTGCGGGAGTTTCACTCGATGAAGAAATGGCGAACATGATCAAATTCCAGAATGCATTTGATGCGGCGGCCAAGATGGTGTCCACCGTCAACGAAATGTACACCACCATCCTCGAAATGGTGTAGCCATGCGCATAACGAATACAACGATCGTCGCAGATATGCTGGCCAACCTGGCCAGGAGCAGGGAGCGGATCAACCAGCTGAACGTGCAGCTGGCCACGCAGAAGCGGATCCAGAAGGTCTCGGACGATCCGGCCGCGGCGGGCGCTGTGTTGCGCCTGAACGCCGACCTCGCACGGGTGGAATCATACGTACGCAATGTGGTGAACGGGGAGAACACCCTGAAGATGACCTCGGACAGCCTTGGCAAAGTCTCCGATATCCTGAAGGACGTCAAAGGGCTGCTCGCCGGAGTAACGACTCTGGACACTTCTTTCTGCATGGCGCTGGCCGATTCAATGGACCAGTACGTGGACATGGCGGTGGATGTCGCCAACACCCGGTTCGGGGGCAAGTACATATTCGGCGGGACCAGCACAATGGCACCCCCGTTTGTGCGCAGCGGCGTGCCGGAGACGGTGGCATACCGGGGGAATGCGGGATCCATCCGGTTCCAGGTTGGCGATGGCATCTCTTCCGCCGTGAATGTGAGCGGCGCCGCGGCATTCGCCTCCACGGGCAAGATCGTGTTTTCAGGAATCCTCGATGCCGCGGCTCCGGTGAATACGATCGTTTCGAACATGGTGAGCATCACGGATGGGAACGGTATCACACACAACGTGGAAATGGTCATGCGGAAGACCGGCGCAAACAGCTGGTCACTCAACGCGGTGATGCCCGGCGGTGCGACCGATGCAACGGTTTCCGGAGGGGCGGCATCGGTGACGTTTGATCCTGCCACGGGGGCTGTGGAGTCTATCATGCGGGGTGCTCCGTTGATTTTCACGCCGACCGTGACGCCCCCGACGCAGGCCGCTCCGGCTATAACGCTCATGGTGGACTGCGCCGGGTTGAGTGAGGGCACCCCCCCCGGGGGGGCCTCGACATTCAGCGGGGCGCACACGGAAGTGTCGGTGTTTAATGCGCTGATGGCGGTGCGCGATGCCCTCCGATCGGGCACTCCGCCGAGTGCCGATGACCTCGCCATGATCGGGGTCATGCAGAACGTGATCATGCGCGAGCAGGCACGCGCGGGAACGCTTCACGATTCCCTGGAGACCGCCGATGCGTGCCTGACCTCGCAAAAACAACTTCTGCTGGACCTCCTGGAGGCACGTCAGGGTGTGGATCTTGCTGAGATCGGCCTCAAACTCAAGCAGGAAGAAATCACGCTGGAGGCCACGTTGAGTGCGGCGGCAAAGATCATTCCGAAATCACTACTGGACTTCCTGGGATAGCATGCGTAGAAATATCGATATCACCACCGTTGCCGGACTGAGCCTCGGACTGCTCGGGGTCTTCGGGTCATTCCTCTGGGAGGGAGGAAACCTGGAAGGGATCCTGCTGGGACCGGCCATGTTGATTGTGTTCGTCGGCACGTTTGCCGCGGCAATGATCGGCACTTCATTGAAGTCGTTCCTGAAAATCGGGGATATGCTCAGGATCGTTGTGAGCCCGCCCGTGTTTGCCGTGGAGGAAGCTATACAGGCAATCGTCCGCTTCTCGACGATTGCGCGCCGCGACGGACTGCTCGCTCTCGAGAAGGAACTTGACGGCGTCTCGAACAACTTCATGCGGAAAATACTCCGGTTTACCATCGACGGAACGGAACCGGAAGTGCTGCGTACGCTGGCGGAGAATGAAGTGAGGTACGTCGCAGAACGTCACGCAAACGGGGCAATGCTGTTCCAGAAAATGGGCGGCTATTCACCCACCATGGGCATCATCGGCACGGTGATGGGTCTCATCGCCACCCTCGCGGCGGCGGGAAGCGATCCCGACGTGCTCATCCGTCACATCGGCAGTGCGTTTGTCGCGACTCTCTGGGGAGTGTTCATGGCGAATCTGGTGTGGCTTCCCATCGCAGACAAGCTGCGGCACATTCATAACGAGGAGTATCTATTCATGGACCTGATCGTGGAGGGCATCCTTTCGATTCAGGCCGGAGAAATACCGTCCGTGATCAAAGCGAAATTGTATAGCATGTTGCCCGAAGAGCAGCAGGATCCGAGCACACGATGAGGCACCCGCACAAACATCCCGAACCGGAGAACTCCGACCGGTGGCTGCTGACCTACTCCGATCTCATCACGCTGTTGCTCGGATTATTTGTGATTCTCTATGCGATGTCGAAGATCGATGCCGGCAAGTACTCGGAAGTGGTCTCGGCGCTCAACGGCGTGTTCGGGTCGCCCCGCGGGATCCTGACGGGGAGTCCTGCGATTCTGGAGAATCCCGCCACCACCCTCCAAGCGGAAAAACAGCGCGTCACCCGGGAAATCAGCGCGGCCCTCCGGCTGGATCAACGGGATCTGCCGATCGCCATAACGGAGAACGAGCGTGGCGTCACGGTGCACATCATGGAAGAGCTGCTGTTTGCCTCGGGCAGTGCAGAAATCAAACAGACATCACTGCTTACACTGGACACGCTCGCGTCAGTGCTGCGCTCTCTGCCGAACGATCTGCGGGTGGAGGGGCACACAGATAATGTCCCGATCAATACGGAGCAGTTCCCTTCGAACTGGCACCTCTCGGTGGCCCGCGCCTTGAACGTCGCCTACTACCTGATCGAGCGGCACGGATTAACGCAGGAGCGCGTGTCGGTGGTGGGCTATTCGGAATTTCAACCCCTCGCGCCGAACAGCAGCCCCGAAAACCGGGCACGCAATCGGCGCGTGGACATCGTGATTGTCGCAACCGGCATGCGGAACGTCCCCCTGCAGTCCATTTCACTGGCGCCGTTGCGTCCCGGGGCGGAAGGGGACGGCACATGATGGTGGCGACCAAAAGGTTCGGCAGGGTTGATGTGCCGGAGGAGCGGATGGTACTGTTTCCAGACGGGCTTCTGAATGCACCCGGGCGCAGTCATTTTGTGGTGTTTGCCGATCCCGCGTGTACGCCGTTTCAGTGGCTCGTCTGCGTCGAGCGGCCCGAATGCGCGATTGCCATCCTCGATCCGGTTGTGGTGTTGCAGGATGCGGAAGGCCCGGCCGCACGGTCGGAGGAAGAAACTATCGCGTTTGTCGCGGCTACACCTGGGAGCGGTGATGTGGCCTGGTGGCTCGATCTCCGTCACCCGATTCTGATCAACACGGCAGAGATGACGGGCGAGCAGGTGACGCTGGATGATCCCTTATTGCCGGAACACCATCCTGTGTCCCGGCGGGAACCACACGAGACCGCGGAGTGACCATGCTTGTTCTTGCGCGCAAAGCGACCGAGGCGATCAAAATCGGTGATGACATCACCGTCAAGGTGATTGCTATTCGCGGAGGGCAGGTGAAAATCGGCATTGAAGCACCCTCAGGCATCCGCATCATCCGGATCGAGACCAAGCACCCGGAGCGCAGTAACGGCGGTGGGAATGGCTCCCTGCCGCCCGACGTTACTGCTTCTGCAGATAGGAGTGAATAGCGGCGGCTGCGTTCTTGCCGTCGCGCATAGCAAGAATCACCGTCGCACCCCCGCGTGAAAGGTCCCCCCCCGCGAAGATCCCCGGACGGCTCGTCGCCTGCTGTTCATTGGTGACCACCGTTCCCCGCTTGCTCGTATCCAAACCCGGCGTCGTAGCTTGTATGATCGGATTTGGTTTCTGGCCGATGGCTTCGACAAGCGTTTGAATCTCCACCACAAATTCCGACCCTTTGACGGGTACGGGGCGGCGGCGTCCGGATTCATCCGGTTCTCCGAGCTCCATCCGCTGGCACTCAATGCCGCACACCCACTTGTTGTCGTCACCCAGGATCCGGATCGGGTTGGTGAGCAGCAGAAGCTCGATGCCTTCCTGTTCCGCATGGTGGATTTCTTCCTGCCTGGCTGGCATCTCGGCCCGCGACCGCCGGTAAATCAGGTACGCATGTTCGGCGCCCAGGCGCTTTGCTGTGCGCACGGCGTCCATAGCGGTGTTGCCGCCGCCGATGACCGCAACACTCTTCCCGATCCGGATCGGGGTGTCGAAGTCGGGGAATTGATAGGCACCCATGAGATTTACGCGCGTCAGGAACTCGTTGGCCGAGTAGACTCCGCTCAGATTCTCGCCGGGGATACCCATAAACGTCGGCGTACCGGCGCCCGTTGCGAGAAAAATGGCCTTAAACCCCCATTCGTCGAACAGCTCATCGATTGTCGCCGTCCGCCCGATCACGAAATTCGTATATATCTCCACACCGAGCGCTTTGATCCGCTCGGTTTCGACGTCCAGAATTTCCTTGGGTAGGCGGAACTCAGGAATCCCGTAGCGCAGCACGCCGCCGACTGCGTGCAAGGCTTCGAACACCGTCACCTTGTATCCCTTGCGGGCAAGTTCGGAAGCACAGGTGAGACCGGCCGGCCCGGAACCGACTATGGCCACCTTCTCTTCGCGTCTGTCGGTGATCACCGGCGGGGTGAAGAGGTTGTGCTGCATCTCGAAGTCCGCGACAAACCGTTCGAGTTTTCCGATCGCCACCGGCGTGAGTTTCTTCCCGAGCACACAGAGCGCCTCGCACTGGGTTTCCTGCGGGCAGACACGTCCGCATATGGCCGGAAGATAGTTTGCCTCGCGGATCAGGTTCACGGCACCGAGATAATCCTTCTGAAGGACGCGTGTGATGAAACCGGGTATGTCAATGCCGACAGGACACCCGTCGATGCAGAGCGGCTGCTTGCAGTCGAGGCATCTTTGCGCTTCAATAATGGAGCGCTCGTCGTCAAAACCGAATGAAACTTCCAGGAAGTTGGTCCGGCGCTCGTCAGCTGCCTGTTCGATCGGCTCCTGCCGGGGGATCTTCATCCGCTCGGAGGGTTTCAGCGGGTTGACAGAACTCATCGGACATTCTCCTGTGTCAGACCGGCCAATTTGCAGCGATGGCGTTCGTCCGAGATTTTCTCCATCTCCACGTACGTCCGATTGCGCATCATGAGTTCACCAAAATCGACTTTGTGACCGTCAAACTCCGGACCGTCGACACAGGCAAATTTCATCTCTCCGCCGATGTTGACGCGGCACCCCCCGCACATGCCGGTGCCATCCACCATGATGGTGTTCAATGACACGAGGGTGTGCACACCGTAACCCCGGGTGAGGTCCGCAACGGCTTTCATCATGGGGAGGGGTCCAATGGCGAATACGGCGCCGATGGCAGTACCGCTGTCAAGTATGTCCTTCAATTGATCGGTCACAAAGCCGTGTCGACCGTAGGACCCGTCGTCGGTGGTGACATACGCGGCGTTGGCCAGCGCCCGCATTTCGTCTTCGAGGATGACGAGCTCGCGGGAACGCGCGCCGATGATGCTGGTGACCGTGTTTCCGGCGTCACGCAACGCTTTAACGATCGGATAGAGTTCGGCCGTGCCGACACCGCCGCCGATGCAGACCACATGGCCGAAATGCTTGATGGGTGTGGGATTGCCCAGGGGTCCGACGACATCCTGCAATGTGTCTCCCGCTTCTTTGCTGCAGAGAAGCTTCGTCGTTTTTCCGATTGCCTGGACGATCAACGTGATTGTTCCCGTCACCGGATCGCCGTCGGCAATGGTAAGAGGTATGCGTTCTCCGCGATCATGCACGCGGATCATAACGAAATTGCCGGCCTTGCGTTTCTTGGCGATGAAAGGGGCCTCGATTTCAAACCGGGTGATGGCCGGTGCGAGGTCCTGCTTGCGGACGATACGGTACATGATGTTGTGCACCCGCGAAATTGGGAATCTTCTGTTGAACACGGAGTGGCAACAATGCCTGTGCCAGACTGTCCCCACTCTCACCCATTAAAATACGAAAAAAGGGGGGCATTTGCTGCCGTAATTCGCAATTACAGAAACACCGTTCGCAGATATGACAGTTGCGTGCGGTGAGGTCCGGACCGAACCAATTGTCAATAGTCTATTGACTATTGACAATTGTCAATCGGTTGGCGTCAGACCCCTGTCGCGAGGACGCTGCGCAGGACATCGATGGTCTCCCGGATTTGATCGCGGGTGACGATGAGCGGGGGGAGAAAGCGAAGAACGGTGGTGTCGGTGCAGTTGATGAGAATGCCGCGCTCGCGCATGGCAGCAACAACCGGAGCGCCGTCGTGCGCAAGTTCGAGGCCGAGCATCAAGCCCTTGCCTCTCGTTTCTTTGCAGATGGCGGGGAAGTCGGAACAGAGTTGCATGAGGCGGCCGGTGAAGAAGGCCCCGTTGTCCGTCACCTGCTGCATGAGGTTCGTGGCAATGAGTTCTTCGAGCACGGCCGCCCCGGCGGCGCAGGCGACCGGGTTGCCGCCGAACGTCGTGCCGTGCATGCCGGGCTGCAGGACCTCGGCAATGGACTCCGTGCCGAGGATTGCCCCGAGTGGCAATCCTCCTCCGATGGGTTTGGCGAGGGTGACGATATCGGGACGCAGGCCTGCATGTTCGCAGGCGAGGAATGTGCCTGTCCTCCCGCCGCCCGTCTGAATTTCATCGGCGATGACGAGGAAGCCGAAAGCCGCCCGGAGCTTCTGCAGGAGATGGATGAACTCCATGGACGCCGGACGGATTCCCCCTTCTCCCTGGATGCATTCAATGAGTACGGCCGCGGTGTCTGGACCGAGTACCGCGTGCAGTGCCGTGGGATCATTGAACGGCGCCACCGTGCAGTTTTGCAGAAAGGGTCCGAACCCGTCGCGGTATCCCGGACGGTCCATCAACGACAGGGCGCCCATGGACCGTCCGTGGAACGCGTTGCTGAATGAGACGATATCCCCTTTGCCCCGGGAGCTGCCCCACTTGCGCGCGAGCTTCAATGCGCCCTCGATTGCCTCCGTTCCGCTGTTGCAGAAGAAGACGCGGGGAAAACCGGAGAGCCGTGTGAGGAGCGCCGCAAGGCGGACCTGGGATTCCTGCACGAAGTAATTGGAGAGGTGGATGTACTTCGCGGCCTGGTCGTTGATCGCCTGCAAAACGCGCGGGTGGCCGTGCCCGAGCGCGTTGACGGCGATTCCCCCAAACATGTCCAGGTAGCGTCTGCCGTCCGCGGTGTACAAATAGGCGCCTTCGCCGCGGACGACTTCGAGCGGCAGCCGGTTGTAGGTGTGAAAAAAGAGCTCGGCGTCGCGTTCATGCAGTGTCATGGGGACCTCTCCGGAGGGTGATTTTTGTGCTTGCATAATAATACACTATTCTGTATATTTATGCAAGACAAAAAAGGTGAGAATCGATGCAGTGCGGTGTTGTTGGTGCGTCCGGATATACCGGCGGTGAGTTGCTGAGGTTGCTTGCCGGCGGCGGGCAGGCGCGCGTGGTGCGCGTGTCGGCGAATGCCTCGGCCGGTAAACCGGTCGGTGCCGTGCATGCATCGCTGCGGGGAGTGTACACCCTCGTGTTCGAGGAGTTTGGGGCGGAGCGGTTCGACGGACTGGATTGCGTGTTCGTCGCCCTGCCGTCCGGTGAAGCCATGCGCGTTGTTCCCGCACTGTGCGGACGGGTCGGCAAGATCATCGACCTCGGGGGCGATTTCCGTCTTGCCGACGCGGCAGCGTACGAGACATACTACGGAAGGCGCCACACGGCACCGGATCTTCTGGGGAAGGCGGTGTACGGCCTGCCGGAACTGAATCGCGAACGCATCCGCACAGCATCGTTTGTCGCCAACCCCGGGTGCTATCCGACCAGCGCGCTCCTGGGACTGCTCCCGGCCCTGCAGGAGAATGTGATCAGGCCGGAGGGGATTGTGATCACCGCGATGTCCGGTGTCTCCGGTGCGGGCCGCAGCAGTAGCGTCGAGCTCAGCTTCACGGAGGTGAACGAATCAATCCGCGCATACAAGGTGGGAAAGCACCAGCACCTTCCGGAAATCCGCTCCGTGCTGGAAGGCGCCGCGGGCGTTCCCGTTTCCCTTTCCTTCGTGCCGCACCTGGTCCCGCTCACCCGGGGGATATTCACGACAATCCACGCGGACCTGCAGCGGCCCGTGACGACCGGGGATGTCCTGGCCCTGTACGAGCGGCGCTATGCGGCAGAACCGTTCGTGCGCGTCCGGCACGACGTACCGGAGATCAGAGCGGTCGCCTACACGAATTTCTGTGACATGACGGTCCTGGTTGAACCGTCCACACAAAAGCTCGTCATCCTGTCGGTCATCGACAACCTTGTGAAAGGTGCAGCCGGGCAGGCACTCCAGAATATGAACATCATGTTCGGGTATCCCGAGCGTCATCTGTTGCAGTAAGGACTCGCATGGGCATTTGTGACATCAGCGGTGGCATCACGTCGCCGCGCGGCTTCCAGGCTGCAGGCGTCCATTGCGGCATCAAGAAAGTGAAGAGAGACTTTGCGATGGTGACGACCACCGCTCCGGCGGTGGCCGCGGGCGTGTTCACGACCAATGTCGTGCAGGCGGCACCGGTGGTCCTCGACAAAGAGCTGTGTGCGCGCGGGGGGCGGTTCAGGGCGCTTGCGGTGAACAGCGGGAATGCGAACGCCTGTACCGGCGAGCGGGGCATGCAGGACGCGCGCGAGATGGCCCGGCTGACGGCCGAAGCACTCCGCATCCGTCA
>Ga0105107_10001398_pt1 | contig 15598 bp, 19 predicted proteins | sample PPLLaktember2015_6_FD_79335 | JGI IMG/M metagenome (GOLD analysis project Ga0105107, IMG submission 79335) | Freshwater sediment microbial communities from Prairie Pothole Lake near Jamestown, North Dakota, USA - PPLs Lake P8 Core (1) Depth... | ecosystem: Environmental > Aquatic > Freshwater >...
GTGTCGATCGCCGGCGCCGCACAGACGGCAACGGTGACACCGGAAGCCGTCGCGGTGGCCGCGCTGGCGACGGGCGTGATCTGGCTGCTGCTCGGCGTTACCGGAGCCGCGGAGCGGGTCGTCCGCTGGATCGGCCGCCCCATCATCATCGGCATCACGCTGGGCCTGGGGCTGGCGTTCATGCTGCAGGGCACGCAGCTGATGGCGACCGCGATCTGGTTCGCCGCCCCCTTGCTGCTTGTGACCATCCTGCTGCTGGTGCGCAAGGCGATTATTGCAATGCTGCTGATCCTCGTCAGCGGCGTGGCCTGGGCGCTGATCACGGATCCCTCGATGAACACTGCACTGGCCGCCACGCATCCGGGATTCGTGTCGCCGGAGTGGCCGTTCGCGAATCTGTCCTGGGCCGCGGTGTTCACCGGGGTCGTGATGCTGGCTCTGCCACAGGTGCCGCTGACGCTCGGCAACGCGGTGCTGGCACCGGTGGAATTCAACAACAAGGAATTTCCACAGCGGCCGGTCACGGAACGCCAGATGGCCGTCTCCACCGGGATCATCAACACGCTGGGCAGCTGCATCGGCGCGGTGCCGATGTGTCACGGCGCCGGCGGCATGGCGGCGCAGGTCAGCTTCGGTGCGCGCAGCGGCGGCGCGCCGGTGATCCTCGGCGCGCTGCTGATCGTGCTCGCGCTGGGTTTCAGCGATTCGCTGGCGGTGCTGTTGCGGTTGTTTCCGCAGCCGGCGCTGGGCGTGATGCTGTTTCTCGCCGGACTGCAACTGGCGCTCGGTTCCTGCGATTTTGCGCGTGACAAGGGCGAGCGCTTCGTCACGCTGGGCACCGCCGCGCTGGCGATGTGGAACGTCGGCATCGCCTTCCTGTTCGGCATTCTGCTGCTGTACATTGCCCGGCGCGGGTGGCTGCGGCTCTGACGGATGGCGCCTGCATGGGCCCGCGTGCTGTATCCTGAGGCCTTTCCCGAACACCGCTTTTTCATCGTGGGCGATTGCCACGGCTTCATTTTTCACCAGCTACCGAGCGCGACACGCGCATGGCAATGACCGCAAGGCAAACCCTCACGCTGCTTGCTGCAGTGGCGGCCCTGATCGGCGTCGTCGCCATCGCTTTTTCGGTCGGCCGCTATCCGGTCGCGTTTGCCGATGTGCTGCGTGTGGTGTGGGCGTGGGCGGGCGGCGCACCGCACGGGCTGGAGCCGACCCTCGATACCGTCGTGCTGCAGGTCCGCGGCCCGCGGGTGATTGCGGCGCTGCTGGTCGGCGCGGCGCTGGCCGCGGCGGGTGCGGCTTATCAAAACCTGTTCCGCAATCCGCTGGTGTCGCCCGACATCCTCGGCGTGTCGGCCGGCGCAGCCGTCGGCGCAGTGCTGGGCATTTTCCTGTCGCTGGGCGTCGTCGCCATCCAGTTCCTCGCATTCGCCGGAGGGCTGGCGGCGGTCGGCATGGTCTACCTGGTCGCGAAAACCGTGCGCGGCCATGACCCGCTGCTGGTGCTGGTGCTCGCCGGCGTGGTGCTGGGTTCGCTGCTCGGTGCCTGCGTGGCGCTGCTGAAATATCTCGCCGACCCCTACAACCAGCTGCCGGCGATCACCTTCTGGCTGCTCGGCAGTCTGTCCTCGACGGATCCGCGCGACCTGTGGCGCGCCGCGCCGCTGCTGCTCGCCGGGCTGCTGCCGCTGTGGCTGCTGCGCTGGCGCATCAACGTGCTGTCGCTGGATGATGAAGAGGCGCGGGCGCTGGGCGTCGCAACCGGGCGCATCCGCCTCGCGGTGATCGTCGGCGCGACGCTGATGACCTCGGCGGCGGTGGCCATTTCCGGCGTCATCGGCTGGATCGGGCTGGTAATCCCGCATTTCGCGCGCATGCTGACCGGCCCCGATTTCTCCCGGCTGCTGCCGGTATCGGTGCTGCTCGGCGCGGGATTCCTGGTTGCGGTCGATACGCTGGCCCGCACGATTGCCGATGTCGAAGTGCCGCTCGGCGTGCTGACGGCATTTGTCGGCACGCCGCTGTTCCTGTGGCAGCTCGCCACCGCGCGCAGAGGATGGCAATGAGGGGCCGGTTATGAAGCTGGCCGCGCAAGGCCTGGCCTTTGGTTATCGCGATCGGCGCATCGGCAGCCATGTAACGCTGACGCTCGACGCGGGTGAAGTGCTGTGCCTGCTCGGTCCGAACGGCAGCGGCAAGACCACGTTGTTCAAGACGCTGCTCGGCCTGCTGCCGCCGCAGCAGGGCGCGGTGCTGATCGACGGCCGCGATGTGCGGACGTTGCCGCGCGATGCGGTCGCGCGGCAGGTCAGCTACGTGCCGCAGGCGCACGGCGCGTTCTTTCCGTACACGGTGCGCGAAGTCGTGCTGATGGGGCGCACCGCGCACCTGGGATTGTTCGCCGCGCCGTCGGCGCGCGATCATGCGGCCGCGATGACGGCGATCAGGCGCTTGGGTCTCGCGCACCTGGCCGATGCGGTCTACACGCAGATCTCCGGCGGTGAACGGCAACTGGTGTTGATCGCGCGCGCTCTGGCGCAGGACGCGCGCATGGTGATCATGGACGAGCCGACTGCGAATCTCGATTTCGGCAACCAGGTGCGCGTGCTCGAGCGCATCCGCGCGCTGGCCGACGAGGGTATCGGCGTGCTGCTGTCCACCCACGACCCCGATCATGCATTCCTGTGCGCGGATCGCGTGGCGATGTTGCATCAAGGCGAACTGGTGGCCTGCGGCGCCGCTGCCGAGGTCATGACCGCAGCGCAGCTGCAGCGGATTTATGGCGTCGCGGTCGCGGTTACCGCAGTGACCGTGGGCGGCGCGGGCACGCGCCACGTCTGCCTGCCGTTGAGTGCGTTCTGATGGGATATTATAAGTCATTGTTTTTAATGATATATTTGTTTAATGCGCTGCTGGGTGTGATGGCGCCGGTCAGCGCGGTCCATGCGCAGAACGACCATCCCGCCGTCGCCGCGGCTTCCGACCTGAAATTCGCGCTGGAGGAAATCGCCGCGCGCTTCCGCAGCGATACGCAAAGCGACGTTCGGCTCTCGTTCGGTTCGTCCGGCAATTATTTCCGCCAGATCGGGCAGGGCGCGCCGTTCCAGCTGTTCCTGTCGGCGGATGAGGAATTCGTGTTCCGCCTGCACCAGGCGGGAAAAACGGTGGACCGCGGCGCGCTGTACGCGACCGGACGCATCGTGCTGTTTGCGCCGCGGGGATCGTCGCTGCAGGTCGATGCGCGGATGGCCGGCCTCAAAGCCGCAATCGCCGACAACCGGATTCGCCGTTTTGCCATTGCCAATCCCGAACACGCGCCCTATGGCCGCGCGGCCGAACAGGCCTTGCGCAAGCTGGGGTTGTGGGATGCGTTGCAGGGCAAACTGGTACTCGGCGAGAACGCGTCGCAGGCGGCACAGTTCGCCGCCAGCGGTTCGGCGCAGGGCGGCATTTTTGCGTACTCGCTGGCGTTGTCGCCGAGCGTCGTGCAACAGGGCCGCTATGTGTTGCTGCCGGAGGATCTGCACCAGCCGCTGCGCCAGCGCATGGTGCTGGTCAAAGGCGCGGGGGAGACTGCGCGCGCGTTCTATGCCTACCTGCAGCAACCGGTCGCGCGGAACATATTCGAACGCTACGGTTTCCTGCTGCCGGCCGCGGCAGCGCAATAAATCATGGACTGGTCCGCCCTCGGCCTTTCACTGAAACTCGCCGCCTGGACGGTGCTGATCCTGCTGCCGCTCGGTATCTGGGCCGGGCATGCACTGGCGGCGCATCAGTTCCGCGGCAAAGCCTGGGTCGAGGCACTGCTGGCGCTGCCGCTGGTGCTGCCGCCGACGGTGCTCGGTTATTACCTGCTGGTGGCGATGGGCGGCGCATCGCCCGTCGGCCAGTTCTATGAATCCTGGGTCGGCCGGCCGCTGGTGTTCAGTTTCGAAGGTTTACTGGTCGCCTCGGTACTATTCAACATTCCGTTCGCGATCCAGCCGATGCAGCGCGGTTTCGAGTCGATCGCGCCGGAAGTGCGCGACGCCGCGGCCTGCTGCGGCCTGTCGCGCTGGCGCACGCTGTGGCGCATCGAGTTGCCGCTGGCCTGGCCCGGCATCCTGTCAGCGATGGTGCTGACGTTTGCCCACACCCTGGGCGAGTTCGGTGTGGTGCTGATGGTCGGCGGCAGCATCCCCGGTGAGACCAAGACCGTCGCGATTGCGATTTACGATCGCGTGCAGGCCTTCGACACCGCGGGTGCCGGCGTGATGTCCGCTGCGCTGCTGCTGATTTCGCTGATCGCCATCGGAGCAGCCTATTTCACCACTTCGCGTTCACGGTTGCGCCGCCGTGGCTGATCACGGCATCCATGTCCGGTTGTGCCAGAGCGGGCCGATCCCGCTCGATGCCGCGCTCGACTGCGCACCGGGCGAGGTGCTGGCGCTGGTCGGCCCTTCGGGCAGCGGCAAGACCACCATCCTGCGCGCAATTGCCGGGCTGCTGCGGGTCAGGGATGGCGCGATCGCCTGCAACGGCGACTGCTGGTTCGATGCGCAGCGCGACGTGTTTGTCGCAGCGCGCCGCCGCCGCGTCGGTTACGTGTTCCAGAGCTACGCGCTGTTCCCGCACCTGAGCGCATTGCATAACGTCATGGAAGCCATGCTCGAACTGCCCGTCGCCGAACGCGAGCGCCGCGCGCGCGACGTGCTGGCACGGGTGCGGCTGTCGGGGCTGGAGGATCGCGTGCCCGCGGCGCTGTCCGGCGGCCAGCAGCAGCGCGTCGCGGTCGCGCGTGCGCTGGCGCGCGAGCCGCGGGTGCTGCTGCTCGATGAGCCGTTCTCCGCAGTGGATCGCGCAACGCGCCAGCGGCTCTACCGCGAACTGGCCGAACTGCGCCGCGAGCTGGCGATGCCGGTGATCCTGGTGACCCACGATCTCGACGAGGCACTGATGCTCGCCGACCGGCTGTGCGTGCTGCACCAGGGCCGCACGCTGCAGTCCGGGGCGCCGTACGACGTGATGACGCGTCCGGGAACGGTGGAGGTTGCGCAGCTCGTCGGCCTGCGCAACGTGTTCCGCGCCGGCGTGCTTGCGCACGATAGCGCCCGCGGCGTGACCTTCATCGAATGGCGCAAACACCGGCTGGAAGCGCGGCTGCAGCGAGATTTTGCGGTGGGGCAGCAGGTGACTTGGGTCATTCCGCAGGGCCACATCGTGCTGCACCGGCGCGACCGGCCCTCGCGCGGCGAGCGCGAGAACCCGGTCTCCGGCGCGGTGCTGGAATGTCTGCCGCTCGGCGAAAATGTTGCGCTGACCGTGGCCGTCAATGGCCCGGACCGGCCGCCGCTGTTCCTGACCGTTCCGGCACACACTGCGCGTCGCAATGGCATCGCGCAGGGCGTGGAGATCGGCGTATCCCTGCTCGCCGAAGGGATACACCTGATGCCGGCTGACGAAACCCGCACGCCCGCCAGGCCGGCCTGACGATGCCGGGCGGAGGCGTGCAACGATTCCCGTCCGGGGCGCTGGTAATATTGCCCCTTGATCCACAGGCCTGAGCACAAATGAAAATATTCGGCTTCGCCGGCTATTCCGGCAGCGGCAAGACCACGCTGATCGAAAAGCTGATCCCGCTGTTCGTGCAGTCCGGCCTGAAAGTGTCGCTGATCAAGCACGCCCACCATACCTTTGATGTCGACCAGGCGGGCAAGGATTCGTACCGTCACCGCCATGCCGGCTGCACCGAAGTGCTGGTGACTTCGTCGCGGCGCTGGGCGCTGATGCACGAACTGCGCGGCGCACCGGAGCCCAGCCTGACCGAGCAGCTCGAGCGTCTGTCGCCCTGCGACCTGCTGCTGGTCGAGGGTTTCAAGCATGAGCGCATTCCCAAGCTGGAGGTCTACCGCGCCGAAGTCGGCGAGGCGCTGATCCATCCGCACGACAAGAACATCGTCGCCGTCGCCAGCGATGCGCAACTGAACACCCCACTGCCGCAGCTCGACCTCAACGCGCCGGGTGCGATCGCCGCTTTCATCCTGCGGCAGCTGGGGCTGAAATGAGGGCAGGCGCATGATCACGCTGCTTTATTTCGCCCGGCTCCGCGAAGCACTGGGTACCGGTCAGGAACAACTGGCGCAGCCGGCGAGCGTCAACACGCTGGGCGCGCTGCGCGCCCATCTCGCGCAGCGTGGCGGCGCCTGGGCGAAGGAAATGGCCGAAGGCCGCAACCTGCGCGCAGCAGTCAATCAGACCGTCGCGACGGCGGATACGCCGGTATCCGATGGTGACGAGGTGGCATTTTTCCCGCCGGTCACCGGCGGGTAGGAGGGTGGCGATGAAGGTGCGTGTGCAGCAGGAAGATTTTGACGTTGGCACCGAGATCGCCGCGATGCGCCGCAGCCGTCCGAAAATCGGCGCCATCGCGAGCTTCGTCGGCGTGGTGCGCGACGTCAACGACGGCGACAGCGTCGCGACGATGACGCTGGAGCATTACCCGGGCATGACCGAGAAATCCATCGCGGCCATCATCGATGAGGCGCGTGGCCGCTGGGAAGTGCTCGACGCGCTGGTGATCCACCGCGTCGGCACGCTCAAGCCCACCGACCAGATCGTGCTGGTGATCGTTGCCAGCGCGCACCGCGGCGACGCCTTCGCCGCCTGCGAATTCATCATGGATTACCTGAAAACCCGGGCGCCGTTCTGGAAAAAGGAAATCACGCCGCAGGGCGGGCGCTGGGTGGATGCGCGGGTGACGGATGATGCGGCGGCGGAGCGGTGGCAGCAGCCGGTTTCCAAGGTCAAATAATGTAATAGCCCACGAGAATGTTCCCGTGGATTACAGCGGGTAATCCCGGCACGGATCCGCGACCTGCTGTAATGGCGTCGCGTTCATGAATTCTGTCGTAAATGAGCATTGGACTTGCTCCAGATCAAATTGCGTTGGGGTGCGCAATGTCAGGATTCATGCCGTCAAGGCATTAACTGATGCCATTCCGTAGCAGACGCAGTATTTCCTTTCAGTGCTCGATTGCCAAGAAGGAGCGCGTCATGAGCGACAAAAGTAAAGTGACTTCCAACGCCGGTTGTCCGGTTGCTGACGAGCAGCATGTGATGACTGCCGTACCGCGCAGTTCGCAGTTGCTGCAGGATGTTTCGTTCCGAGAAGAACCAGCCCACTTCGACCGGGAAGTGATCCCGGAGCGGCGTGTACGTGTCTGACACCGCACCAGGGGTGAGCAGAATGCTGGCGCCCCACTCGCAGCCGGTATTTCGGGTGGCATTGGTTCTGTGTTATTGCTTGTTCGGGGGGGGGAATGAACGGACTGACGGAACCTGAGATTTGCGCCCTCAAGGAGGCGCTCGACGACGAATACCGGGCCTGGGCGACCTATGACCAGGTGATCGCCGACTTCGGCGAGGTGCCGCCGTTCAGCAATATCCGCACAGCCGAGGCACGCCACATCGAGGCGCTGTGTGCGTTGTTTGCGCACTACGGGCTGCCGATACCGCCAAACTCCTGGCCGGGCAAAGTCGAGCGCTATGCCGATCTGCAAGCAGCCTGCGCAGCGGGCGTGGCCGCCGAGATTGCCAATGGCGCGATGTATGAGCGTTTGCTTGCGGCATCCCGGCGCCCGGACATTCTCACGGTTTTACGCAATCTCCAGGAGGCCTCGCAGCAGCGCCATCTGCCTGCATTCCAGCGTGCCGCGCAACGCCCTGCCGGCGGCGGATGTGGCGACGGCCGTCGTCGGCGCGGTGGGGGCGGTTGATGAGTGCCAAAGCGGAAAAAGGTGGCGGCACCTTTCAGGGCATCAAGTTGCTGCTGTGCGAAAACCCGCTGCCGCCGCTCGAGGAAGCGATCGCTGCAGCCCGGGCGGAAGTGCCGCACGGCAACTATTACACCGAGCCCTATTCGGCGCCGCTGCGGCAACTGATCAGCGCGCAGGCCGGCGTTGCCGACAGGCTGATACACATCAACGCCGGTTCGGAACTGATCCTGCGCCAGCTATTTGACCGCTTCGGCCAGCAGGTCCACCTGCTGACGCCGACCTATGCGCTGTTTCCCGAGATTGCCCGGCATTACACCGAGACCCGCCTCCAGCCGGCACAGGATTTCGCATTTGACCTCGGTCAGCTGGCGGTTCCGGACGGCACCACGCTCGTGGTCATCGTGAACCCCAACAACCCCAACGGCGGTGTGTTCGACATGGCGCCTTTGCTGGGGCTGTTGCGCCGTCATCCGGACACGCGCTTCCTCGTCGACGAGGCATTCATCGGCATGGCCGGCGCATCCGTGGCGCATCTGGTGCCCGAGTACCCCAATCTGCTGGTGACCCGCACCCTGTCCAAGGCGCACAGCCTGGCGGGTTTCCGCGTCGGCTACGCGATACTGCCCGCGGCGATCGCCGACGACCTGAACGGGCACAACGATGCCTACCCTCTTGCCCGCCCGAGTCAGGCGGCGGCCATTGCCACGCTCATGCATGAGGACAGGATCCATGCGCGCGCGGTGCAATTGCGCGCCTGGGCCGGGGCGCTCGCAGCGCAGCTGCGCGGCTTGGGTGTGCGCACATATCCGACGGAGACTTATTTTTTTCTCGCTGATTTTGCGCCGCACGATGCAACGGTGCTTGCCGAACAGCTGAAGACACACAATATTCTGGTGAAGCCGCTGAACGATCGGCATCTCGGCTCCGGGTACCTGCGTGTTACCACTGCCTTGCCCGACGATAATGCACGCTTCATTGCGGCCTTGAAGACGTTGCTCTGAGCACGCATCCAGGAAGGGGTTGGAGATGGATCCGGTATTGCTGTGGATCGTCGGGAGCGGGCTGTTGATGAGCGCCATCGCGCTGGTGGGCAGCGTGACGCTGGTGCTGAGTGAACAAACCCTCCAGCGCATCCTGCTGCCGCTGGTGGCATTCGCCGCCGGTTCGCTGCTGGGCGGTGCCTTCTTTCACATGATTCCGACGGGGCTCGCGGCAGGCCTCGAAGATGTCATTGTCTACGCCCTGGTCCTTGCCGGCTTCGCGACATTTTTCGGGCTTGAGCAATTCCTGCACTGGCACCATTGCCACCGTGCCGAGGTTGCCTGCAAAAAGCCGCTCAGCTACCTGATCCTGATCGGTGACGGGCTGCACAATTTCCTCGGCGGGCTGGCGGTGGCCGGGACCTTTCTGATCGACATCCGTCTGGGCATCATCACCTGGCTCGCGGCCGCAGCGCACGAGGTGCCGCAGGAACTCGGCGATTTCGGGGTATTGGTGCATGGCGGCTGGCCGCGGCGCCAGGCACTGTTCTACAACGTGCTGTCCGCGCTGACCTTCCTGGTCGGCAGCGTCATTGCCTACTTCGTGTCGTTCCGGTTTGACGTGTCATTCCTGGTGCCGTTCGCTGCCGGCAACTTCATCTACATCGGGGCATCCGATCTGATCCCCGAGGTCAAGACGCATACGGATCTCAAGGCCAATATCATCCACTTTGCGGCTTTTGTCATTGGTGCCATGCTGATGCTTGCTGTGAAGCTCGTGCTGGAACATTGAGTCATGACAACCGAGTCATCGCTTGGTTGCGGCAGAACCGAACCCTTCGTCCGCCACCATCAGCGTTACGAAGACTGGTTCGAGCGCCACCGGGCTGCCTATCTGTCGGAACTGCTGGCCGTGCGCGCGCTACTGCCGTGGCGCGGTCGCGGACTCGAAATCGGCGTCGGCACCGCGCGCTTCGCCGGCCCGCTGGGTGTCGAATTCGGCATCGATCCGGCTGCCGAGATGCTGAGCTACGCGCGCTCGCGCGGTGTATGCGGCGTGCGCGCCATTGCCGAGGCGCTGCCGTTTGCGCGCGGCACCTTCGACTATACGCTGCTGGTGACCACAATCTGCTTCGTGGAAAATGCCCGGGCCATGTTGCAGGAAGCGGTGCGGGTGCTGCGGCCTGCGGGGACCATCGTCATCGGTCTGATAGACCGTGAAAGCCCGCTCGGGCAGCACTACTTAGCCCATCAGGCGGAGAACGTGTTCTACCGTGAAGCGAAATTCTTTTCTGCTGCTGAAGTCAAAGCGCTGCTCATGGAAACCGGTTTTGGCGAATTGACCTGGGTACAAACATTGGCTGCACCGCCGTCCGAGATCCGGGAAATTGAACCGGTCAGCGACGGCACGGGCCACGGTGCATTTCTGGCCGTACGCGCACGTGTCCAGTGATGGTGCCGCCGTCACCGGCAGCGAGCGCCGCGATGTGGCCGAGAGTGGATACCAATACGCCGGAGCCGGACCGTGAATAGCACCCATGCTGCAGTCATTCTGCTGTCGCTGTTGTCGTTCGTGACGACCTGTCTAGGGGTTGCGCTGGCGCTGAAACTGCGTGAAAACCCCAGAGCGATCGCCGCCGGCATCGGGTTCTCCGCGGGCATTATGTTGTTGATTTCGACACTGGAGCTTATTCCGGAGGCAAATGCAGCAATGAGTCCTGTTGCGACGGCCGGCGGCGTCAGCGCCGGCGCAGCGCTGGTCTGGCTTGCCCATTTCGTCATACCGCATACGCACCTGGTGAAAGAACGGGGGAGGATGGACGCGGCGCTGATCCGGTCCGCCTATCTCGTCGCCTTAGGGCTGATTCTGCACGATATACCGGAAGGATTTGCCATGGCCAACGCCTACGTGGCATCACCGGAGCTGGGCGTGCTGGTGGCACTGGGGATCGCACTTCACAACTTGCCGGAGGAATTCGTCATGGCGGTGCCGGCAGTGATGCTGAAGAGCAGAAGCTTCCTCTTCGGCGCAGCGCTGCTTTCCGCACTGGCCGAACCCCTGGGTGCGATCATCGGGCTCGTGGCAGTGGGGATCGCGCCTGGGCTCAACGCCCAATTCCTGGCCTTTGCCGCCGGGGCGATGATCTTCGTCAGCGTTCATGAGCTGATTCCCATGGCAAAACGCTATCACCATGGCGGATCGTTCGTTTTTGGAGCGGGATTGAGTTTTCTGGTCTATCTGTTGCTCGCCTCGGTGACCGTCGGCCAGATCGCGCAAAACCGGTTTTGAACACGGCCGGCGGATCGCAAACAGACACGCCATGGCAGCGACGAGAACCTGGGTGCCGTACGGAGTTTCATGATGTTCACCGAGCCGAAGGAGGCATGATGTATACACGGATTCTGGTTGCCATAGACGAGAGTGCTGGATCCGGGCACGCGGTGAAGCATGCCGCCGACCTGGCTAGGGGGCTGTCCGCTGCGCTGCGCATCATCCATGTATTGGATATGGGCTGGCTTCCTTTGGCGCCAGAACTCGCCATCGACATCGACACAATTGCCAAAGCGCGCCGTGCAGCGGGGGAACGGGTACTCGCCGCTGCCCGCGAGCATGTGCGCACCACCGGGGTTGCGGCGGAAATCAAGCTGCTGGAAACCACTGCGCCCACTCAGCACATCGCGGCAGCGATCGCGGACGAAGCGGCACACTGGCCTGCCGATGTGGTGGTGTTGGGGACACACGGACGCCGGGGTGCGGAGCGGCTCTTGCTCGGTAGCGTGGCCGATGGCGTGGCGCGGCTTTCTGCGGTGCCGATTCTGCTCGTTCCCCGGCCGGGCAGCGGCATGTAGTGCAACTGCATCGCGATTAATATTCGAGATTTTCGGACGGTTCGCTACAAGGCGAGGCCTGATGCGGTGAATTTGCCGCACCTCACCCTGTGGGGCAAAGCCTGCGCTGGGTACGCAGTCGGACTTGATCTGGGTCAAATCGAATCGTTCACTCGCGCGCTATGCTTATTTTTTGGAACCAGTCGTTACCAGGCCTTGGACCGGCCCTCCTGAGACGGAGGGCGGCAGGGCGTTGGCAGAATTGTCGGAAATCACGAGGAGACCGCAAAATGAAGCGCCTTTATTTTCTTGCTCCGGATGTTGCCAGCGCAAAGGCAATCGTAGATGAATTGCTGTTGGCACGCGTGGAGGAACGACACATGCATGTTCTCGCCAAACGCGGGACACCGCTGGAAGCCTTGCCGGAGGCTTCGGTATTACAGAAATCCGATTTTCTACCGGCGACACAGCGCGGACTCGCGATGGGTGGGGTAGCTGGGACTCTCGCCGGCCTCGTCGCGATTTCGTTACCGGCGGCCAATCTCGTGATCGCTGGCGGTGTGATTCTGGCGAGTACTTTGGCCGGCGCCGGGGTAGGGGCTTGGCTGGGCGGCATGGTGGGCATGAATGTGGGCAACACGCGCTTGAAGCGTTTCGAACGGGCCATCGCCAAGGGTGAATTGCTGATGATGATCGACGTGCCTGTTGCCCGGGTCGAGGAAATCACGCAGCTGATCAAGCGACACCATCCCGAAGCAGAGGTCAAGGGGGTCGAGCCGACGATTCCGGCATTTCCGTAACATTGTGGTATCGATGGTCGGCGCTGCGCTCCGCGCATGAGCTTGTGACCGACCGATGCTACGGTCGCGTGCGCAGCACAGCGGTTGTTTTCTGTTCTGGGGGGCAGTTCGCGGGAGCGGCCCTGAGTAATGCCCGAAAATCTTTACGCTATCCCCTATCGACACGAATTTTCATGCCAGAATCTCATTCCGTTCAGCAGTTACCGATCATTCAACAAAATTAGGAGAGCGCGATGTCCAGTGTTGGTTATCACGAGCCCGTTAACGAACTTTCCGATGCGACCCGCGATATGCACCGGGCAATCGTTTCACTGATGGAAGAGCTGGAGGCCGTGGACTGGTACAACCAGCGTGCCGATGCATGCAAGGATCCGGAACTGAAGGCGATCCTTGCGCACAACCGCGACGAGGAAAAGGAGCATGCTGCGATGGTGCTGGAATGGATTCGCCGCCAGGACCCGACGTTTTCGAAAGAAATGAAAGACTACCTGTTTACGGACAAACCGATTGCGCACAAATAGGCGCGCCGTCGCAGCGATGCTGCCGGTTGTGCCGTGCGGTTGCGGCCAATTGCAGTGCCGCACTGACGCGCGCTGTCAGTGCTTGGGCGTGGCGACTGCGCTGACACGGATGCCGGGGACATCCCCATGCTGCTTCGGATCATGATGTTCGGTGTTCGGGGCAGCGTTGTATCGATTGCCGGTGAGGGGATGTTGCTGTTGTTCCCCCACGGCGTCCGCAGAACCCTGGTGCCGTAGCCCGTCAGCTACGCCACCGGCACACTGCTGCGCAATGCGAATTGATATAAATATATATAGAAACAAATAGTTACGAGGTCACATTATCGAATAGTCAACATCTATGATAATGATGACGACAATCAATTAGACCCATTTCGAGCCCGTGTCTAAGCTGGACCCCGGACTGTCAATAGGGTCCATCATCAGTGAGCTTTCGCAGGCACATTTCATTGATCGGTTCTCGGATTCCAAACCAGACCGAGCAGTTGTGCGCAAACGATCAAAGGAGAGAACACATGTCAACCGCAGCAAAGTGCCCTTTTATTCACAAGGCCGGTGGCGGCACGTCGAATCGGGACTGGTGGCCGAACCAGTTGCAACTCGACATCCTGCATCAGCATTCCGCCCTGTCTAATCCCATGGGCGGGGATTTCAACTACGCCGAAGAGTTCAAGAGTCTCGAACTGAACGCCGTGAAGAAAGACCTTCACGCGCTGATGACTGACTCGCAGGACTGGTGGCCGGCAGATTACGGCCATTACGGCCCTTTATTCATTCGCATGGCGTGGCACAGCGCCGGCACGTACCGCACCAGCGACGGTCGCGGCGGTGCAGGGAGCGGCAACCAGCGCTTTGCGCCCCTGAACAGCTGGCCGGATAACGTCAACCTCGACAAGGCGCGCAGGCTGCTCTGGCCGATCAAGCAGAAGTACGGCCGGAAAATTTCATGGGCCGACCTGATGATTCTCACCGGCAACGTCGCCCTGGAGTCAATGGGATTCAAGACCTTCGGTTTCGCCGGAGGGCGTGAGGACATCTGGGAACCGGAAGAAGACGTTTACTGGGGGGCTGAGAGCAAGTGGCTGGACGACAAAGCACGCTATTCCGGCGAACGCGATCTCGAAAATCCGCTCGCTGCGGTGCAGATGGGTCTGATTTACGTCAACCCGGAAGGCCCCGGCGGCAACCCGGATCCGCTCGGATCCGCCCGGGATGTGCGGGAGACGTTCGAGCGGATGGCCATGAACGACGAAGAAACGGTGGCGCTTACCTGCGGTGGCCACACATTTGGCAAATGCCACGGTGCCGGCGACGCGAAACTGGTCGGTCCCGAGCCCGAAGCCGCGCCGATAGAGCAGCAGGGCCTGGGCTGGAAGAGCGCTCATGGTACGGGCAAAGGCGGCGATCAGATCGGCAGCGGTCTCGAAGGCTCCTGGACTCCGACTCCGACGAAATGGGACATGAGCTATCTGGATATGCTGTTCGGCAACGATTGGGTATTGACCAAGAGCCCGGCTGGCGCCCATCAGTGGACGCCGAAACAGGCGACCGACAGCAATATGGCACCGGCCGCGCACGATGCCTCGAAGCGGGTACCGATCATCATGACCGCCGCTGACATGGCAATGCGCATGGATCCGATTTACGAGTCGATCTCACGGCGTTTCCACAAGAACCCTGACGAGTTCGCCGACGCGTTTGCCCGGGCGTGGTTCAAGCTGACGCATCGCGACATGGGCCCGCGCCCGCGCTATCTCGGCCCGGAAGTGCCTGCGGAAGAGCTGATCTGGCAAGACCCTATTCCCGCGGTCAATCACAAGTTGATCGATGAGAAGGACATTGCGGCCCTGCAAGCCAAAATCCTCGCCTCAGGCCTGTCCATCTCGCAGCTGGTGACGGTGGCCTGGGCGTCGGCCTCGATCTTCCGTGGCAGCGACAAGCGTGGCGGTGCCAATGGCGCACGCATTCGTCTCGCGCCGCAGAAGAACTGGGAAGTCAATCAGCCGGCTGAATTGGCCAATGTCCTGCAGAAGCTGGAAGCCATCCAGAAGGACTTCAACGGCGCGCAGTCAGGATCAATGAGCGGTGGCAAGAAGGTTTCGCTGGCGGACCTGATCGTTCTGGGCGGCTGCGCAGCCGTCGAGGCAGCGGCGAAGAAGGCCGGCCAGGACGTGAAGGTTCCTTTTTCACCGGGGCGCATGGATGCATCGCAGGAGCAGACCGATGTGGACGCGTTCGCAGTGCTGGAGCCGATCGCAGACGGTTTCCGCAATTACGCCCGCAAGGGACTCGAGGGAGCGGTGGCTGAGTTGCTGGTGGACAAGGCGCAGTTGTTGACGCTGACTGCCCCTGAGATGACGGTTCTGATCGGCGGCCTGCGCGCCCTGAATGCGAACGTCGGGCAGTCCAGGCACGGTGTTTTCACCAAGCGACCCGAAACATTGACCAATGACTTCTTCGTGAATCTCCTCGACATGAGCACGAAGTGGCAGAAGTCCGCCACCTCTGAAGGCGTGTTGGAGGGGCTCGATCGGGCAACGGGTGAGATCAAATGGACGGGTACCGTCGTCGATCTCGTCTTCGGTTCAAACTCCCAGCTCCGGGCCCTCGCGGAAGTTTATGCGTGCAGCGACTCGCAGCAGGCGTTCGTGCGTGACTTCGTGGCGGCCTGGACCAAGGTGATGAACCTGGACCGCTTCGACCTCGCGTGA
>Ga0105107_10001399_pt1 | contig 15595 bp, 13 predicted proteins | sample PPLLaktember2015_6_FD_79335 | JGI IMG/M metagenome (GOLD analysis project Ga0105107, IMG submission 79335) | Freshwater sediment microbial communities from Prairie Pothole Lake near Jamestown, North Dakota, USA - PPLs Lake P8 Core (1) Depth... | ecosystem: Environmental > Aquatic > Freshwater >...
CGACAATTCTCTGAACCGTGGTTCCAGTCCAGGATTGTTAGTCAGGAAAATCGTTCGCTTCCACTCCCAGATGCAATTGCCTGCCGATGGGACGCCGGAGGAAATCGACGCACCAGCGCCCAAAAACATCGCGTGCTGGACATTCTTGTTAATGCCAATCGACCGCACCAGGGCATCGATTGTTAGAGTCGCAAAGGTCATCGAACGTTGCGGGGATGGTTGTTTGAATTTAGGTCGGATGCAACGAGAGTTGGACGCATGCCCCGGTGTCACATCTCGCCACGATCCGATCGCCCTCGAGGTGTAACGTATGGTTCCGCCATACCGAGATCATGGGCAGACAACCGAAGCCTGGACTGTCCAGCGCATCACGTAGTCTGCCAACGCAAGGTCCTTCGCTAGGCGAATGTGGTTGTACGTAGCTTCGACTGAGCTGATCTCTCGAGCTAGCTGCATGATGTTATAGTATCACCGTGCCGAGATCCTCTCCCTGCGTGCCCATGAGCCGGGCTCGAGCCCGGCTCGGATTCGCGCAGACATTTGCGCGACAGCAGAGCACATACGGCGCGCATCGCTTCTCCTGAAATCGAGAAATGGTGTGAGTGCCCAACTGGCCCCCCAAGCCTGGCGCCAGCCCGACGGCAGCGTATTCGTCGCTGCTGGCAGGCACGCCTTCCCTGCTACCCGCAGGACTGGGGGTCAGGTCTTGCATCCATACATCGCGCACCATCGGGCGTTCCAGACACGATACAAATGTCGTAACGCAAGACCTGACCCCGCTCCCCCTTCAAATAGTCATCGAGAGACCGAAACTTCACCGAACACCGTGGCGGGATTGCACGTTTCGAACGCCTCTATCGTGTTATCGGCGAATTGCGCCCGGAGTATCGATCGCTCATTCGCATCGCTGCGTCGCTGACCGTCCTATCAGCATGCTCCGCGCAATAGCGGTCGACAAAGGTCGCCACCGTGGCTTTCGAGACCTCATTGACTTGCGCCGATTGGTTCGCATAGTTATGACCGCTGAGAAAACCGCGCACCCATTGGAGATAGGGTTCGCGTGGCTCGGGGTCAAGAGTTTTTTTCCACGCAGCGCAGGACATGTCATCCATCCCCAGCAGGTTGAGCGATGCGGAGGATAGGTCGGCTGTCGGAAAGAGCGTGCCCCCAAGCAACAGGCAAGCGAGAAGGTTCGAATGGCGCATCAAAGACCTCGTGCCCGCATCGTAATCTACTTAAGCTTGCTACGCCGCAATTCTGCGCCGCTTCGGCCAGGTTTCCTTGCGCGGGCAACCGAAATCGACGAATACCCGATCGCAACATTTGCGATTTCCGAGTTCGCAATTCGCAACGGTCGTCGGCGCCCCGGGCAAGTGATTCGCGACCGACTGGTTCGCTTGTGCAGGCCGCCGCAAGCGTGCTCGCGTTTAAAGCACATGCGCAATCCGAGCCTTGTCACTTGTGTCCAGTTTGGCCAGGGTCTGCAGTTCGCGCCCGTCAGCGCCCGTGGCCTCGAGCTCGCGCCAGCCGTCAGGGAAGACTTTGGCCATGCGTCGCGACTGTCGGCAACCGGATCGTGGGGCCTCCATGATATCGAAGATGCGCTCTCGATCCCGGTCTCGGCGACGCGCGAGGGGGTGATTCCGGTCTCCTGCGTCGAGCGGGAGCGCTGGCGGAAGTGGCGGGGACTGGGGGTCAGGTCTTGCATTCATACATCGCGCACCATCCGGCGTTCCAGACACGATACAAATGTCGTAACGCAAGACCTGACCCCGCTCCCCCCGATAAACGCCGCCCTGTACCGATCCTCACTCGCTCCGAAATCACCGAGCGCATCAACGAGATAATCGTCGTCAACCGGAGAACGTCATCATGCCCGAAACCACGCTGAAAGGCAGTTGCCTATGCGGCGCCGTAAAGTACGCAGCCACCGGAGAACCCGCGCGTTTCCATCACTGCCACTGCTCGCGCTGCCGCAAGGCGACCGGCACCGGCCACGCAAGCAATCTCTATCTGCAGCCCGGATTGCTCAAATGGCTGAGCGGCGAGGAGCAGGTTCGATCGTTCAAGGTTCCCGAGGCCAACCGCTTCACGCGTGCCCATGAGCCGGGCTCGAGCCCGGCTCGGATTCGCGCGGATTCGCGCTCCAGGATGCGCGTGTCGGTCGTCATTTTCTGTCCCGCACTGTCGCTCGTCCCCGCCTTCCGCGGCGCTTTCGTCCACATCGTGCGGCGCAGCCTGCCTTCTAGGCCACGACATCCAGCACATGCTTCTGCACAAGTTGCAGCAGCTTGAGCGCCGTGCCGGTCGGGTGCTTCTGGCCGGTTTCCCACTTCTGGACCGTGGAGGCACTGGAGTTCAGGAAGAGTGCAAAGACGCCCTGGCTCGCGCCGGTGGATCTCCGGATGCGTTTGATCTCCGCCGGTCTGAGCGCGGGCACGGGCGGCACGCTCAGGGCGTCGAATTCCCGCAGGGTTACCCGACTGGGGGTCAGGTCCTGCATCCATACATCGCGCACCATCGGGCGTTCCAGACACGATACAAATGTCGTAACGCAAGACCTGACCCTGCTCGCTGTGACCTACAGAAGCACGGCAACGTCTTCTTCTCCCACATCGAAGCGGGTTCCAAAGGGCGCCGACATCTGGATCATCCGGTCGACCACCCTGGGCGAGTCCGATGGCCGAGTGAATTTCGGCGGACCGTTTCCATCGAGCGTCCCCGGCACAAAGCTGAGCCGTTGAATCTTTCCGTCGCGTATGACACATCGCACGAGCAGGGCCATTAGTTTCCTGTGAGCGAACGAGTCCAAGTCATGCACGAAGTTAGCCAACGAATACAGGATGGGCTTGCCCTTGTAAACTTCGATCGGCTGTGGTTCGTGGGGGTGATGGCCCACGACCATGTCGGCGCCGCAGTCTATGGCATAGCGACCCATCTCCACTTGATACTCCATCACCTCGACCTCGCCCGGACCTGCATTGGGATACACCTGAAATGGAGAGAGGCCCCAGTGCCACGAGACGATCACCACGTCCGCCGCACCCCGCGCCTTGCGAATATCTTCCGCGAGCTGCTCGCGATGCTCGCCTCTGTCCGGGACCGTATGGACAATAGGTAACAGGCCGGGATTCGAATGCACGCGGCTCGGTGCCTCGTACGTCGTGAAGACCGGGTAGCGCGCGACACCCGGGGTGTCGACGGTCGCCGCCATTTCTGGCGTGCCGACCGATGTCCTGCAAACGAAGGCGACCTTGGTGCCGTGTCGCTCGATGATGCCGGGCTTTCTGGCTTCCGCCAGATTCCGACCCGCCCCAGCGTGCACCACGTTCAATTCTTCCATCACCTCCACACTGCGAACCAGGGCATACAACCCGTGGTAGGTATGCGGGTTGTTCGCCTGATTCATGACATTGAATCCGGCGCGTAGGTAAGCGCCCATCGCGGATTCATCCATGCGTGGCAGCCGGCTTCGATCATACCGGTCGATATGCTTGCGGTCGGCAACGATCGTTTCCAGGTTGCAGAATGCAATGTCCGCGCCCTGGATGAGATGCCTGACCGGCTCGAAAGCGGCGTCGGGATCAGGCCGCCCCACGAAGATATCGCCCACAAGCACCATCTTGATGTCAGTCATGATCGTCGCTCCGCTCCGTTACGTCGCATTCGTCATTTCCGGGTGGTTATTTGTCCGGTCTGACGGCATCGGGCCTGCGCGCCTGAATCGATTGGTCCAAGCAAGAACGTTCCGCCATCATACCCCGTTCGTTTGTCATCCCGGAACGGGCTCGACGCTGGCCGAGGCACGGCGCCGCCAGTCCGCGCCGTCCCTCATCATAGGTTCTCGCGCCGAGATGCTTCGGCGACCGCCACGAACTCGTCGGCCAGTTCTACGCCGACGTCGTTGCTGTTCCCGAGCCGCGTCCATACGCAATGATGGCCGCGGGTCTACTCTCGGTTGATGTCATCGCAAGGCCCCGCCGTGTCATTCCCACCGACGCAAAAACGCGCTCACGTTGGTGAGCCGAGCGTCGTCGGCAATCAGACGCGAGAAATTGGCGACAACCAAGGCCTCAATCCCCTCGCGCGTCGTTCGCCTAAGCTCGGCAAGCGCGCCGACGACGTCCCTGATCGCCACTGGCATTCCGATCTCGTCGTTCTTCTTCAGCCACTTGAGCGCGCCGGGATTGTCGGTTTCGGTGAGCAATAGATGGTCCGGCACGGCCTTCGCTATCTGCCGAATGTAGTCGGAAAAAAGCACTTCCACGCCGATCGTAAAGTAGCACCCGTAATCGATCATCGCCTGTAGCACGTCCATCGGGCCGGAGTACCAGTGAACGATGGCGCGCCTCACCTCATATTTCCGCAGGAGCTCGAGGATCTCGACCTCACCGGCCTTGGTGTGCAGATTGACGAACTTGTTCTGTTCCGCTGCGGCGGCGATGAAAAATTCGAGCACGCGACGTTGCTTGGGGTAGGTGGACGGATCGCGTACCCAGTGAAAGTCGAGACCGACCTCGCCGATCGCCGGGCTCATCTCGATATACCGGCCAAGAGCCGCCAGTCGATCGGCATATTCGGCAGCCCGTCGCGGGTGTATGCCGAACGTGGGTAAGACCCACGGTGACCGTTTGCCAATCTCGCGCAATTCGAGATAGGACGGAACGTCCATGGCAGTCGCCACGGTAAAAATTCGTTCGCGCTCGATTTCGTTCAAGGCGTCATCGAGCAGGCTGCCGTAGCGGTCGAGGTGCACGTGAGCGTCGATCAGCATCTGTTCGTCCCCGGCTCCGGGCCTCGCAAGCTCACGCCATGACCAACATCACGCATGTCCCCGGTCTCCCTCACGGCTGATACTACAGCGTGACATAGTCCCGCGCGAGGGATGGCCGCGCAAACCAAGGTGTGATCATCGGGATAGCGGAAAAAGACTCTGGATTGACAGCGCGGTGTGGCGGGCGCAGCATCTTCGACGCTAGAAAATCTGGCTACGAAGAGGGAGCACACATGAGCGAGCACCAGCAGGCGGCCGTATTGCGACCGGAGACGCTCGTCGACGAGTTCAAGAAGAACGGCGTCACCCACGTCCTGACCATCCCTGACAGCGAGACTAATTACCTTTATGAGTTGTTGAAGAGGCAGGACTGGCTGGACATCGTGCCCACTGCGCGCGAAGGCGAAACCTTTGGCATCGCGCTGGGCCTCTTCATCGCCGGCAAGCTCCCCGTGGTGCTCATACAGAACACGGGAATGCTGGAGTCTGGCGATGCGCTGCGCGGCATGGCGCTCGATAGCGGCTTTCCCCTGGTATTCGTCGTGGGGTATCGGGGCTGGACTCGGCACGGCGTGACGCCGGACTCCGTGGCGCGCTACACCGAGCCGTTCCTGAACGCCTTTCGCATCAACTATTACCTGGTCGAACAGAACAGCGACGGGCCGCGCATCTCCGCGGCCTTTGAAGAAGCGCGCGCCACCAAGCGACCCGTGTGCGTGCTCATCGGCGACGAGTACCACGGCTTCAATCGCTAATCGCTCGATCTCCACTCCCAGCGAGCGGCCACGTCATACAGGAGGGGCAGGGTAATGATTAATGCAGCGGATGTGTTCAAGGTGTTCGCGCCGCATCGGGGCAACGCCATCGTGACGCGGGCCGGGACTGCCGGACGGCACTGGCCGGATTTCAGCACCAACGACAGGCGCGATTTGACATTGGGCGGGGCGCTGGGGCATACGGTATCGGCCGCATTCGGCGTGGCCCTCGGCTTGCCGCAGGAGCGCGTGGTTTTGTTCGACTCCGAGGGTGCGCTGCTCATGAACCTCGGCATACTGGCAACGATCGCCGACAAGTGCCCGCGCAATTTCTATCACATCCTTCTGGACAACCGCTGCTATGCGACGACGGGCGGCCAGCCGGTGCCCAATGCAAAGAATATCGATTTCGCCGGACTGGCGAAGGCAGCGGGTTATCCCGCGACTTACAGCTTCGATGACTTGGCGCCGTTGGCGAGCCAGATGGGAACGATCCTCGCACAGCCCGGACCGGTGTTCGTCGCCATCCGTGTCGTGCCCGAGGTCGAGAACGCGCCGATCGGCCAGCGCCAGCGACGCCCCGTGCGCTCGCGCGCGGAGAGCATACGCATACTGCAGCAGGAGTTGGGTATCACCGCGAACTAAACAGCGCGTCTTGAGTGATGCCGGATAATCGGCGCGATGTTTAGCATCTTCGACGTGGCGGCAAATGATCCCAAGCGCAAGGCGTGAACACGGGCGCGTGGCGCTTGCGCTGCTGTTTTCCCTACTGATCCATGCGCTGCTTTTGAGCCTGAAGTTTGGAGACGAGGCGTCCGGGTTTCCCGGCCTCGCCTTTCCCTGGCGGGAGCGGCGGATCGAGGCGCCCGCGTTGCGCGTCATGCTGGTTCCGGCGCACGCCACGCACGCGGGCTCGGCAGCCGACTCGGCCGCGCCGCCGTCGCAGCGGTCATTGATCGAGCCTGCTGCCGGCGCTGTGCCGACCCCGTCGCCTGCCTCGTCGTCTGTGCTGCGCCCGCGCGGCGACGCCGTGGCGAACCTGCCCGCTGCTCAGCCGGCACCGCAGGCCATTGCGACGCCAAATGCCGTGGCCCGTGAGGTCCCTGCGACAGCGCTCGCGCGCGTCACGGGGGCAGATCCGGCGGAGTTGCGGTACATTCCGGAGCACCTGACCTCGGCATCGCGCGAGCACGGCGATATGGCGCAGGAGCAACAGCGCCAGGAGGCCACGCGTATCGAAGCGGCACGCGTGGAGGCTGCGCGGGCGGAAACCGAACGCCAGGAACTGGCGCGCCAGGCCGCGGCCCGGCAGGAAGCGCAGCGCCAGGAGGCCGCCCGTCAGGAAGCTGAACGCATCGCCGCCGCAACACTGGAAGCCGAACGGCGGGAAGCCGCGCGGCAGGCCGCCTTACTGACGGTTCAGCGGCAAGAGGCGGCCCGCCGCGAAGCCGTTCGTGACGAAGCTGACAGATTAGAAGCCGAACGGCAGGAAGCTGTCCGACAGGCCGCGGCCCTGGCGGAAGCGCGGCGGCTAGAAGCGGCGCGTCAGGAAGCGGACCGCATCGAGTCCGAAAGATTGGAAGCCGGACGCCAGGAAGCGGCGCGACGGGCAGCGGCCCTGGCGGAAGTGCAGCGGCAAGAAGCGACACGTCAGGAAGCGGCACGCGTCGAGGCCGCAAGACTGGAAGCGGAGCGCCAGGAAGCCGAGCGCCAGGAAGCGGAACGGCAGCAAGCGGCACGTCAGGAAGCGGCACGCATCGAGTCCGAAAGATTGGAAGCCGAACGCGAGGAAGCGGCCCGACGAGCAGCGGCCCGTGCCGAAGTGCAGCGGCAGGAAGCGGCGCGTCAGGAAGCGGCACGCATCGAGTCCGAAAGATTGGAAGCCGAACGCGAGGAACATGCGCAGCAACAGGCGGCCCGGCAGGAAGCGCAGCGGCAGGAGGCCGCGCGTCAGGAAGCGGCTCGAGTCCAAGCCGCGCGGGAGGCAGCAGCCCAGTACGAGGCGCAGCGGGAAGCAAGACTTCGGGAGATTGGACGTCAACTGAACGAGCGAGCCGCCCAGCGGGCGCCGGCAAAGCAAGAGACGCCGCGCGCCGACGCCGGACAGGACGCGGAGGCGAAACGGGAAGCCAGACTTCGCGAAATCGGACGCCAGCTCGATGCGGAAGCTGCCCGCCGTGACGCGCCTGCCACGGCCGCGCGCGCACGCAACACACTGCCCTTCTCGCTGAGCACCGCGCGTCGCGTCAGGCTATGGGGCCGCGCGCACCCCAATGCCGAACTTGCCCAGTACGCGGAGGTGTGGTCGCAGAAGATCGAGGCCAACACGCCCGTCGAGACGGTCCGCGAATTGACGCAGCGGCCGCATACGCCCCCCATGGTGACGGTGGCCGTGCGCAGCGATGGATCCGTGGAGTTGGTGAGTTTCGATGTTTCCAGTGGCGTGGCACAGGTCGATGAAGCGATACGGCGCATCGTGGAAAGGCACAAACCTTACCCCGCGTTCCCGCCCGCACTGGCCCGCGATTTCGACGTGGTCGAAATCCGCCGCACCTGGCACTTCGACTCCGCCGTCCGGCTGAACTGACGCGGAAGACTGGGGTCAGGTCTTGCATTCATACATCGCGCACCATCGGGCGCGCCAGACACGATACAAATGTCGTAACGCAAGACCTGACCCTGCTTCTGTGACCCTCAGCGCATGCGCATGCTGATGCTCTCGATGCCGAGCGCCTTGTACTTCTCGATTTCCGGGGACTGGGGGTCTTGCATTCGCGCATGCTTGCGGCATGTGCGATCTTGACGCGGCGCGCCTGCGTCGGCCAGTCGGCGTTGCGTTGCTTCGCTTCGGTCGCTAGGTGCATTGCTGGATTGCAAGACCCCTTTGGCTCGGCTCGCAAGCCGGATCATTCTGGGGTGATCTTTCCGGTCTCGATCACCTTGGTCCATTTCGCCAGCTCGCTCTTCAGGAACGAGCCGAGCTGGGCTGGGGGCATGTCCACGGAGATCGCGCCGAGGCGCGTGAGGTGCTGCTTGATGTCGGCGCGCTGTTTGGCCTTGGTCACGGCATCGTTCAGCTGATCGACGATCGCCGCAGGCAGCTTGGCGGGGCCGACCAGGCAGTAGAACAGCAGTCCCTCGTATCCCGGCAGGCCGCTCTCCGCGACCGTGGGGACGTCGGGCAGGGTCGGAATGCGTTCGGCGGTGGCCACGGCGATCGCGCGCAGCTTACCGGATTTCAAGTGCGGTGCCGCAGCGACCGCATTGTTGAAAGCGAACAGCACGTGCCCGCCGAGCAGGCCCGCGAGCGCCGGGCCGTCGCCTTTGTACGAAACCTGCAGCATCTCGATGCCGGCCATCTGCTTGAACAGCACCATGTTCAGATGCGAGCTCGAGCCGATACTGGAGGTGCCGTGCGCCATTGCGCCGGGCTTGGCCTTGGCGAGCTTGATGATCTCGGCGACGGTCTTGGCCGGGAAGGACGGGTGCGCCACCAGGACCCCGGGGACCTGAGCGAACATCGCGATCGGCGTGAAATCCTTGATCGGGTCGTAGGGCAGCTTCTTGAACAGCGGTAGGCCGGTGGTCAGCACACCGCCGTAGGTGAAGAGCAGGGTGTGTCCGTCGGGCGTCGATTTGGCGGCGATGTCGGCGGCGATCTGCCCGCTCGCGCCGCCGCGGTTGTCGACGACGATCGGCTGGTTCCACTTGTCGGCGAGACCTTCGCGCAGCAGCCGGCCCAGGATGTCCGTGCCGCCACCCGGGGGGGAAGGGATTAGGATCCGCACTGGCCGGCTCGGGTACGACTGGGCATGAGCAGCCACGAGGGGCGTGACGAAGGCGATCGCGCACAGCATGCGCACGGTGCGAGTAATCGAGGTCATTCGATCCTTCCTCGGCAGATGTTCACAGCGTGCGCGCCGCAATGCCGAGCGCACGCCGATGGGGGGCATCGCCGCCGGTCGGCGGCAACGGTAGCGGAATAGTACCCGTTCACGGCCGAATCGTCGCGTCGCGGAAAATGCGGACGCACACATTTTCGCGACGGCAGCACGCACGCGGCGCGCATGCCTCCCCTGAAACCGGGAAATGGTCTGCGTCCCCAATCAGCATAGCTCTTCGTGCACCGCTCAAGCTGCGGCCGCGACGGCCGACAATCTTTCTGCGTCAGTCGAAGCGCGCCGTCCGGACAGGGTAAGATTCGAACCCGTCTTCGCACGCTCGGATGCGCGCACGGCATTGCTGGCGTCCAGGAATCCACGCATGAAGCTGTTTTCTCCGCTCTATCGCCGAGCCATGGCCTGGTCGCGCCATCCTCATGCGCCGTGGTACCTCGGAACGATGAGTTTCATGGAATCGTCGTTTTTTCCGGTGCCGCCGGACGTGATGCTGGCCCCGATGTGCTTGGCGACCCCCCGCCGCGCCTGGTACTTGGCCTTGCTCACCACGCTCACCTCGGTGGCCGGCGGCCTGTTCGGGTATCTGATCGATCGCCGCCGGTGCCATGTCGATGGCGGTCATCCCGTTCATGCTCGCGTCCTTGATCGGCCGCGGCATGCGCTTCTACCTGGTGGCTGGACTGATGGCTTGGGGCGGCGAGCGCATGGAGGCACTGCTGCACCGCTACGTCGATCGACTGGGGTGGGCGACCGTCGCGCTGGTCACGATCGGCGCGCTGGGCTACAGCCAGGGATAGACCGTCCGGCTAGCCCCGCTGCGCTCGCCGCCCGCCGCTTCCGGCGATGACCTGGAGCCCATCGGCCTTGGCGAGCTGCGCGACGTAGCCCCCATGACAGCCCGCCGCGCGCGTGACCGCCAGCGTCTGGCCGGGCCGTAGCGCAAGCTGATCGAGCGACGGCCAGGCCGTGAGTCCGTTCAGCGGCAAGGTTGCGGCCTCGATCAAGGTTGCGCCCGCAGGCACGCGTACGACCGAGTCGGCAGCCAAGATTATGCTTTGCGCGTACCCGCCGTGGCAACGAACCCGGCGGCCCGGCGTGCATCCCGGCGCCAAGCGGGGGTAACAGCGTGCTGCGATCGTTCTTCGATTCCCAAGGTGAGCCTACGTATGAGCGGTCATTTGGCCTTCAAGCCGGCCTGCTTGATGATCGGCCACCACTTCTCGATCTCCGCCTTCTGGTAGGCATACAACGCTTCCGGCGTCTGCTGCGCACGCGGTGGAATTTCCTGTCCCAGGTCACTGAAGCGCTTGCGGGTGGCCGGGTCGGTCAGTGCCTCGGCGATGGCAGCGTTGAGCTTCATGACGATGTCCCGGGGTGTTGCTTTCGGCGCCCAGATACCGTGCCATACGGCGGTGTGCAGCCCGGGCAGACCCGCCTCGTCCACGGTGGGAATCTCCGGTGCCGCCTCCTGCCGGTTCGGCGCCGTGACGGCGTAAGCGCGGATCCTGCGCGCGCGCGTATAGGCGACTGCGCTCGAGACTTGTGTGACGTACATGGCGATCTCGCCGGTCACCAGCGCCTGCATCGCCGGGGCCCCGCCGCGGTACGGCACGAACTGTAGCTTGGCGCCGATCCGGTTGAGGAAGTAGATCCCGGCCATGTGCGACGCGCCGCCGACCCCGCCCGTGCCGATGAGAACGTCGCTCTGGTTGGCTTTGATGAAGGGGATGAGCTGCTTCAGATTCTGTGCCGGGATGGAGAGGTGAGACACGATCACCTGGGGATTGCTCGCAATCATCGCCACCTGGGCGAAGTCGTTCAGCAGATCGAACTGGAGCGTGTAGTAGGCGCCGTTCACGACATGCGTGCCCCAGTGGCCGATCAGGATCTGGTATCCGTCCGGCGCCGCCCGGACCACCCGCCCCGACGCAATGGTTCCCCCCGCCCCGGTCGTATTGTCCACCAGGATGGGCTGACCCAGCGCTTTGCGCAGGGGTTCGGTCAGGATGCGCGCGAGGGTATCCGTAGGCCCCCCGGCGGAGAACGGAACGACGATGGTGATCGGCCGCGACGGGTAACCCTGAGCGGTCACGACCGATCCTGCCGAGAGCGCGACAGCTGTGACAAGACTGACGATCAGCGCTTTCATGAGCCTCCTCCCTTGCGTTGAATAGCCGGCTTCGAATGAAGCCACCTAAGCCATCACGGTCGCAGCTCGAGCGGCTGCGTAGCGTTTTGTGCCAGTATGAACCTTTTCTTCCGCAGGGCAAGTTCCATGATATCGAAGTTGAGCTCTCGATCCCGGTCGCGGCGACGCGCAAGGGAGTGATCCGGCCGCCTGCATCGGGCGGGGCGGTGGCGGAAGTGTCCGGATGAAGTTTTCATTTTGTGCCACCTGCGGCAGCCGCCTGCCACGGCACGGCAGGGATCCCGATGTCGCCATGATCCCCGCCGGGTCGCTGGATCAGGAAGCGCCGATCAAGCCGCAGGCGCGAATCGTCTCAGGCTCGCGTACCCGCTGGTCTTGCGAAGGCGATCCGGTGCCGGCCTATCCGGACTATGTAAGGCTTTACATAGTGGCAAAATGCGCCCGGGTTAATCGGTCGTGCTGCTCGCGATGCGGGAATGCAGTCGCATTCCCGGGGACGGTCTCGAAATTCTCCATATTCGTTGGAATCCCGCTCCGGGATACAACCTACGCGTCGGCCTTATTGACCAGCTAAGCTGCGCGAGAGCATATTGGCAGCCGTCTGCTGCCGAATCAGCCGTTCTTAAAGGAGGTGGGTCGTGATGCGCGCTGTCGAGATGCTGCGGAGGATATTGGTAGGAGTCGGCACTGCCGCTATTGCGATGGCATGCAGCGCGCAGGCGCAAACGGATTTTCCAACCCGGCCCATGCGGTTGATCAATCCGTACTCGCCCGGAGGGTCGGTCGACGTTGTCTCGCGTGCGCTGGCTGCGGCGATAACCGAAGCGTGGAATATGCAAGTCATCGTCGACAACCGTGCGGGCGCCGGTACCACGATCGGAACGGGGATCGTCGCGCGCGCGGAACCGGACGGTTACACCATGCTGGTGAACAGTTCAGCCATCGCCATCATGCCTGCCATGTACAGCAAGCTGAACTTCAGCACGACCGTCGATCTGACGGCGGTCAACCTACTGACCAGCAGTTGCCAAGTACTCGTCGTGCACCCCGAGGTTCCGGTCAAGACGGTGAAGGAATTGATCGCGCTCGCGAAGTCCCAGCCAGGCAAGATTTCTGGAGCTTCATCGGGTGTCGGCAGCACCAACCACCTCACCCTCGAGATGTTCAAGTCGATGACCGGTGCGGATATCCTCCATATCCCCTTCAAGGGCGGCGGTCCCGCGCTTATCGACTTGATCAGTGGTCAGGTGAAGATATTCTTCAACGCGGCCAGCACGATCCTGCCGCACATCAAGGCGGGGCGAGTGCGGGGGCTTGCGGTCACGTCTGCCAAGCGTCAGGAGCAGTTTCCTGATTTGCCCACCGTCGCCGAAGCCGGGGTGCCGGGATTCGAGTCCGTCTCCTGGTACGGCCTCTACGGTCCGAAGAATCTCCCGAAGGATCTCGTCAAGCGCTGGAACGATGCCTCGACCCGCTATTTACACGATCCCAAGACAGTTGAGTTCTTCCGCCGTTACACCATGACGACCGGGGGCGTGAGCCCGGCGGAGTTCGAGGCGTATCACAAGAGCGAGACCGATCGGTGGGGCAAGGTCATGAAAAGCGCCGGGGTCAAACCGCTGTGATCTCGTACCGGGACAATTCGTGGGGACTGGCGGTCAGGTCTTGCATTCATACATCGCGCACCATCGTGCGTTCCAGACACGATACAAATGTCGTAACGCAAGACCCTGCTCCCCAGGCATCGTCACGCAGCAGGCGCAGCGTCCAGTCCGGTTTGAGTGCGGCGCATCGGCCTTGAAAGGGAAGCGAAGGAACTGGAACGGGCGTCACCCGAAGCGGGTAAGCACCTCGGCTGCCATCAGCCGAACGGAGTCCATGGCCTGCTCTTCCGTCATGCCCTCCCAGCGCATGCGCATGCTGATGTTCTCGATGCCGAGCGCCTTGTACTTCTCGATCTCCTGCGCGCAGTCGTCGGGACTGCCGATGATCAGCCGGCCGCGCACGATGTCCTCGAGCGACCCGGTCAGGCTGTCGCCCTGCGGGAGGTCGCGGTCGTGGCCGAGGCGGGCCCGGTCCGCGTAGAACGGCTCGAGCGCGGGCCGGACGGTGTCGATCGCGGTCTTCCAGTCCTTTGCGCAGTAGGCGTCGCGCCATGCCCAGATGAGGGGCTTGCGCCCCGCCGCCGCGGCGGCTTCCCGGAATAGCTCGACCTGCTTCGCGATGACCGAGTAGGTGCTGCGCGTGCTGATGAGCCAGCCGTCCGCGATGGCGGCTGCCCGCCGAATCGCCGCATCCCCGTTGGCCGCCACCAGAATCCTGGGATACGGCTGCTGCACCGGTCGCGGTACCGCGGTGGCTGCGTCCGCGCGCTCGCCGGAGGCGGGCGTGTCGAAGCTGAAGTACTTGCCCCGAAAGCTGACCGCGTCGCGCTGCCAGAGCTGTTTCATCGCGTCGAGCGCCTCGGTGAAGCGGCCGAGTCGCTCTCCCTTCGGTATGCCGTAGGACTGGAATTGGCGGTCGCGCCACCCCTGCGCCACGGCGATGGTGGTGCGCCCGCCGCTGACGCGGTCCCAGGTGGCGATCTCGGCCGCGAGCCGCACCGGGTGAAAAAGCGGTACGAGGTACAGAATGGCCAGGTCCATGCCGGCGTCCACGGCGGCCAGACGCGCCAGGGTGGTCTGCGGGTCGGCGTCACGGTCGCCGCCGCCCCACCAGAGAAGCTTGTACCCGAGCGTCGATACTTCTCGACACCACGCCAACGACCCTTCGAACCGCACCTGCCATGAGGCGCCCGTCGAGGATATGCCTGTGCCTGCCATCAGCCCGAATTTCATGCCTCGCCTCTCACTCGAATCTGCCGCAATGCTTCAGCGACCGCCCGGCTTTACCGAGCGATGTCCCAGAACGTTCATCAGCGCTCGCACGTCGGGCAGGGACTCCAACGCCTCGGCCATGCCGACGACCCGCTCGATGTCGGCCGAGTCGAGACTGCGCTTGGCACAGTCCCTGAGCTTGGCGAGACGCTCCTCGCGATCCATCGGGTTGGCGATCGAGCCTCGGTAATGACGGCATGTTTCGCTGAGTACGCGTCCGTCCGACAGCCCGACTCGCGCCACGGCCCAGTTGTCGGGCGGATTTCTCGGAATATCGGGATTGCGCTTGATGCGGACCTTTTTCAGTATGGATTCCACGGTCGGCGAGGACGCCGTATCGTCGCTGAACGAGTCGATATCGACTCGCCCGTCGGCAATCGCCACCGCCCCGCAATAGGCGAAATCGAACTTGCCATCGAGGCCGCTGGTGGCCGCTCCCTCGTGGCCTGATCGCTCGTGGCTTCCCGGAACTTCCAGCTCCAGATAGGTGATGTCCTCCGGACGAAACTCGTGTCGCTGCCGCAGCGTCAGCGCCGCTTCGATTACCCACTGCATGAAGATTTGCGCCGGATAGCGCTTGATATTGAATCCGGGGTCGACCAGCGAAAATTTCGTGCCCAGACCGCGCGTGAGCTCGTCCCAGTCGAACTCGGGGCCCAAGAGCGTTTCGACGAAACCGCGCCGGGCTTCCAGGATGCCGTCGCGGCTGATGAACCCGGCCTGTGCGAGCAACGCGGATTCGACGCCCTGGCGGGCCGCGGCACCAGGATGGGTCGACTTGACCATGGTGCCGGTGTTGGCAGAAAGCCCGCCCGTATGCGAAGCCGCGATCCCCAACGCCATCCGGACCCCGGCGGCATCCAGCCCCAGCATCTTGGCGCTCGTCGCGGCGGCAGCCAACGGGCCGAGCAGGCCCGGCGGGTGGTAGCCGCGAGTGTCGCAGCGCACTGAAGCCCTGCGCAGGCGCGCATGGATCTCCCAGCCGATGACATAGGCTTCGATCAGCCGGGCCCCGGGCGCACCGGACATTTCCCCCAGCGCGAGCGCGCAGGGCAAGACGTTCGAGGTGCCATGGGCAACCGGCTGGCCCTGAATCTCGTAATCCAGACAGTGCAGGAAGATCCCGTTGGCGAACGCGGCCG
>Ga0105107_10001400_pt1 | contig 15585 bp, 10 predicted proteins | sample PPLLaktember2015_6_FD_79335 | JGI IMG/M metagenome (GOLD analysis project Ga0105107, IMG submission 79335) | Freshwater sediment microbial communities from Prairie Pothole Lake near Jamestown, North Dakota, USA - PPLs Lake P8 Core (1) Depth... | ecosystem: Environmental > Aquatic > Freshwater >...
CTACAACACGGTTAACGCCATCACCCGGACCGGCGGGCCCTCGTGGCGGCTGGTGGTCGAGCTCGGCACGCCACCCGCGGGGTGGGGGATCTACCCGGGAGGGCAGTCGGGAAATCCCGGTTCGGCCTTCTATGATGTTTCTGTGGATGCATGGCTCAAGGGGGACTACTATGAGCTGGTGTTCCTGAGTGATCCGGACCAGAAGAACGCGCGTATCGTGGGTGAAACAGAAATGACGGGGTCCAAATGATTCGAACGATCATTTCGGCTGCCCTCATCTTTGTTCTCCAGACTGCAACCCCGAACTGGTGGTGGATTATGGCGGTTCCTCTCCTGGTGGCTCTTGTATTCCCGATGCCGGTCTGGCGTGCCCTCGTGATGGGCGCGGCCAGTGCCGGCACAATCTGGATACTGGGGGCGCTGGCCCTGTTCCTCACGCAGAGTCAGCTCATCGCGACACGGGTTGCCCTGATGATGAACCTTGGCAATGCCTGGGTCCTTGTGCTTCTCACCGGCGCCATCGCAACGATCGCCGGCGGCGTGGCAGGGGCGACAGGCGCGGCGATTCGATCATGCATCAGAAACGGGCGACCATAGCCCGACCTCCCTTTGTGCTTGAAACTCGCATGATAATGCGGTACGTTGTACATCATCTGTTCACTTCGAGAAAGCGAGTTCTCACGCCCATTGACTGTCCTGAAAAGACTCGGTGATTTGATCAAGAAGATTGCCGGCTCACGCAAGAAATCCTCCGGCACTCCGATAATTCCCCCTCAGCACCCGCACACACCAACGGTACGCGAGCAGCGAACCCGCATCAGGCGACCACAGCAGCCGCGTGTGACGCAGTCCCGCTCTGCGCCGCCTCCCGGTCCAAAGCGCGACATCCAAACCTCTCCCCGTCCGCGCCCGGAACGCCCAACGCGCCAGGAGCGACCCCGGAGGCAGGCACCGCGCCCAACCCCGGAAACCCGCCAGCCGGCCGTCCCGTGGGATCCGGCCGTGTTCAGCGTCCCTGTGGAGGAAGGAAAGATCCGTTTCCATGACCTTAACCTCCCTCCCGATGTAATGCGGGCAATCTCCGACCTTGGCTTCCAGTACTGCACACCAATCCAGGCGGGGATCCTTGATAAGACTCTCTCGGGTGCTGACGCCACGGGCCGTGCACAGACGGGAACCGGAAAAACGGCGGCATTCCTCATTACGATACTGACGCATTTCAGCAAGAACCCCCCGGCAAAACCCCGCAAGAGAGGAACGCCGCGCGCTCTGATTCTCGCGCCCACACGAGAACTTGTCCTCCAGATCGATAAGGATGCTAAGTCGCTCTCGAAGTACACGACGTGCAAGACGATGGCCGTGTTCGGGGGCATGGAATACCGGAAGCAACAGAACACTCTGAAGGATGAATTCGTGGATATTGTGGCCGCCACACCCGGGCGGCTTCTGGATTTCAAGCGCAACGGCAACATCGACCTGAGCAGCGTCGAGATTCTCGTGATCGATGAGGCAGACCGCATGCTCGATATGGGTTTCATCCCGGACGTGCGCCGGATTATCGAAAGTACCCCCATGAAGGGGAAACGGCAAACGATGTTCTTCAGCGCGACCCTGACACCTGAAGTGCAACGACTTGCCGTCGCTTGGACGCGCGACCCCGTGCACGTAGACGTTACCCCTCCACAGGCGATGACCCTCGCGTCAATCGACCAGGTGGTCTATATTACCACCGATGAGGAGAAGTTCACTCTGTTGTATAACCTGATCACCGTCCGAAAGCTGGAGCGCATCATGGTCTTTGCGAACCGGCGGGATGAGACCCAGTTTCTCAAGGACCGCTTGACCGCATATGAAATCAGGTGCGGGCTGCTGTCGGGCGATGTGTCGCAGGATCAGCGCGTGAAGACCCTTGAAGCCTTCCGCAACGGACGCTTCAAGGTGCTCGTCGCAACAGATGTCGCTGCCCGCGGCCTACACATTGCAGGTGTGAGCCACGTGGTGAATTTTTCTCTGCCCATGGATGCACAGGACTATCTGCACCGTATCGGCCGGACGGGCCGTGCGGGAGCAATCGGAACCTCTGTGAGCTTTGCCACGGAAACGGAGTCATACCAAATACCGGAGATCGAGAGATTTATCGGCCGGACACTCCCGGCAGTCCATCCCGAGCCGGAGCTGCTCCAGCCGCTGCCGCCACTCCCGGAAGGAACCGTGGAGCCCCGAAAGAAGACCTCTCGCGTCCCCCGACGCGGCGGTCAGGCGAGAAGACCACGTCCCGGCGGAAGATCCGCCTCCTGACCGCTCGGCACGCACCCGGCTCTTCTGTCACATTCTGCCTATCAACAACATTCCATGATGTCGAGGAGTACCGACGCCAATGCTGACATTCCCGAAGGATTTTGCCTGGGGAGCCGCGACCGCCAGCTACCAGATCGAAGGTGGCTGGCTTGAAGGCGGCAAAGGGTTTTCCATATGGGATGCCTTCGCCCATACACCCGGCAAGATCACCGATTCCTCCACCGCCGATGTGACCTGCGACCATTTCCACCGGTGGAGGGATGATGTCGCACTCATGGCAGATCTGGGGCTGAACGCCTACAGATTCTCCATTGCCTGGTCGAGAATTCTCCCGGCCGGTCGGGGCACACCGAACGCAGAGGGTATCCGCTTCTATTCCGACCTGATTGACGAGCTCCTCAAGCGAGGCATCACGCCGTGGGTGACGCTCTATCACTGGGACCTGCCGCTCGCGCTGCAACTTGAACTCGACGGCTGGACCAACCCGGCGCTCGCGGACATCTATAAGGACTATGCAGTTCTCTGCTTCAATCTCTTTGGCGACCGTGTGAAACGCTGGACGACGTTCAATGAGCCCTGGGTCACGTCGATTCTGGGGTATGGGCAGGGCATCTTTGCTCCCGGCCGCACTTCGAACGTTGAACCGTATCTGGCCGCACACACCATGTTGCGCGCACACGGCATGGCAGTGCGGGAGTACAGGGACAGGTTCCAGGCCGTCCAGAAGGGTCTGATCTCAATGACGACCAACTGCGATTGGCGCGAACCTCTCACCAGCGCACCCTCAGACGTCGCCGCTGCGGAACGTTCGCTGGAGTTTTTCCTCGGCTGGTTCGCCGATCCGCTCTACCGCGGAGATTATCCGGAAGCGATGCGGCAACGGCTGGGGAGCCGCCTTCCGCTCTTCACGAGCGAAGAGAGCGCAATGATCCGCGGGTCACAGGATTTCTTCGGCCTGAACCACTATACGACAATGTACGCCACGGATTCAAAAGCTGGCCCTCATCCGCCTTCTCATCCCTTCGTCAATGCCGGAATCGAGGAGACCAGGATGTCCACCTGTCTATGCACCCTGCGTGGGCGAAGACGGCGATGGGGTGGGCAGTCGTACCCTGGGGATTCCGAAAGCTTCTACACTGGATCAATGCGCGCTACGGTCACCCGCAGATTGTTGTCACCGAGAATGGCTGCGCACTTCCTGCTCCCGCCGGGGGTGAAATCCTCGATGACCACCGTCGCGTTGACTATCTCGAGGCATACCTGGCCGCCGCACATGCTGCAATTGCACAAGGAGTGGATCTCCGGGGCTACTTCATCTGGTCGTTGATGGACAATTTCGAATGGTCATCGGGCCTCACACGCCGCTTCGGTCTGTATCACGTCGACTATGCTACGGGCCGCCGGCTTCCCCGCAGATCCGCACACTGGTACGCGGAGGTCATCCGCCAGAATGGCATACGCCTCCTTCCGGAAAATCCGTATCGTGACGTCGCCGGGGAAACGTCCGATGCCTGAAACAAACGTCCCCGTCGGGACCTGGGAGAAAATCGCGTACGGCCTGGGGGACACCGCCACCAATCTGGTATGGCGGACGCTCATGGTGTTCCTCCCGATCTTCTACACCGATGTTTTCGGTCTCTCCGCTGCCGCCGTTGGCACACTACTGCTCATCTGCCGGTACTGGGACGGCCTCACCGACTTCCTCATGGGACTCATTGCCGACCGCACTTCAACACGGTGGGGGAGATTCAGGCCATGGATCCTTTGGTCGACAATCCCTTTCGGCATCATGACCGTGTTGACCTTCACAGCTGTGGATGTCTCCGGCCCGTGGAAGCTCGTGTATGCGTACGCAACCTACAGCGGACTCATCATCGCATTCACCGCCAACAACGTTCCGTACTCGGCCCTCACAGGGGTTCTATCTCCGGATTCAGGCGAACGGACCAGCATATCATCCTTTCGATTCTTCTTCGCATTCATGGGGGGGCTCCTGACCCAGGGGCTGAATGTGCCGCTCGTGGCGTACTTCGGCAACGGCGATGAGGTGATAGGATATTCCTCCACAATGATCCTTTTCGCTTCCGTGGGCGTAGTACTGCTCTTCATTACCTTCGCGTCTACCCGGGAACGTGTCGTGCCCGTTGCCACACCCCCGGGTTTGATACGCGCCGACATGCGCCTGCTCTTCCGCAACAAGCCCTGGGGCATCCTGTTCGCCGTGGGACTCCTTTTCGTTACGATGACCACGCTCAAACAGGGAGTCACGATGTATTATTTCAAATACTTCGTTGGTGACACAGGGCTGGCAACGTCGTTTATGGTGTCGGGTCTCGTCTCCGCCATGATCGGCGCGGCACTCACACACCGGCTGACGGTGTGGTTCGGAAGGAAGATGGTTATGCATTTCTCATTTGCGGTCGCTCTCGTCAGCAGCGTCTCGCTTTTCTGGGTGGGTCCACGGGACACGACCACGATGTTTCTCCTCAGCTCGGTCACGGAATTCGCGACCGGACCGATCGTGGCACTGTTCTTCGCAATGCTTGGCGACACAGCGGATTTCGCGGAGTGGAAGCAGGGCCGCCGAATGACCGGTCTTGTCTACTCGGCCGGTACGCTCTCAATGAAATTCGGGACGGGTGTGGCCGGTGCTCTGACCGGCTGGCTCCTGACAGCCTATGGTTACGTGGCAAATACCCAACAGACAGCCGAGACTCTCGAAGGCGTTCGGATGCTTATCAGTGTCTATCCCGCCGTCGCTGCCGGCATCGCAATAGCAGTCTTTTCGCTCTATCCGCTCTCTGACAGCACCGTGACAACTATGACTCAAGAGCTTGCACAGAAGAGGGAAGGAACCCCGTGACCGGACTCTATAGCGCCGAGGCACCGCCGGCTGCCCCCGGGGCGAATCCGGCATACTACATCGCCGCCGCGCTGATGTTCGGCCTGCTCACCACAGGCTGGATGCGGAACGACACTGACGCCCGCCGTGAGGCAGCGGAATCTCATCACATCACGCTCTATGGGCCCGAGGGCGTCTATTGCGCCTGGCCTTCGCTTGTCCGTGCGGCCAATGGTGACCTCCTCGTATTGTTCTCGCGGACAGAAGAACACCTCGGACCGGATGGCGCAATCCTCTCTGTCCGATCGACTGACAACGGCATCACGTGGCTATCCCCCGATACGGTATTTGATACCGCAATCGATGACCGGGAGTCGGGACTTACCGTGCTCCGCGACGGCACGATCCTGGCGCACGTCTGGTCGACGTGTCATACGCGCGCATCGTATGCAGCTCTCCCCCCGGAATCGTACGAGCAATCAATGCTCGCACGATGGTCTATGCATGTGAGCGGCGAACGCTACCTTTCGGCCTGCAGCCGCCAGGGTGCATGGCATATCATATCGCACGACGACGGAAAATCATGGTCGACACCGCTCCCGGGCAAGGATGCAGTGCATGGGGGGATCCAATTGCACGATGGGTCCCTGCTCATCGCTTCCTACCGCGAAGAGAAGCGGAGCATAGGCGTTTACCATTCGGTTCACCCGGAAAGCGTGCATACACGACTTGCGACAATTGCCGGAGCACCGTCGGACGGCGTACGGCTCGGTGAGCCGCATATTTTGCAGCTCAGATCGGGGCGGATAATCATGATGATCCGTGCGACCGCAGTGCCGTACGACGACACTGACCCTCGGTGCGTGCTCTGGGAGTCCTATTCTGACGACAGCGGCAGAACCTGGGTGCCCCCGTTTGCCACAGGGCTCTGGGGCTTCCCTCCGCATCTTCTTCTGCTTTCGGATGGCAGCGTTCTTTGTACATACGGGCACCGCCGGGAGCCGTTTGGACAGCGTGCATGCATCAGTAATGACGGGGTCACATGGGACCCAAGCAGCGAAGTGGTGTTACGGGATGATGCTCCCAATGGTGATCTGGGCTATCCCGCATCCGTGGAACTCGATTCATTGAGAATATTGACAGTTTACTATCAGCCCGAGGTTCCGGCAGGCACCGTACAAATGATGCATCCGCCGGATCCTGGCCGAAGGAAACCCGGCATTCTCGGGACCATTTGGACGAGACCCGGTCACAATCGGAAATGACAGGAAAGCACAGTGCGCGAACGTGATATTGAGAAGGGCGATGCACTGCATCGATGCCGTGGGCGATTTCGTTTGTGAATCAGGCTCGTTTCAAGTATATTTACAAATTATGTTCTGGCGATGTTGAAACACAAGACCAAAGTCACCCACCTAAACGGGAGTAGCACTGATGAAAAACATTCTGGCAATCCTCGCCCTGATGCTTGTCGTCACAGCACTGCTGATCTCGAGTGCCGAAGCGCAGTCGAAGAAAGGGGAAAGCGTCATCACCGCCGGCCTGGGGCTTGGATATCCTGGCGCATACGGAACTGCGGGCATGCCTCCGATTTTCCTGTCATTTGACCATGCGGTGGTGCCGAATATTTCCGCAGGAGGAATCGTCTCATTTTCAACCTCCAAGTATGATTGGGGTGGCGCCCACGATTACAAGTGGTCCTACACATACATTTTCATCGGAGCTCGCGGCGCGTATCACTTTGCCGACCAGATCCGGGACCTCAAGAACACCGATCTTTACGGCGGCGTAACGCTCGGGTACCACATCGTCAGTGCGAAGTTCGACGGACTGAACGAGCGCCAGTTTCCATACAATGCCGGCGGAGGTTATTTTGGTTTTGGATTATATGTCGGCGGCCGCTACTACTTCAGTCCCAAATTCGCCGCGACCGCGGAACTCGGGTATGACATTGGATTCTTCAAGATCGGCGTGTCGTACAAGTTGTAGGCAGGAGAATCCCCGCAGAGGAATTCTCTCTCGGGAAATGAAAAACTGGTTGCATGTTTTTCATGGCGTGTGTACATTTGCGGTGTAGTCCACGCTGCGCCGGAAGTTTTTCAGGGAAGCTTCGGGCGCGTTCGACGTGCCCTGGTGAAGGGAGGTGATCCTATCTTGACAACAAACATAGGAGCCTCCGGTGAAGCCTGGTAGCGCATGCTTGCGGGGGCTCCCGGATTAATGTGAACAGGGGTGACCAATAGGTCACCCCTGTTTGCTCTTCTGCAGGATGATGATCGCCTACCGAAGGGATTTGAGCGGTCCCCTGATTGCCGAACCATTCCTCACGTTCTTGCGCAAGATCCCTTTCTCCAGCACCACCTTTCCTCCCACCAGCACGTACTGTATTCCTGCGGATCGCAGCTCGGGATGCTCCACCGTCGCCCTGTCGCGGATGCGGGCAGGATCAAAAACTACGATATCCGCGTCGGCGCCAACCTGTATGCGCCCCTTCCGCTTCATCGACGCAGTTGCTCTTTCCAGGCGGCGCGCCGGCAATATCGTCATCTTCGCTATCGCGTCCATCAGCGAAATGACGTTCTGCTCTCTCACGTACACCGCAATGGTTCTGGAGAACGTTCCCGAGGCTCTTGGATGGTTGTTGTAACCTGGTTCAAGAATGGCATCACTCCCAATCATCACGTAAGGCTGCCGCAGTGCAATCCGGTTGTCTTCGTCGGGGATTGCGTACGCTACGGCCAGTGTTCCGAGGCGGCGATGTTTCAAAAACGTTGCTTGCGTCAGCCGTTCCGTCGATCCGCCCAGCTGAAGGTCGCCATATGAGATGTTGAACCTCTCCTGCCATCCGGCATCGAATCGCGCGCTGTTCAAGTATGTCGCCCAGTACGTGTACGGGTACATGCACGCGGTGATATCCGCACCCCTGGCGCGAGACGAATCCAGATAGGCAATCGACTTCCCCATGGAGAATGTGCCGCCTGTGCTGTTGATATGCCCGATGTGCACGGCAGCGTGCGTGGCCAGTGCATGGCCGACGATCTCCCTGAGCCCGTCAAGATTAGTGCCAGGCTCTTCCGTGTCCGAAAAGCGAGCGTGAAAAAACACCGGCACTCCGTATTTCGCGGCAAGGGCCATGGCCGGCTGAATCTCTTCACCGCTGACCCCGGGAACATATTCTAGCGCGAATGACACGCCCAGCGCGCCCCGCCGGAGCGCTGCTTCTGTCATCGCAAGGAGTTTCCGCCGGATTTCTTCCGGTGCCCGGGCATAGCGGTCTTTGACGAACCGCACGCGCGCCGCGTTGTAAAAGAACGAGGCACCGTAGTGCAGGGGGGGCGACTGCCCGGTCACCGCGCGGTACCAGCTGTCAGGCTCGACTGCTCCGCCGTGCATGGCAAGGTTGGTGGTGACGCCGTCAGCAATTTTCGTCCACATGCCCGGCTCCACCGGATCGTACGATAGGATATCGATGAACCCTGGAGCGACAACCATCCCGCTCGCATCGATGGTGCGCTTGGCCGGCAACGGATCGGACGTCACTGCCTTCACAACCCCGCCGCGCATGCCGACGTTGAGCACGCTATCCAGACGCCGGTCGGGATCCATGACCCTGCCGCTTTGAATCACGATGTCAAACATCGAGGACTGGGCCCGGGCGGTGCTTGCCCGTTCGCCCATCGATGCCAAAAGCAGGAGTGAGATTTGGACCAACCCGATGGCGGGAAAAAGCTCAGAGTGTTTCATGAACTATCATGCACAATTCGATGTTAAATCACAAGAACGTCATAGCTTCGTGGTGTCAACGCGTAACGAAAATGTCGTGTTGACATTGGCAATGGGATGCGGTAGCTTCGGGCATCTCATTGATATCGTTCACAAATTCATACACTCCTCATAGAAGTGCCCCCATGCCCCAGAAACGTTCTGTAGCCGCAACATCACGAACCAGACCTACCATCGAAGGCGCAGGAGTTCATTTGCAGCGGGTCATCGGATTCGGTGAACCCACGAAGTACGACCCGTTCCTGCTCCTGGACCATTTCGGTTCTTCTAACCCCGCCGAGTACCGCGCTGGCTTCCCCTGGCATCCACACAGGGGGATGGAGACTATTACCTATGTGCAAGAGGGAACCGTCGAGCATCAGGACAGCATGGGCAACAAGGGGGTGATAGGCAGCGGTGATGTCCAATGGATGACCGCCGGCAGCGGGATAATTCACCAGGAGATGCCGAAGGGCGGCAGTGACGATCGCATGAGCGGGTTCCAACTCTGGGCAAACCTTCCCGCACGGCAGAAAATGATGCATCCGCGATACCAGGAGGTTATCGCAGACATTATCCCCGCGGTCGCCAATGATTCGGGGACCACAGTAAGAATCGTTGCGGGAGAATTTCAAAGCACACGCGGACCCGTTAAAGACATCGTGATCGAACCGCTCTACGTTGATGTTCACATCGCTCCGAAAGGTGCAGTCACGATCCCTGTGACAAAAGGACACACTGCATTTGCGTACGTGTACGAGGGAGAGGCATCGTTTGCACCAGACGCGGGCGAATTCATCGGAAGCCCTCGACTCGTGCACTTTACCGACGGCGACGAAGTGACGGCCGGAAGTTCTCCGAAGGGAGCGAAATTCCTGTTGATCGCCGGCAAGCCTCTTGGCGAGCCCGTAGCATGGCAAGGCCCGATCGTGATGAACACGGATGAGGAGTTGGATGCTGCGTTTCGCGAATATCGCAATGGCACTTTTCTGAAACATGTGAAGTAGCACTACGCATTTCCTTGATTCGCCAGCCGCATTTGCGTATCTTTAATGATACGCCCACATCCACAGAACCAGCATGCGCCTCAGTTCCGGGTTCATCCCCACAGTAAAAGAGACACCCACAGAAGCAGTCATACCGAGCCATCAACTGATGATCCGGGCCGGTATGGTCCGAGCCCTCGCGGCAGGGGTCTATGCGTTCCTTCCCCTCGGCTACCGTGCATTGAAGAAGGCGATGGAGATTATCCGGCAGGAAATGGATGCTATCGGGGCGCAGGAGCTGCACCTTCCTGCTTTGAGCCCAATAGAGTTGTGGGAGGAAACAGGACGCGTCAAGGCGTTTGGCGACATTCTCTTTCACGTGAAGAACCGTCCGCTCGTACTTGCACCCACCCACGAAGAAGTGATCTGCTGGCTCGCAAAGAACCATATCTCCTCCTACAAGCAAATGCCGCAAATGTGGTACCAGATCCAGACGAAATTCCGAAACGAGCCCCGACCCCGCTCTGGAGTGCTCAGGGGACGCCAGTTTCTGATGAAAGACAGTTACAGCCTGGATTCGTCGTGGCAGGGTCTTGATGTGAGCTATGACCTTCACGCGGAGGCATATGGGAAAATCTTTGTCCGCTGCGGTCTGAAGTTTTTCGTCGTCGGCGCCTCCAGTGGCGCGATGGGTGGCACCGGCTCGCAGGAATTCATGATGGAATCAGACGCCGGAGAAGATGTGATCGCCGTCTCATCGGACAATCGCTATGCAGCAAACGTCGAAATAGCAACGTCACGCGTCCCCGGCGCGCCGCGAGATCCGGAGAGCGGACCTTTAAAGGAGGTCCACACTCCTGGCATCAGGACCATCGACGAGGTCGCGGATTTCCTGAATATCGACCAGAACCGCCTCGCGAAATCCGTCGTCTACTGGGCGGATGAGACACACGTGCTCGTCCTGATGCTCGGGAACGACGAACTGAACGAAGCGAAACTTATGTCAGCGATGGGAAAGGAGGTGCGACCCATTGAAGCGGAAAGACTTCTGGAATTGACGGGAGCAGAAGGTGGATCCATCGGCCCTGTCGGGCTCCGCGAGCGCACCCCCGCGAGCAAACAGTTCAAGATCATCGCCGACAACCGCCTGAAGAAAGCGAACAACCTTACAAGCGGTGCGAACCAGAACGATTATCATCTGATGAATATCGACCTGGAACGTGACTGCACCATCGACGGATACTATGACCTCCGCACGATCCAGGAGGGCGAAGAGAGCCCGGACGGAGGCGGCCCGCTCCGAGTGGTGAAAGGGGTGGAACTGGGACACATCTTCAAGCTGGGGACGAAATATGCAGACGCCCTCGGTGCAAAGTTCCTCGACGAAAACGGCAAAGAACAACCGATTATCATGGGAAGCTACGGCATCGGCGTGGAACGCGTCCTCGCGTGCCATATCGAACAAAACCATGATGAAAACGGCATCATCTGGGACAAATCCCTCGCACCCTTCATGTTCCATTTGATCTCCGTGGGGACGAAGAGCAAACAGGTCCGCGATGCCTCGGAAGCGATTTACCAGGAAATGACCGCCGCGGGTTTCGAAGTGCTCTTCGACGATCGTACAGACGTAAGCCCGGGGTTCAAGTTCAAGGATGCCGACCTCCTCGGAATGCCCTATCAGGTGATCGTGGGCGAGAAGAACCTTGCGCAGGGGAAAGTGGAGATCAAAGTACGGAAAACAGGTGAGCGGATCTTTGTGGAGAGGGAACGGCTGCTTGAATATGAGCGGTCTAAGGTCGGGGATTGATAATGCGCTGGCACGCTGGAACCCCCGGCCCTCGATCTTCAATCAGGCTGTGCGAATAGAGAAACCAGGAGTCAGGAACGTGTGACGAAGCATGCCACCGTGGTCCTTTTATATCGCGGGTGAATGGAGGAAATCGGCCTCCTTGCGGGTCGTCAGGAATCCGTACAATGACCGTCCGGCGGGAGAAGTGTGCCAGGCGGGCGCGAAGGACGTCGACGATGCGATCGGTTCCGCGGCAGCCGCATTTCAGGCCACACGGCGCTCCAGTTCCGTGGAACGACATTCCGTACTGAGCAGTATTGAGGCAGGGCTCCGGGCACGGCGTGAGGAGTTCACCCGGATGATCACCCTGGAAACCGGCAAGCCGATTTCCCTTTCCCGGGCGGAAGTAGACCGGAGCATATTCACCTTTTCGATAGCCGCCGATGAAGCACGCCGTATGGGAGGTGAGGTGCTCCCGCTGGATCTGAATGCACAGTCGGTCGGCAGATTCGGACTCGCCCGGCGCTTTCCACTCGGACCGATCGGGGCCATAACACCGTTCAACTTCCCTCTGAATCTGGTTGCGCACAAGGTGGCGCCCGCGATTGCAGCAGGCAATACCATCGTGCTAAAACCATCCTCCAACGCTCCCCAGGTAGCACTTATGCTGGCCGAGATCGTGGAGCAAACGAAGTTGACGAGAGGCGCATTCAATGTCATACCCTGTGCTGGAGCCGAGTGCAGTCAACTCATTACTGATAATAGAATTAAGTTGATTACCTTCACGGGGAGTCCTCCCATTGGCTGGGGACTCAAAGAGAAGGCCGGGAAGAAGCACGTGACACTCGAATTGGGTGGGAACGCAGGTGTCATCGTGGAACCTGACGCGGACCTGGAACCGACTTTGCGCAAGATTGTCAATGGCGCGTTCGCAAATGCAGGGCAGTCGTGCATCTCCGTGCAACGTGTGTATCTGCACAGGTCAATCTGGGAGCGCGCCAGGGAACAGCTGGTTGCCCTCACCTCGGCGCTTTCGGTGGGAGATCCTCTCCTGGAGCACACCCTCGTCGGCCCTCTGATTACCGAGGCGGCAGCCGTGAAAATCGAAGACTGGATCCGTGAGGCCATCTCAGGCGGTGCACGTATTGCTTACGGGGGTGTACGGGAGGGCGCGATTCTCAGTCCAACCATACTTGAGAACGTCTCACCCGAAATGAAAGTGAGTTGCCTTGAGGCTTTTGCCCCAGTGATGACCATCGAGCCGTACGATCGGTTCGAAGAGGCGCTGGATCGCGTGAACGCCTCTGACTACGGGCTGCAGGCCGGGGTCTTCACCGGAAGCCTGCAAAAAGCATTGCTGGCATATGATCGCCTGGACGTGGGAGCAGTGGTACTGAACGACGTCCCCACGTACCGCGTTGATCATATGCCGTATGGCGGAGTGAAAGACTCAGGGTTTGGGAGAGAAGGTGTGAGATATGCGATGGAGGAGATGACCGAACTTAAGCTGCTTGTCGTGAATCCCTTGTGACTGCGGGGCTTGGCCGCTTCATCGACGGAAGATTCGAGGTACTCTGTCCGTTGTCCACCTGCTTCTCTGCAAAGAATGTGTAAAAGTAGTCAACCGTAGCTCTTGACTTCACGGACCGTTGCTCCTAAGTTTCCCCTGGTGTGTCCAGTGAGTTGAACACGAGATCCCGGGCGTCGACGCGACGCTGTCTGTTTCGCCGGAAAATCCAATGAATCAGTTTGTTCATCTGCACAATCATTCGCACTACAGCCTCCTTGATGCAGCATGCCGCATCGACGACCTGATTGCCGCCGCCGTGGCGGAGAAAATGCCCGCGATTGCTCTGACCGACCACGGGGTGCTGTTCGGAGCCATCGAATTCTACAAGAAGGCTCAGAAGGCCGGCATCAAGCCGATCATAGGCATGGAAGCATACATCCTGACAAAGGGAAATCGTCAGGATCGGAGCACGCAGCAAACGGAATCTGGCGGGAAACGGGCAGCATATCACCACCTGGTTCTGCTCGCCAAGAACGAAGTGGGGTACAAGAACCTCATCAAGCTCTGCACGATCGCACACCTGGAAGGGTTTTACTACAAGCCGCGCATTGACGCCGATTTGCTGCGCATGTACCGCGAGGGACTCCTTGCAACCTCTGCATGTGCCGGAGGAGTGGTATCCGCCCACCTCGCAAACGGCAACGACAGGGAAGCCTACGAGGCAGCGGAAATCTACAAGGATATTTTTGGCGATGATTTCTACATCGAGATCCAGGACCATGGCATCGATCGCGAGGCGACGGTCCGAAGGAAAGCTCCGAAACTTGCGAGGGACCTTGGACTCAAGCTGGTCGGCACCAACGACATCCATTACCTTAGCCATGATCACGCAATCGCGCACAACATCCTGCTCCTGATCCCGGATTCCACAGCCGGAACGACACAGGATTATGCCAAACTGCGGTATCAGACTGACCAGGCTTACTTCAAGTCTACCAAGGAGATGACCGATCTCTTCAGAGATTTTCCTGAGGCTATTTCTTCGACCCTGGAGATCGCGGAGAAGTGCAATCTGGAACTCTCGCTCAAAGGGAACAAAATGCCCCAGTTCCCGATACCGGCGGATTCAGGTGCAGAGACGCTGGATGATTTCTTCGAGCAGCTCGCGCGCAAGGGCTTTGCGGAGAGATACCCTCAACATACGCCCGAAATGGTGCAGCGATTGGAGCATGAAATCTGTGTCATCAAGAAGATGGGATATGCGGGGTACTTCCTCATTGTGCAGGATTTCATCCGCGCAGCACGCGAAATGGGTGTCGCCGTGGGCCCGGGGCGCGGGAGTGCTGCCGGGAGCATCGTCTCTTATTCACTCCGGATTACCAATGTCGACCCTTTGAAGTATGATCTTCTGTTCGAACGCTTCCTCAATCCCGACCGCATCAGCATGCCGGATATTGACGTGGATTTTGCCGATGACAAACGGGAAAAAGTGATCCAGTACGTGCGTGACAAATACGGCGCCGATTCAGTCTCGCAAATCATCACCTTCGGCACCCTCTCAGCACGGGCCGTGCTCAAAGACGTGGGACGTGTGCTGGGCATCCCCCTCAGCACGATCGAGTCGATTACCAAACTGATCCCCGTGGAGCATGGGAAGGTCCGCCCCCTCAAAGACGCCCTTGAGACGATCCCCGACCTCAAATGGGTGAAGGAAAGCGCCGACGAGAAGATGCGGATCCTGGTCTCAGCTTCCATGGCGCTGGAGGGATTGAACCGCAATGCAGGCATGCATGCGGCCGGCGTCGTGATCGCCCCCGGCTCGATCTCCGACTATGTCCCGCTCTACAAAACCCCGACGACCGAGGTGATGACGCAGTACAATATGAAGGACCTCGAAAAGGCGGGCCTCCTGAAGATGGATTTCCTGGGTCTTCGGACACTCTCCGTAATGGAGAATGCCCTTCGCATGATCCGGGAAAACCATGGTGTGGCAATCGATCTGGATGCAATTCCTGAGGACGACCAGAAGACGTTCGCGCTGTTTTCCAGGGGCGATACGGTCGCCGTTTTCCAGTTTGAGAGCACGGGTATGCGCGACTGGCTGAGAAAGCTGAAGCCGACATGTATCAGTGACCTCGTCGCCATGAACGCACTCTACCGCCCCGGTCCGATGGAAATGATCGGAGATTTCATCGCCCGCAAACACGGCCTGCAGGCAATCAGGTATGCGCACCCGACCTTGGAACCGATCCTGAAGGAGACCTACGGCGTCATCGTGTACCAGGAACAGGTCATGAAGATCGCCAGCGGAGTCGCCGGCTTTTCACTGGCCAAAGCAGATCTCATGCGGCGTGCCATGGGGAAGAAGGACAAAGACCTCATGGCGAACATGAAG
>Ga0105107_10001402_pt1 | contig 15560 bp, 14 predicted proteins | sample PPLLaktember2015_6_FD_79335 | JGI IMG/M metagenome (GOLD analysis project Ga0105107, IMG submission 79335) | Freshwater sediment microbial communities from Prairie Pothole Lake near Jamestown, North Dakota, USA - PPLs Lake P8 Core (1) Depth... | ecosystem: Environmental > Aquatic > Freshwater >...
ACAGGGAGGATCCAACAAGAGTTTACTACTATAATAGTCTTGCATCTCATGTTCTTGGCTACCTTAATGAAAAATATACCGGCGTAAATGGAATAGAAAAATCTTTTAACGATCTCTTAAAAGGGGAAGAAGGGATTAGATTAGTCGAACGGAATGCGATTGGTGATGTTATAACTTTCTCCGAGGAAGAAACCAGGCAAGCAATACAAGGTAATAATGTTTATCTAACTATTAATAGAGGATTTCAGAATGCGCTTGAAGAAGAATTGCAAAATTGTATTAAAGAATACAATGCAATTTCGGCAGTTGGAATTATTATGAATCCGAACAACGGAGAAATTCTTGCTCTTGCCAATATTGATGATTATGATCCAAACAGGTTCTGGAATTTCAGTGATGAATCGAGAAGAAATAAATCTGTAACAGATACTTATGAACCAGGTTCAACTTTTAAAACTTTTTCTCTCGCTGCTTTGTTTGATCAGAATCTATGCAGGGAATCTGAAATAATTAATGTTGAAAACGGGAACTATAAATTTAGAACTGCTAACATTCGCGACACTCACAAATTCGAGCACTTAACTGTTAAAGGTATATTTGAGGAATCAAGTAATATCGGTTTGGCAAAACTTTCCCACAGAATTGATGATGAACTTTTCTATAAATACTTAAGAGGTTTTGGTTTCGGAAGTTCTACAACGGTGGATCTGCCAGGTGAAGCAAAAGGAAGTCTTAAGAATCCAAACGAATGGTCTAAAGTTACAAAAGCATTTATGTCTTTTGGTTATGAAACTTCAGTAACACCTGTCCAGCTTATTGCAGGGTTTTCTTCAGTTATAAACGGCGGCATATTATATAAACCTCAGATAGTAAAAAAAGTTACTGATTCAAACGGTGAATATGTTCTGGATTCAGAAACTAAGGATATCAGGCGAGTTGTCTCTGAAGAAACTTCTTACAGGATGAGAAATTTATTAAAGTCTGCTGTTGAAAAAGGAACCGGTAAATTAGCAAAGCTGGATTATGTTTCCATTGGCGGTAAAACGGGAACTTCAAAAAAAATAGTTAATGGCAAATACACAACAGATTATTATTCTTCTTTTGTAGGGTTCTTTCCAGTAGAAAATCCCCAGATTGCATGTTTGATTCTTGTTAATGAACCTCATGAAGGAAAGTATGGTGGGCTTGTTGCTGCGCCTGTTTTCAAAAAAGTTGCGGAGAAATTAATTGAGCTTGAACCCGATTTGATCGGATTACCTGAGAATAACTTATCACCAAAAGAGAAATACGATTTTGTAAGTACAAATTCGGATTATGAGAAGGAAGATATAATCCCGGTTAACCTCGATTTTAAAACAACACCTGTTCAGAATATCATATTAGAAAAAAATATAATGCCTGATCTTAAAAATGTTTCTTTGCGTGATGCAATTACTGTTTTAAATAAGATGGGATTGAAATATAAAATTCGCGGCTCAGGAAAAGTAATAACACAAAGCATTCTACCTGGAGAGAAAATTCTTAGAGGAAATTCATGTGTACTCGAATGTAAAGAAATCAAAGTGCAGGGAACAGTAGTTTATTGATGGAACTAACCGAATTAATAAATAGCGTACATGCAATCCAGGTAGCTGGTGATATTCAACAAAAAGATGTTTCTTCTGTTTGCTATGATTCGAGGAAAGTTAAACAAAACACTATGTTTGTTGCGGTAAAGGGATTTAATACCGATGGGCATAAATTTATTCTTGATGCAATTAATAGAGGTGCGATCGCAATTATTCTTGAAGATAACAAATCAATTCCTGATGACATCTTTATTCATGAAAAAGTTGCAAAGATTTTAGTTGCAGATAGCCGGAAAGCATTAGCCGAAGTATCGGGTGCTTTTTACAAATTTCCATCTCAAAAAATAAAATTGATTGGAATTACCGGAACAAACGGAAAAACAACAACATCATATTTTATTAAAAGTATTTTGGAAAATGCGGGAGAAAAAACAGGTTTGATTGGTACTATCGCAAATTATATTGGTGATAAAGAAATAAAATCATCTCTAACAACTCCGGAATCCAACGATCTGAATGAACTTTTCTTTGAAATGTATAATGAAGGTTGCGGTTATACTGTAATGGAAGTCTCTTCTCATTCTTTAGTACTTAATCGGGTTTATGGACTTAATTTCAATTCTGCAGTCTTTACGAACATAACTTCAGATCATCTCGATTTTCATAATACTTTTGAAAATTATTTTAGTGCAAAGAAAATATTATTTGATTCTTTAGGCTCATCTTCATTTGCTGTTTATAATTCGGATGATAAAAATGGTAAAGAGATAATCAGGGATTCAAAAGCAAACTTTATTTCTTATGGAACAGCAACTAACTCGGATTTTATTTTAAAAGATATAAAATATGATTTAACCGGAACAACATTTACTGTTGAACACAAAGCAGTCACGTTTCCTGTTTCAACTTCTTTAATTGGTCAATTCAATGCATATAATGCCTGTGCTGCTTTTGCTGTTTGTTTTGTTTCCGGTATCAAACAGGAAAATATTATTGATGGAATAAAAAATACAAAACAGGTTCCCGGTCGTTTTGAAGTAATTGGCATAGGAAAGAAAAAAGTTGTAGTTGATTATTCACACACAGCAGATAGTCTTGAAAAAGCCCTTTTAGCTGTGAAAGATATTGTTAAAGATTCTGCACAGGTCTATACAGTTTTTGGCTGTGGTGGAAACAGGGATAAAACAAAGCGGCCGGTTATGGGTAAAATTGCATCTGAGCTAAGTGATTTTGTTGTTATTACTTCGGACAACCCAAGATTTGAAAATCCTTTAACAATTATTGAGGATATAAAAGCAGGAATAGCAAAAGATAATTTTAAAGTTGTTGAAAACCGTGAAGAGGCAATTGTCTATGCAATTAAAAACTCTGAGGATAATGCTGTAATTCTTGTTGCTGGTAAAGGACATGAGAATTACCAGGAAATAAATGGAATCAGGAACCACTTCTCGGATAGAGAGGTTGCAGAAAAATATCTGCCCATCGGCAGACAGGCCTCGGCACATGAAAGTTAAAATAACTCTGAAGGACTTGTTCAATTTGCCGGGATCAGAAATAGTTAATCCTGTTGATTACAAGGCAGTTAAAAAAGTTTCTATTGATTCGAGAAAAATTGAAAAAGGTTGTTTGTTTATTGCAATTAAAGGTGAAAAGTTCGACGGACATGATTTCGTTAAAGATGTAATTAAAAAAGGAGCTTCTGCGGTTGTTATTGAAAGAAAAAAATATTCAAAGTTCGAGGATCTTAATGTTCCGCTTATTCTTGTTGATGATACAACTAAAGCATACGGGTACCTTGCATATTTGTGGAGAAACAAACTGAAAACAAGGATAATAAGCTTAACCGGAAGCGCTGGTAAAACAACAGCAAAAGATATGATTGCAACATTGCTTTCAGAAAAATTTACTGTAAATAAAACTTTAGGAAACAATAATAATCACATTGGAGTACCGTTAACAATCTTTAATACAACAAAAGATCATGATGTTTTAGTACTTGAGCATGGAACAAATCACTTTGGTGAAGTTGCTTACACAGCGGAGATTGCTCAGCCGGATTATGCATTAATTACTAACATCGGCAACTCCCATCTTGAATTCTTAAAGGATAAGAAGGGTGTCTTAAGAGAAAAGATTTCTTTGTTTGAAACTACGGTTAAAGGAAAAGGGACTATATTCATTAATAATGATGATGAACTTCTTTCCAGATTTAACGGCTATAAAAGGAAGATTACTTTTGGAATAAGAAAAGGTTCAGATGTTAAAGGAAAGATTTTAGAATACACTGATGACGGCAAACCTGTTATAGAATTGAGATATAAGAAAGAAAAGATTAAAACTGAATTCAATCTTTATGGAGAACAGAGTTTTAAGAACTTGCTTGCCGCTTCAAGTGTTGCATTCAAACTAGGATTAAAGAAAAAGGAAATCCTTAAAGGAATGCAAAAGCTTTCTTCTCCTGATAAAAGATTAAATGTAAACCGGTATTCAAATTTTATTTTGATTGATGATACATACAATGCAAACCCTGACTCGATGAAATCATCTCTCGAACTTTTATCCCGGATTAAAATCTTTAAAAACAAAATTGCAATTCTCGGTGATATGTTTGAATTAGGTGAGACATCACTTAAACATCATAAGAATCTTGCAGCAGTTATTAAAAGAAATAAGATTGGTCAGGTTTATGTAATTGGCAAAATGATGAAATTTCTTAACACCGGATTAAAAAAATCTGGAATCGAATGCAAACATTTTCCTGACAGAGAATCCTTATCCGGATTTATTTCAACAAAAGATTTTTCCGATTCAGTAATTCTTGTAAAAGGTTCCCGCGGAATGCAGATGGAATATTTTGTTCAGAAAATAAAAGAGAGAATATTGTAAATGCTCTACTATCTTTTTGATTACATAAACAAGACTTTTGATCCTCCCGGATTTGAGATATTTCGGTTCTTGACATTCAGATCTGCATTGGCCGCAATCACGGGTTTATTTCTTTCTCTCTATTTAGGACCAAAGATTATAAGCAAGCTTCAAAAGCATCAGATTGGGGAAGCAAAAAAAGTTGATGCTCCTGAATCTCATTGGTCCAAAGCAGGAACACCGACTATGGGGGGGCTAATAGTAATTATATCTGTCTTTATTCCGGTTCTTCTTTGGGCAGACGTTAAAAGCATTTATATAATATTGATAGTTGCCGGAACATTGTGGCTTGCTGCGGTTGGTTTTCTTGACGATTATTTGAAAGTTGTTAAAAAATATCCTAATGGGTTAATCGGGAGATACAAATTGCTTGGACAGGTAGTAATTGGGCTTATTGTCGGTTCCGTAATTTATTTTTCTCCGGAGTTTGAAGGGATTAATACTGTAACAACAGTACCATTTTTAAAGGATGTGAATTTGGATTTTGCATTTCTCTACATCCCCGTTGTTATATTCTTAATAACAGCAACAAGTAATGCAGTTAATTTAACTGATGGACTCGACGGACTTGCAATCGGAATAATTGTAATTGTAATGTTAGCACTTGCTTTTTTAAGCTATGTAAGCGGCAATGCAATCTTCTCGGATTACCTTAATATAATTTATCTCCCCGGTTCCGGCGAGTTAACTGTTTATGTAGCAGCCTTAATTGGCGCTGCGCTTGGTTTCCTCTGGTTCAACAGCTATCCCGCACAAGTCTTTATGGGAGACACGGGCTCTTTGGCCCTTGGCGGTGCATTTGGAATTCTTGCAGTATTAATAAAGAAGGAATTGCTTATCCCGATTCTCGGTGGAATTTTTTTTATGGAGACAATCTCAGTTATTATTCAAAGACTTTATTTCAAATACACAAAGAAAAGATTTGGTGAAGGCAGACGTGTTTTCAAAATGGCTCCGCTCCATCATCATTTTGAATTGTTAGGATGGCCGGAACCAAAAATAGTAATAAGGTTTTACATAATTGCAATTATTCTTGCAATTGTGAGCTTAACATCATTTAAGATACGATGATGAATATTTCTGGTAAAAAAGTTACGATTATTGGTGCAGTTCGCAGTGGAGTTGGTGCTGCAAAACTTGTTAAGAAATTAAACGGAGTTCCATTTGTGAGTGATTTATCGGATGAAAGCAAATTGAAGAATTCAATCTCAATATTGAAAGAACGTGGAATTAATTTTGAAACTGGAAATCACTCAGACAGAGTTTATGATTGTGATCTTATGGTAGTAAGTCCCGGCGTACCATCTGATGCAGCAGTTTTGAAAGAAGGACAAAAAAGAAAATTAAAAATAATAAGTGAACTCGAATTTGCCGGAAGTTTTTGTAAAGGGCAGGTTGTTGCAATAACCGGAACAAACGGAAAAACAACTACAACATATTTGTGCGGACATTTATTCAACACATGTGGTTACAAGACTTATGCAGCAGGGAACATTGGTTTTGCTTTTTCCGAAATAACTCTTGATGTGAAGGAAAATGAATTTGTTACTCTTGAAGTATCGAGTTTTCAGCTTGATTTAATTGATGAGTTTAAACCAAAAGTTGCAATGATATTAAATATTACTCCCGATCATCTTAACAGATACGAAAACAAGTTTGAAAATTACATTGCTTCAAAATTCAGAATTTATAAAAACCAAGATGAAGAGGATTATTTAATTCTAAATAAAGATGACGAAATTATATCAAATAATATTACCTCTCACAAAAGCAAAAGTTATTATTTCTCACTGAAAGAAACTCTATTCAATGGAAGTTACAAATTTCAGGATCAGATAATTTTTAATACTGATAGTCATCTTGAATTTTCTCTGCCTGTAAATGAACTGTTGATTAAAGGCAATCATAATGTTGCAAATGCGATGGCTGTTATAAATGCTGCAAAGATATTTGGTTTTGATAATGAAGGAATAAAAGAAGGTTTAAGAACATTTAAAGGAGTTGAACATCGCCTTGAGCTTGTTAGAGAAATGGGTGGAGTTAAATATATAAATGATTCTAAAGCAACTAACATTGATTCAGTATGGTATGCTTTACAGAGTTTTGATGAACCGATATTTCTGATACTTGGCGGACAGGATAAAGGAAATGATTACACACGAATAAAAGATCTTGTTACTGATAAAGTGAAAAAGATTTTTGCAATAGGCTCATCTGCAGAGAAAGTTTTTAATTTCTTTCATTCAATAGTTAAAGTAGAATTAAAAGTATCTCTTGAAGATGTTGTAACAAGTGTAAGTAAAGAAGCAAGAAGCGGAGAAGTTGTTTTATTATCTCCCGCCTGTGCAAGCTTCGATATGTTTGATAATTATGAGCACAGAGGAAAAGTTTTTAAAGAAGCTGTAAATAAATTATAATTATTCTCATTACAGGTTGATATAATGGTTTCGAAGTGGTCATTCCCACGAAAGTGGGAATCTGAAAACTTAATAATCCGGATTCCCGCTTTCACGGGAATGACACTTTCTATTCAACCTGTAGTGAGATTTATAAATATAAAATGAAAAGATTAGCTGCAACAATATTTTTTGAATCCATAGGCTTAATGCTTCTGGGATTAATTTTGGTTATGAGTGCAAGCAGCACTTACAGTGGATTCAAGTTTGACAGCGTATACCATCTTTTTAATTCACACTTGTTTAAGGTTTTACTCGGTTTTGGTTTTATGGGATTATTCTGTTTCATCCCTTATGAACTTTATAAAGAATACAGCAAGCATGCTGTTATAATTGTAACAGCAATTCTTCTTTTAACTCTTTTCCTGGCGCCTTTATACAAAGGTGCAGGCAGATGGATTAATCTTCGTTTTATTACTTTCCAGCCAGCGGATGCTGCAAAACTTATTCTTATAATTCACCTTGCAGCTTTGGTAGAAGCGAAAAGACATCTGATAGTAGATTTCAAAAACGGATTCATCTATTTCTTCTTTTGGATAATTATTATTTGTGGATTGATACTCATCCAGCCGAATATAAGCAATGCAATCCTTCTGGCTTTTATTTCAATTGTGTTGCTATATATCGGTGGTGCAAAATTCTCACACATACTTGCTTCATCTTTTGCATGTTTTTTTACCGCCGGTGCTGTTGCAATGATTTTTTCACACTCAAGAGAAAGAATTTTAACATTCTTCAATAGTCTGAGTAGTGGCGGCGATATTAATCTCCAGGTTAAACAAGCTATACTTGGATTGGGAAGCGGTGGAATTTTCGGTGTTGGGATCGGGCATGGCAAACAAAGTAATCTCTTCTTACCGGAAGCTTATGGTGATTTCATTTTTGCAATTATGGGAGAAGAGCTTGGATTTATTGGTGTAGTTTTCGTTTTAACAACTTACTTAGTTTTATTTATTGCCGGAATCATCATAGCAAAAAGAACGAAAGACCGTTTCGGACAATTGCTCGCATTCGGTATTTCTTTTTCAATTATTCTTTATGCTTTCATAAATGTTGCAGTTTCAACAGGATTATTTCCTACAACTGGATTGCCTTTGCCATTTATCAGCTACGGTGGTACATCATTAATCTTTTTATGTATTTCAATTGGGATTCTGATCAACATAGCAATTTCAAATTCTGTTGAGAAGGGTAGCAATGAGATTGTTTTAAATAAAAATGAAAAAGTATGAAAGTGGAAAAAAAGTTTACAGGTTTTTATTTGCCGGAGGCGGAACAGGGGGGCATTTATTTCCTGCTGTTGCTGTTGCAGAAAAGATTAGAGAAAAAATTCCGGATGCTGAAATTTTATTTGTCGGCTCTAAATCTAAAATTGAAGGAAGAGTTGTCCCAAAACTCGGTTTCAGGTTTAAACCGATATGGGTTAAAGGTTTTGCCAGAAGATTTAGTCTCGAAAATTTTTTATTTCCGGTTAAACTGGTTGTGTCTATAATGCAGTCAATATTTATAAATATGAGTTTCAAACCTAAAGTTGCTATAGGGTCCGGTGGATATACATCAGGTCCGGCTATTTATGGAGCATCTTTACTTGGTGCAAAAGTAATTCTGCTTGAACAAAACAGTTTTCCCGGTGTAACTACAAGAATACTTGAAAAATACGCCGAGGAAATTCATATCAGTTTTAAAGATTCTGAAAAATATTTCAAAAATAAAAGCAAACTTAAGTTTACAGGCAATCCTGTTAGAGAAAGCCTGTTAAACATTAATAAGGGAGATGCTCTCAGGAGTTTTGGATTAAAGAGATCAAAAAAAACTTTGCTTGTGCTTGGAGGTAGTTTAGGTGCGGCCTCTATTAATGAAGCTGTCGCCAACTCAATTAATTTTTTTGAAGTGAAGGACATCCAGGTTATCTGGCAGACTGGAAAAAATTATTATTCAAAGTTTAAACATTTGAACTCTGAGAAAATAAAAGTTAGAGATTTTATTGAAGAAATGAATTTAGCGTACTCGGCTTCCAACCTTATCCTAGCTCGCGCAGGTGCAACCACTATAGCCGAGTTGCTTACGCTGGCGATTCCTGCAGCATTGGTCCCCTCTCCCAATGTTGCAGCGAATCACCAGTATTATAATGCAAAATCTCTTTCCGATCAGAAGGCAGCAATTTTAATTGAAGATCATTTGCTGAATGATAAACTTCAGGAGGTTTTATCTACAGTACTTTTTGATGATAAAAAATTGAATGAGTTAAGTATGAATGCTAAAAGAATAAGCAGGCCTGATGCCGCTGAAATAATTGCTCAAAGTGCAATAAGACTGGCTGAAGCATAATGGTTACTGAACAGGGAAATAAAAAGATCTATAAATACAATATGTCTTTTTATTATCAATCAACCATAATCTACTTTGCAGCCTTTGCTCTTTATTTATTGATCAGAGGTGAATTTGTTGAAGACTCTTTTAAATTATTAACAAAAGATCCAATCATTTATTTATTCGGTGTGATTGTTATTTATTCAATATTTAGTCTTCTTTATAATGTTTATAAAAACAGGCACCTCGAAATATCTAATGATCAAATTTCATTTGTTAACAGGTTCAGGAGTAAATCATTTAGTATAAGCGATATAAAATGGATTAGGATTTCCAGAAAAAGAAAACCTTCAAAAAAAAGTCTTTTAAGATTAGTCAGCATAAAATTGAACAGCAGAAGAAGATTAATTGTGTTGCGTCCATCAGACTATGAAAACTCAGACGAACTGTTAACATTTTTTAATGAATTGAAAGCACGGATTGACAAAATAGATGTTTAAAAATATTAAGAGAGTTCATTTTGTTGGAATCGGTGGTATTGGAATGAGTGGGATTGCCGAGATTCTCCTTAACCAGGGATTTGAAATAACTGGATCTGATAGATCACTTTCTGAGGTAACGAAACGGTTGAGCGATCTTGGAATAAAAATATATGAAGGACATTCTGCAGAAAATATTCAGGAAACTGATGTCCTTGTTTATTCTTCTGCGGTAACACCAGATAACCCGGAGGTTCAGGAAGCTATATCTAAAAAGATTCCTGTAATTAAACGTTCTGAAATGCTTGCCGAAACAATGAGACTGAAATATGGAATTGGTATAGCAGGTACTCATGGCAAAACAACAACAACTTCAATGGTAGGATTAACATTAACTGAAGGAGGAATTGATCCGACAATTATTGTTGGTGGAAAATTAAGCGGGCTTGGAGGAACGAATGCTCGTCTCGGTAATGGTGAGTTCATTGTTGTTGAAGCCGATGAGTTTGACAGAACTTTTCTAAAGCTTACTCCAGTTATTGCGGCAATTACAACTTTGGAAAGTGAACATCTTGATACTTACAAAGATCTTGATGATATAAAAACTGCGTTTATAGAATTTGCAAACAAAGTTCCTTTTTATGGATTTATTGTCCTTTGTCTTGATGAACCTGCGCTTCAGGATATTCTTCCGAAAATAAATAAAAAAGTTTTTACTTATGGTTTAACTGCACAGGCTGATATAAGAGCTGTTGATATTTCACACGATAAATTCTCAAGCACTTTTACTATTAAATATAAAGAGAAAGAGCTGGGAAAAATTAATCTTAAAATTCCTGGTGTCCATAATGTTAAAAATTCTCTTGTAGCAATTTGCATTGCAACTGAGCTTGGAATTGATTTCAAAACTATAAAAAAAGCTCTTGAATCTTTTGTCGGAGTTTACAGAAGATTTGAGGTTAAATACAATAAAGAGATTCTGGTTGTTGATGATTATGCTCATCATCCAACAGAAACAAGTGCGACTCTAGCAGGAATAAGAGCAGGCTGGGATAACAGACTTGTTGCAGTTTTCCAGCCCCATCTTTACAGCAGGACAAAAGATTTTTACCAGGAGTTCGGGAGGTCATTCCTTAACACGGATGTTTTTATTTGTACAGATATTTATCCAGCAAGAGAATCTCCAATTGAAGGAGTGACAGGTGAACTGATTTCGAATGCTACAAAAAGTTTTGGACATAAAAATGTAATCTTTATTAAAGATAAAAATGATATTCCAAAAGTTTTAAATGAACTGAAAAAAGATGGGGATATAATTGTAACAATGGGTGCTGGTGATATTTGGAAGTACGGTGAGAAATTTATTGAGATGCTGAAGAACTGATTATGGAAAGAGAAACTAAAATAAAAATTATCGGAACTGCAGTCTTCATAATTCTTTTACTTGGAACTGCTTATTTGATTTATCACACAAACAAAATTGAGAATAATGAGATTATAGAATTAATTAAGGTTACAGGTAATAGTCTCTTGAATGAAAATGATTATCTGACTTTTACAAGATTAAATGATCTTTCAAAGTATAAAGAATTATCCCTTCCTGTTATTAAAAGCAGATTTGAGAAACATCCTTACATAATGATGGCTGATGTCAAATTTGTAAACGAAAAGGAAGTGAAAGTATTCCTTACAGAGAAAAAGATTTATGCAGTAATTATCTGCGCAAATGAACCTTTATTTATTTCTGAAAACTACCAGGTTCTGCCGGTTTTCCAGAATACAAAAATGTTTGATATACCAGTCTTAAGCAATTTAGACGGAAGTAAAAATCTTATAACGCTTAAAAAGTTTTCAAATGACGATATGATTCAGGCATTCAGAATAATTGATGCATCGGGATTAACAGATTCTAAAATGCTGAAAGATCTTGCTGAAATAAATTTAAGAAACGGCGGTGATGTGGTTTTAACATTCTCAGGAATGAATGTACCGGTGATTTTTGGAAGGGGGAATGAAGCAGCAAAAACTGTTTATTTAGAAACTCTCTTAACAAATTTTTTTGATAAAAATAATTTTTTAAGTGAAAGCGACTATATTGATTTAAGATTTAATTCACAGGTGTTTGTCGGTAAAATGAAGAAAACGGAATTATGAAATGAAGAAAGATATTATTGCTGGTCTTGATTTAGGAACGACAAAAGTTTGCGCTGTAATTGCTGAAAAATATGATGACGGACATTTCAAGATACTCGGTTTTGGTGTTGCTCCATCTGAAGGTTTGCATAAAGGGCTTGTAGCAAATATCGGTAAAACAGCTGAAGCAATTAAGGAAGCAGTTTCGATTGCGTGTAACCGTGCAGGATTTGACGTTGATACTGTAAATGTTGGTGTTGCAGGTGAACATATTACATCAATGAGGCATAGAAACTATGTAACCATCAACAATGAAGATCTTGAAATTACCAAGAGTGATCTTGACAGACTTGAAGCTGATGTACGAACAATCAGGATTCCATCCGACAGGCAGATACTGCATATTATTCCTGAAGAATTTTCAATCGATCATCAGAATGGAATTGAGAATCCAATTGGCATGTCGGGTTCAAGGCTCGAAGCTACAAATCATATTGTACTTGCTTCTATTCCCGCCATTCAAAATATAAAAAAGTCTGTTGAAAGGGCAGGTTTACATGTAAAAGATTATATCCTTCAACCAATTGCATCAAGCTCATCTGTTCTTGAAGAAAGTGAAAAAGATCTTGGTGTTGCTCTGATAGATATTGGCGGAGGTACAACAGATATTGCAATTCATCACCGCAAAGCAATTAAGCATTCCCGCGTAATTGGAGTTGCAGGTAATCAGGTTACAAATGATATAAGAGAATCATTAGGAGTTGTTTCTGAGGAGGCCGAAAATCTTAAAAAAGAATATGGATATGCAACTGAAAGTGCAATCATTAGAGAAGAAGATATTTTGATAAAAGGTGTTGGTGCAAGAGGCAATACAAAAATTCCTATAAGCCTGTTAACACAGATTATTAGCTTAAGAATGAAAGAGCTTTTTGTTTTAGTTGATAATGAAATAAGAAGTGCCGGGTTCAAAAATAAAATTAAAGCAGGAATAGTGCTTACCGGTGGAGGTTCATTATTAAAAGGGTGCTGTGAACTGGCAGAAGAAGTTTTTGGTTTACCAACAAGGATTGGAGTTCCGCAGGAATTAGGAGATGGTTTATCTAATGAAATTGAAAGCCCCGAGTTTGCAACTGTTGCTGGTTTAATACGGGGAATTCCAGGAGGTAAATCAAGCGAGTATCAGTCTCTTATTAAAGTAAGGAAAAAAGGAGATAAAAATAAAATTACCAAGTTAGTTAAAAGGGTACAACAGTTTTTTGACGAATTATAAAAAAAGAAGGAGGAACACATGTTAGGATTTGCAACTTTAGATAGAGCAAAACCGATGTCGGCAATTCTTAAGGTAGTTGGAGTTGGAGGTGGAGGTTGCAATGCAATAGAAAGTATGATATCGCGTGGGTTAACAGGAGTAGAGTATATCGCTATTAATACAGATGCACAGGTTCTTAATAGTAGCAGCGCTTCCCATAAGATTCAATGTGGAGGTAATATTACGCGTGGGCTTGGTGCGGGAGCTGATCCTAATGTAGGAAAAAAATCTGTTGAGGAAGACAGGGAAAAGATTGCAGATGTTTTATCGGCTTCCGATATGGTATTTGTAACTGCCGGAATGGGCGGTGGAACCGGAACCGGGGGCGCACCTGTTGTTGCTTCCATAGCTAAAAGCATCGGGGCTTTGGTTGTAGGAATTGTTACTAAACCATTCAGGTGGGAAGGTAAAAAAAGAATGTTAAATGCCGAACAGGGAATCCAGGAATTAAGGCAGTATGTAGATAGCCTTATTATAATTCCAAATGAAAGATTGCTCAGTGTTCTTGAAAAAGAAATTAATGCGTTTGATGCCTTTGATAAACCAAATGAAATTCTTTATGAGGCAACAAGAGGAATTGCCGATATAATAACAGTTGAAGGATTAATAAATGTTGATTTTGCTGATGTCCGCGCAGTGATGAATTCAAGCGGTGAAGCATTAATGGGATGCGGAACTGCAAGCGGTGCCAATAGGGCAATTGAAGCTGCACAGAAAGCAATCTCAAGCCCGCTGCTAGAAGGCGTAAATATTAAAGGAGCTAAAAGTGTTCTCCTTAATGTTACAGGTTCAAGCAATCTTACAATGCAAGAAATTAATGAAGGCAACAACGTTATCTTCGATGCTGCAGGCGAAGAAGCTAATGTAATTTTTGGTTGTGTAAGAAGAGAAGAAATGAATGATGCAGTTTCTTTCACTGTTATTGCAACAGGTTTTGAAAGTTCTAATAAAGGTTACGGTTCAAAGCATTTTAAAATAACACCGCAGAAGGAAAATGATTTTAGAAGCGGGTTCAGTTTTCTACGAAATGATGAAATAGATAAAGAGGATCTTGAAGTTCCAACTATACTAAGAGTTCAAAAACCTAAAGCTACTTTAAATACAGATGATGATATTGATCCCCAAACAGGTTTCAATTTTGAATCATCAAGACATAATTGGTCTAAAGAAAGAACGGAGAAGAAAGAGGAAGAAGAAAAGGTGAAGCAAAGCCATGATGACGAGGATAGTTCGTCTTTTTTAAGAATGATTATGGATTGAGAAGAGCTAGTGTACAATAAGTGGCAATTGCAAGAATGATCAATGACTATTAACCACGGTAAATAAAATTCCGGTAATTGGAATAATTAAAAAAGTAATAAAGAGAGGGAGACGGCCGTTGGACAATTATTAATTAACACTTCAAAAAGGAGTCACATGAACATCCTTGAATTGCTTGGTATAGTATTTTTGGTAGTAATAATTATTAATGTAGTAATAGGAATTTGGGCAATTAAAACTGCTCTCTTTGGTGAGGAAGATGTTGAAGCGTATTCTCAGCGTTAATATGGGCTGATTATTCGTCACTTATACGAGATTCAACCACTACATTTTCATCATCAGTAATATCAACCTTAATGATGATTCTGTTTGGCCTGCAGCATATCCTGCAATCTTCAATAAAATCCTGTTTATCTCCGGCTGTCAGATCAACCCACACTGTGTTTTCAACACCACAATACTGACATCTCCATACGAGGTCGTCATCTGTTTGCATCTTTTTACCATATTTAAATAGTACTTATTTAAAATTAACAAATTGAGTTGGGAAATCCAGTTCGGCTTCTTTTACCATTTTAATAACAGCCTGAAGATCATCGATCTTAGTTCCTTGAACCCGGATTTGTTCATCCTGAATTTGAGCATTAATCTTTAACTTGGAATCTTTAATTAAACCTGTAATTTTCTTTGCATTATCTTTTGAGATTCCGCTTTGAATATTTATTTTTTGTTTTAACCTTCCACCTGAAGCTGTTTCAGGTTCTTCTAATTTTAGAGCTTTTATTGAGATTCCTCTTTTAATAAACTTTGTTTGCATTATATCAATACTTGCTTTGCGGGAATAATCATCTTTTGTATTAATCATAATAACTTTGTCTTTTTTATTCAGTTCAATTGTTGTGTTGGAATCTTTAAGATCGTATCTCTGGTTTATCTCTTTAATTGCTTGGTTAACGGCATTGTCGGCTTCCTGCAAATCAATTTCGCACACGATATCCATTGAGTGGTTTTGAGCCATAAAAATTCTCTATGATAGTTAATAACTCTATCTTAAACCTAACTTATGATTAGCATATAATCAAGATTTGTTAATTAAATCCATCTAATATTTTTACTTATA
>Ga0105107_10001404_pt1 | contig 15548 bp, 16 predicted proteins | sample PPLLaktember2015_6_FD_79335 | JGI IMG/M metagenome (GOLD analysis project Ga0105107, IMG submission 79335) | Freshwater sediment microbial communities from Prairie Pothole Lake near Jamestown, North Dakota, USA - PPLs Lake P8 Core (1) Depth... | ecosystem: Environmental > Aquatic > Freshwater >...
ATTTGCCCGGTGAAAGGATGCGCTTTGATCGCCTTCGCAAAGGCTTTAGCCGCCTCTTGGAACGCCTTGGGATCAGCGATCGCATCAGCGCTTTTTCCGCGCTGGTCCACGACCACGGCCTTTAGCCCTTTGGCTCCCATCACTGCCCCCAGTCCTCCGCGACCTGCTGCCCGACACGGACGCCCGTCAATGTCCGTCGTCTGGATAGACGCTGCGCTCATGTGAAGCTCCCCCGCGGGACCTATGCAAAGAACCGCGGTCTTCTTTCCATACGTTTCCAGGAGCCGCTCTGTGAGGGCGTAGGTCCGCATTCCTTTGGTCGCCTCGGCTGGTAACAGACTGGCCTCTCCTTTCTCATCGATCCGCAGGATGGAAAGGTCTCCTTTAGGTGCCTGCCCTTTCACAATAATCGCGGCAATTCCCAGACGGCCCAAAGCCGTCGCTACTGTCCCGCCGGCATTGCTCTCTTTGATGGTTCCCGTGAGCGGACTCTTGGCTCCTATCGAAATCCGACTCGTGTTCGCAAGGCCGGTCCCGCTCAGCAGACCGGGAGCAAAAATCAGCATGTTCTCCGGTCCCAGAGGATCACACTTCGGCGGCACTTCTGCATTGATCATCACCGAAGTGAGCGCTCTCCCCCCCAGACCTTCGTACTGTTTCGGCATCTCTTGAAACTGAACCGATTTCTTAGACAGGTCTACTTCTAGAAACTTCATGCTGCCCTCCCAGAGATCATTCTATCATTTCACTCCTAACCAGTATTCCTATAGTCAAGCCGCCTCAACACGGCAAGGGACATAGCGATGAAGAGGGGTCGCCACGATCCTGTCCCGATGAGTGTTTTTCGTGAGCTGATTCACGTTCACGCCATACCCTTCCCCGCCGTGCTCAAGTCCGAAACCGTGCGGCAAAACCACTGTCCCTCGCTGAGGGATAGTCGATACTTCAACCGGCACTTTAAGCCGTGAAGCTTCGGTGGTGAGCCAAACTTCAGCACCGCCTTTAACGCCCAGCGCATGAGCATCTTCCTCGCTCATGAGAAGAGTACAGACTTGTTTGCTACGGTTCCACTCAGGGTCTCTCATGATGGTGTTGGCCGTATAAGGAAAATGCCGGCCGGCTACCAGAACAAAGGGGTATTCCGTATTTCTCAGGGCTTGCCCCTCCTTATCCGCAGTGATCTCATCCATCCAGGATTCCATTTCCTCGATGTGGAGGTGAATCTTCCTGTCAGGTGTCCTGAGAGCGTTCAGGTTGTCCTGTTCTGGCATTCTGGCGATGACGATCCCTTCCGGATGATCGAGAAGCTTCTTGAAAAGCTCATCCCCCACCAAGGGGCTCAGGTCATGACCGGCCCTGGCGATGTCCTCTCCGGCGTGCTGGGGAAACATCATCAAAAGACCCCACAGGGCGGAGAGGTGCGCTGACCCGAGTTCCCGGCCGAGTGTCTTTGCCACAATGAAGGGGAGAAACCTTGCGGCCTTCTTGTCGCTCCCCATGAACTGCAGCAGTTCCATGGCAAAAAGACCCCGGTCCTCACGGGATCGCTGGAATAGGCCCTCCGGAATCGAGGGCAGGATGCCTAGGGCGTCGGCAAGACGGGTGAAAATCTCTCCCTCCTCGAGACATTCGCCCTCGCTCTCGCAACAGGGATGCCTAATTTGGAAGTAAACCTCAGGGAAGGTGATGCTGAAGAAGGCTGCGTCCCACTTTTCATACCCTGACTTGGCGGGCAGCACGTAGTGGCTGAGCCTCGCAGTTTCAGACAGGGCGATTTCAATGGTCACCAGGAGATCCAGTTCCCGGAATGCTTTCTCGTAAAGAAGAGAGTCCGCATAAGATCGAAGAGGGTTCGAACTGCTTACGATCAGAGCCCGGGTGCGCTCATCCTTCTTGGAGAGAATCTCCTCAGGGAGGACATTGGGAGGGAAATACCCCATGCTCGGCGGAAAACCGGTCTCAACGGTTCTCCATGTTCGAGGGTCGCGCTCGTCCGTGTGCGGCCCAAGAGGCATCAGATGACCTGGAAAGACGTTCCCCCCAGGAGTTCCGATGCGGCCACAGGCGGCCATGAGGATCATCTCCAGGTAGGAGTTCATGGTGCTTTGTCGGTCCATGAGCAGCCCGAGATCCGTCCTCATGGCTGTCGGCTCTGAAGCGTAGATTCTTGCAGTTTCCCGGACTTCGTCGGGATCAAGGCCGCACACCTTTAGGGCGGAGGTCACGTCAAAATCCCTGAACCATCCCTCAACCCGTTCAAAGCCATCGCAGTGGGTGGCGAGGAATTCCCTGTTCTCCCACCCTTGCTGCAGGATGATTGCGATCAGGCTCTTGAGAAAAAGGGAGATAGTGCCGATTCTCGGTTGGTGATGCGTGTTGGCTCTTTGAGCGGTTTCACTCAGGAGGGGATCCGCCACGATCAACCGCTTGGACGGGTCCTTTGAAAACTCATCGATCCTTTCCCTGGCCCGGTTCACTCCCGCGTTGCTCACATATCCATTCCAACCCATGACGAGAAAATTCTTTGCCCTGTCTAGATCCGCACCAGTGTGCAGGTTCTGACGGCCATAGGCCCGGCCGTTGACCCAGAAGAGCCCGCTCAACTCCTGGGCAATGGCGGAATAGTGATACTGGGATCCCAGGGCGGTCAACAGCGTGCGGCCAAAGCCTGCCTCCACGTGAGACCCCTGACCGCCTCCTCCCATGTAAGCTAGGGCGCGGGGGCCGTGAAGGCGCAGGATGTCTTTCAGCTTCCCTGCGATCTCCGTGATCGCCTGATCCCATGAAATCCTTCTGAATCCGTTCCCTTCTCTCTTTAGAGGATGGGTGAGCCTTTCTTTGTGGGACTGGTAGAAGGCGATCCTTGTGCCTTTCCTGCACATGTAGCCTTTGGTTCTTGGATGATTCTTGTCGGCCCGAACCTTTAAGATCTTGTTCCCTTCGGTCTGAACTTCCAGGCCGCAGTTGTGATAGCATAACACGCACGACGTTCTCTTCCAGTCCGACATGGCGACCTCCTTCTTTGGGGACCTCTTCTCTATATCATGAAAAGAAAAGAAGCGTCCAGCAGCAGACCAAGGAATGAGCGAGAAAAGAGGCCCCATGATAAAGTCAGGGAGACCTAATCCTATTGCCTCAGGTCCGAGAAGATTATATACAGTTTGGAGACATTTTGAATGATATGGAGACGGTCATGAGCATTGAGTTTAAGAAAATCCGTTCTCAGCTGCGATTGCTGAACCCTCTTAAGGGACACGCACCGGATGAAATTCCTTTTGAGATTCGTTTTGATCCTCTCACAGGCGCAACAGGCCGAGTTTTTGACCTTCCCTTCAAAGCTGAAAAGCCGGATGTTGCCGACATCGTGGATCGCTCCAAGAAGGTCTTTTGCCCCTTTTGTCCGGCAGCCCTCGAAAAATCCACTCCGGAATTTCCGAAAGACCTCATCTCTGAGGGCAGGATACAGGTAGGGGATGCCACGCTGATCCCGAATCTTGCACCCTTTGAAAAACACGCCGGCGTCGCGATCTTTTCTCAGGAGCATTTCCTCCCCATGGAAAACCTCACTCCCGAGACAATGCGCAACGCTTTTTCCGCATCCCTCGTATACTTCAAGAGAGTCGCTGAATCCGATCCCCTTGCGCGTTTTTTCAGCATCAATTGGAACTACATGCCTCCTGCGGGATCGAGCCTTGTTCATGCCCACCTACAACCCAACGCGGGCGAAGTGCCCACCAATGCCCTTCGTGAACAAATAGAAGGGTGCAGGAGTTACAGGCATAAGAATCAGAATAGTTTCTGGGAGGACTTTATTAAGGCAGAAAAGCAAAACGATGAGAGATACCTTGGATCCATAGGATCAACTTCCTGGGTCGTGAGTTTTGTTCCCTTCAGCTTTCTCCCGGATGTGCAGTGTGTATTTCCCGGACTTCTGACCCTACTTGAGCTGAACAAGGATGACCTAGAATGCTTCTTGGATGGGCTGAGCAAAATATTAAAGTATTTTTTTTATGAAAATATCTATGGCTTTAATATTTCAATCTTTTCCACCACGGATGAGGAAAGCCACCGGGTGAATGCTCGAATATGCCCACGCCTTCTCCCAGGCCTATCGGAAACAGCGACATCGCCTATCCCCAGATGATGCACAAGGAATCGTTCACGGTGCGACCGCCGGAATCTGTTCGAGAAAAGCTCCTTCAGGTTTTCACATCCTAGTCGGCTCTTATGAACAAGCAACTCTTCCGCCTCTTGCCTCCGTCTCTTTCAGAGTTTTGAGTTCATTGCTTTCTTGTTAAAAATATGCTTTCCTTGCGTTCGGCTTGGGACAACCGGATTTCATTATCTCGTTCTTCTACCCAATCTCTTTCGTGAGGAAAGGTCATGGGGTTTGTTCAAGGGTTGCTGTTTAACCTTCGGGGGCTGAAGCTGGGGGTCACAACAGGCAAGCTGCTTTTCTGGGGTCTTGTTCGATTTGCCCTCCTCCTCTTGATCATGTCGCTTCTCACCGGCCTCATCCTCGCTTATCATCAAGACCTCATGAGCCTCCTCTGGTCCAAGCCGGAAAGCCGCTGGCTCATCTGGCTCTGGCACGTGGTGTCTTGGTTGGCCTCTCTTTTTCTGATCGGTCTATCCGCGATCGTTTCATTTATCATTTCCCAGGTCTTTTTCAGCGCCCTTGTGATGGACCACATGGCTCGAATCACGGAGCTCAAAATCACCGGCACCATCAGAGAACCGGAAAATCTTCCCCTTTGGAGACTGTTCCCCTCTATTATCCTGCAGGAAATCCCTAGATCTTTTGTTCCTCTGATCGTCTCTCTGTTAATTTTGATCTTTGGATGGATCACTCCCCTGGGGCCTATTCTGACCCTCGCGTCTTCGGCCGTAGCGATCCTCTTTCTCTCGTGGGACAATACGGATCTTATCCCGGCACGGAATCTGGTTCCCTTCAAAAAACGGTTCGGCTTTCTGATGAAAACGATTCCTTTTCATCTGGGTTTCGGGCTTCCCTTCCTGGTCCCGATTCTGAATATCCTTTTTCTTTCTTTTGCGCCGGTCGGGGCAACGCTTTACTATCTGGATCGGCAAGGGGCCGGAGAAGAAGGAAAACCGAAAGAGAACCTCACGAAAGGACGGTAAACGGTGAACGAAGAGGTCAAGCTGCAAATCACAAGCGGGATCGGACTGATCACGCTCAACCGCCCTGAGGGGTTTAATGCTTTTGATGTTTCCATGATCGGCAACCTGGCGGAGAAGCTCATCAGTCTCTCAAGCAACGCGGATGTTGTGGGAGTTGTCTTGACAGGTGCGGGCAGGGCCTTCTGTGCCGGTGCTGACCTGAAGTGGCTGAACACCTCCAATATGTCTCCCGGGGCGGCCTTACACGGGCTGGCCGCTACATACCATCAAGCGATCGTCGAAATCCACAGGATGCCCAAACCGGTGGTGGCTGCCGTCAACGGGATGGCAGCCGGCGGCGGTTTTTCCATGGCCCTCGCCTGCGACTTCAGGGTAGTGGCCAAGTCCGCGATCTTCAGACAGGCTTACACGAGCAATGGCCTGAGCATAGACGGCGGAGGGACATACACCCTTCCCAGGCTGGTCGGCCTGGCAAAAGCCATGGAGATTGTTGCTTTTGATCGACCGATCCTTAGCGAGCAGGCCATGGCTTGGGGGTTGGTGACGGAAGTGGTCGAGGACGGCCAAGCGGTCAACAGGGCCATCGGTATGGTCCAGGAAATCGCGAAACGCCCCCTCTCTTCTTTCCTTGCTTCAAAGAAGCTTCTCACCGACTCCTTTCACACCCCTTTCGAACATCAGCTTGAAAAGGAGCGCGAATTGCTGTCTTGGTGCGCGGATCACCCGAACGGGCTGGAGGGGATAAAAGCATTCATCGAGAAAAGGAGTCCTGTTTACAAGAGGATGCAGGCACAAAGCTGCAAAGGCACATAGGCACAAAGCGGAAAACAACGAAGAGAGGGACATGCCTTTGTGCCTCTGCCACTCTGTCCCTTTGTCCCTCAAGCTGTCGGCTTCAGCCGACAGCAGTTTACTTCAACTTGGAGGCAAACTGTTTGACCTGGTAGTCCCACTCCTGAGTCACCAAGTCAACGCGCGTTTTTCCCTTTTCTTCGCAAAGGGTCGCCGTGACGTACCCTCCTCCGCCTTGAAAGGTAATGCACTGGGGGTTTTCTTCTTTCACTTCAAGCCCAAGCCCGCCTTTTCCGAATGAGCGTTTCAGCTCTTCCAAAACTTTCTCCGGAGCCAGGGCTGTCTTGCATTCCAGACTCAGCATGTTTCCAACCTCCTATCAACCACCTGCAGCTTTTCACACAGTGACGACTCTAAACTCAGGCCCGCAGGGATCCGATTTTTCTTCTCAGCCTTCCTCTTTCCAGGTTCTTCGGCTACGGCTGATTTTCTTTTGGACGGTCGACCAGGTTTTGCTTTTGAGGAAAGACTCCTCAAAACGCTCCAGCATTTGAGTAAACATCTCATAAGGAATCGTCAAGGAAAGTTCATCGGTCTTGAAGAACTTCCGCGCTGAGGGATCCCATCCTCCCAGCACTGCTCTAGGTCTCCCATCGGAAACGTATTTGAGAGGCCAAGCGACGAGATTGGCGCATGAGGCCCCCCACGGGGAGGCGACCACCTCAGGGTCATGGCTGACAAAGGCTGCCAGCTGATGAAGGCCACACAGGGTCTCCGGCCTTGCAAAGAACGCCACCAGTTCAGGGACCTCCTCTTTCGTGAACTGGCCCAAAGGCTTTACGACGCAAAAAGCCTTGGGCGCGCTCCTTGGATCGAGATAATTGAATATCCCTCTCAGAACCTCGGGAGAATCGCAGTAATGCTCCCCCTCCATTCGTCCAGGTATTCCCGTTGACACATAGTGGATAATCGTCTCGGTCTGAGGCTTCATGAAGCCGAGAAAGAACGCGCCTCCGGGACACCCGAAATGGCTGGCATCAAAAAAAGCCGCCCTTTTCTTTCTTCGGGCCCGCCAGATATGGCCGATGACGCAGGAGAAGCTCCCAAACACCGCCTGCCAGTTGATCTGTTGGTTTTGCTCCTTCTCTCTGGTCGGTAGATCCAGAGCGGAAGGGGTAAATCCTTCTGTCGGCTTTTCGTCCGTATAGAAGATGCCCATAGGTTCTTCATCATATCCCAAGATATCGAGAAATTTTTGCAACGCGTTCCATCTTTCTTCCACTCTATCGCTCCTTCTCTCATTGAGGCATCAAGCCCCTATCCTCTCCATTCTCGGGTCAATCGATTGGCGAGCTCACGGGCGTCGGGTCTGATCTGAGGGTAGGCCCCTGGGTCGTGTATGGGGTCGACTGAATCGATGGCCATGGCCGCCTCCTCTTGGGTATCCCGGTCCCAGGCGAAAAACTCGGATCGTATTTCCATGCCTTTTGTGAGGATTTTGATGAAGCAGCGGTGGGATGTCAAGGGAATTCAGGGTGATTCGGCAGCCGGTTCAGTAGGGAAAAGAAAGAGAAAGGACTCTTGAAGACTAAAGCCTTACCCCATGCCTTCTGCTGAGCGTCTTCAAGAGTCCTGCTTATAGAAAGGCCTTGACGCGGTTTAGTCTGGAGGAAAAAACTGAGTCTCGGCCCTTTGGAATATATTAAAGCAAGAAGGATACCAAAGCCTGAGTCTCTCGCAGAGAATACAGGGGATCGCTTTTGTTAAGACACCTGAGAAGCCTTATCCCTAGTAGTCTCAAGGGAGTTCCACTGCCCCAGGAGCGGTAAACAGGGTTCTCTCTCGGGGGATCCTCACCCTCCACTCGAAGGCAACAGCCAGTAAAAGGCGGGGAGACGATACACAAAAGGTAACAAGCCGAGCAGATTTTTATACGCCTTTGTCCTGCTAGCTGAAAAAGTCACTATTGGCAGGTTGCTCAAAAACGCTCAGATACAAGGCACCCGAAATCCCGAGAAGTGAGTCGTAGAGTCAAGTACGTCGCAACGACAAGGGATGAGGGCAACGCCGTAGATGGGCGTCTTTCAGCAACCTGCTAAATGCGGTTGATGGCGTTGATGAGATGACGCAGTCTGGCGAAGTCCTTTCTATCGAAATCTAGAACCAACCTCGGTAACTCGCTAAGTTCCGGTTCTTCCGATTCGGCAGGCAGAGCCTCTGCTAGAGCAATTCGTCCCTGGGGGGCTAGGATGTCAACAAATCGGGTATTGAGCTCCTCCACCTCCTCATTCCCAAGCGCAGTCAAAAGACGGATGACCAGTTTTTCTCCCGCATAACGGAGACTGTGATAGCGGGAGTAAAAGAAACGGATTCGCTGAACCGCGTCATCGGGGGACTCTGCGCGTTCAAACAGATCGAGATCCGTTTCATTGATATAGCCGTTCGCAAGAAGTTCCTCTTTCAGAAAATCAATGTAGCGCGCCCAGTAGGTACCGCCCGGCTCGTCCATGAGAATGAGGGGCAAGGGCGCCCTCTTTCCGGTTTGAACCAGCGTCAGCGTTTCCATGGCTTCATCCAGGGTCCCAAATCCGCCGGGGAAAAGGGCCACCGCATCCGATTCCTTGAGAAACGCGACCTTGCGGTTAAAAAAATACTTGTACGTAATCGCTCGCGGGTTGTCGATGAGCACAGGATTCATCTGCTGTTCAAAGGGGAGACGTATGTTCACGCCGAAGGAATTCTCCTGACCCGCCCCTTCGTTCACTGCCTGCATGATCCCCGGACCTCCTCCCGTAATGACCATATAACCGGCTTCAGCCAGCCTCTTCCCAAATTCTTGAGCCATCCTGTAGATCAGCTCTTCAGGCCGGGTCCTGGCGGAACCGAAAACTGCGACTTTCCTCACCCCGCGATAAGGCCTGAATACTTTGGAGGTAAAACGCATCTCCTTGAGCGTCGAATTCATAATTTTCAGATCGATGCGATCTTCGCTCTCCTGACCTGACTTGAGCGCCGACAGGATCATCTCCCGAACGAAATCCGGATGGCGGATATCCTCAGCCTGAAAGATCAGCTTCTCAATTAAGTCGTCAACAGACCCGTTTGTTCTGGTGAAATGAAGCTCCATGGTCCTCCTCTACTCCAGTATCTCGCAAAGAGCGTGCTGATGATGTTCCCGAGGGCTACTTTTCCACCACCTTGATCTCCCCTGCATACCGTTCGGCAACCGCGTTGTCCACGCAATTCTCCAGCTCCTGCTCCGTCGCCTTCCCGACGTCCTTGAGGGCATCGATGGGACAAAGGAACTGATTCCCAGCCCCATCTTTTACGCGAACGTAAACCTGTTTCTTCCCATGCTCCACCATGGCGAACCTCCAAACCCCTTCGTAATTACATCGCTAAAGCCATGATAAAATTCTTTTGTGCAGGATGCAAGCCAGATGAGCCATCGCTTATAACCCTGCTTTCTTGCTTAAATCAGGCGAAACAAAAAAAGAATTGACAGAAAACAAGCGGTTTACTATATTACCACTTAGCAATTTAGGAGGAACACCGATGAAGCCTTTCTTAAAGGTCATGAAGGCTCTGTCCGACCCCAACCGGGTCAAAATCATCAAGATGCTCCAGCAGAGGGTTCTGTGCGTCTGCGAGTTGAAAGCCGCCCTCAATATCGCCCAGCCGACCGTGTCAAAGCATTTGAAACTGCTTGAGGACGCCGGGTTGGTTGAATCCGACAAGGATGGGCTCTGGGTAAATTATCGGCTTACGGACGGAAACAGCAGCCCTTACGCAGCGACGACCTTAGGAAACCTTCGCCATTGGCTGAACGAAGACAGACAAATCGCGGACTTGATCAAAAAGCTTCCTTTCATTCGGCGCGAGGATGTATGCAAGAAGTAACCCTCCCTATCGTATATATCGTCGAATGGAAATGTAGCGATACGAGGAGACACTGAGTTGAAAGAACGAACAAAGCTCCTGCTCATCATTCTCACTTTCGCGTGCGCATACTACATCCCCTGGGACCACCCTACCATCCGGCAATCCGGACTTGAAGCCTTCATGATGCTTCAGGAGTATGCGAGAGAGCATGTCCTGACCTGCCTGATTCCTGCCTTCTTTATTGCGGGAGCCATCGCAGTCTTTGTTTCTCAGGCATCTGTCCTCAAGTATTTCGGAGCCACGGCAAACAAGATTCTCTCTTACTCCGTGGCTTCCGTCTCAGGCACAGTCCTTGCTGTTTGTTCCTGCACCGTCCTTCCCCTTTTCGCAGGCATTTACATGAGAGGTGCTGGGATTGGCCCTGCCACGGCCTTTCTCTACTCAGGCCCCGCGATTAATGTTCTTGCAATTGTTCTCACCGCCCGTATTCTGGGCTGGCAGTTGGGGTTGGCCAGGGCGGTCGGAGCAGTGCTGTTTGCCGTGATCGTAGGATTGCTCATGGCCCTGTTCTTCAGGAAAGAGGATGCAGCACGCACAGCGGGCCAGATCTATCTGCCTGAGGAGGGTGAAAAAGGGCGGACCCTTGTGCAGGATGCACTGTTCATGTTCACCATGGTGCTTATTCTTGTTTTTGCCGCATTTGCAAGACCAGCGGCTGGTGAATCAGGCCTCTGGCCGTTTATTTTTGCTGCCAAGTGGTACATCACGGCAGCGCTATTGATTATTCTCGGTTTTATGCTCAAAGGCTGGTTCCGAAGTGACGAGCGCAGCAACTGGGTTCAATCCACCTGGGGTTTCATGAAGCAGATTTTTCCTCTTCTGGCCGGGGGAGTGCTTGTAGCAGGATTTCTGCTGGGCCGGCCTGGGTATCCTGCGTTGATCCCGGAGCATTATATCCAGAGCCTGGTGGGAGGGAATTCTCTTTGGGCTAATCTTTTCGCATCCGTCGCAGGAGCGCTCATGTATTTTGCCACCTTGACCGAAGTTCCCATCCTGCAGGGACTCATTGGTTCAGGGATGGGACAAGGCCCGGCACTTTCATTGCTTCTCGCTGGCCCCGCCCTTTCCCTCCCCAACATGCTCGTCCTTTTTGGAGTTATGGGAGTGAGAAAAACGTTGACCTTCTGCGCTATCATCGTAGTTCTCTCCACGATTGCAGGGATGATCTTCGGATCCATAGTTGGATAGGGGTTTAAATCAATGACCGATGCGGATGTTTCACAGGTCAGGGTGGGTGATTTTACAGCGGGTATCATTGGCCTCAAGTCCGTTTTGCAGGGTATGGCTGCGGAGTGGGCTGAAAAGCCTGATGCTCTGGTTGCGGCAGAACTGGTTGAGCGCCTATCGGTCAAAAACTATATCCCTGAAAGCGCGAAGGTGTCATACGGTATGGCCTTCTTGCGGGAATTCAAAAAGTTTATCGGAAAGCCCTATGAAGAGGCAGCGACCGATCAGTTGGAAATAAAGATCTTGGGACCTGGGTGTGCAAATTGTGATCGACTCGAAAGGGAGGTCTTGGAAGCGGTTAGCGAACTGAATCTCCGGGCAGGCATCGACCACGTGCGAGACATTCGGGAAATAGGGAAGTCTGGGGTCATGGGCTCTCCGGCATTGATCATCAACGGCGAAGTTAAAGCCATGGGCAGAGTCCCCATGAGAAACGAAATCAAGAAATGGCTGAAAGTGGCGCAAAACAAATAACGCCGAATAATGGAATGAAGATAAAGGAGTCATGGGACCGAACGAGCATTGAAGTCATGGTTAGTCGGTCGAGGAGAATCATTCAATGGTTTACACCAATACTCCATCACTCCAACACTCCATTGCTCCATAATTTTGATTGAAGGAGGATATCATGGATATCAAAGTTCTGGGGCCGGGATGCCCCAAATGCCAACAAACGGAAAAGAATGTTAAGGAGGTTGTCTCTGAGACGGGTGCGGACGCAAAGGTCGAAAAAGTGACGAACCTCTTGGAGATTGCCAAGTACGGTGTTTTCGGGACGCCGGCCGTTGTTATTGATGGCCAAGTAAAAAGTGTAGGCAAAATACCCACAAAGGATGAGATCAAAAAATGGATAGCAAAACAATGATGGAAGATTCTAAAGACAGAATTCACGGCATGGTAAGGGAAAAATACTCAGGCATCGCAAAGGGCAATGCAAGTGGATGCACGCCTTCCTGCTGCGGCGGATCTCCTTCGCTGGTCAATATCATTGACATGGGGAAAGCCCTGGATTACGCGGAAAAAGATCTCTCCTTAGCCCCTGGAGAGGCAAACCTGGGTCTGGGCTGTGGGAACCCGCTCAGCAGGGCCGACCTGAAGCTCGGAGAGACCGTTCTGGACCTTGGGAGCGGTGCGGGATTCGATGCATTCCTGGCTGCTGAACGAGTCGGGAAGCCCGGAAAGGTGATCGGTGTGGATATGACCGCGGAAATGGTTGAAAAAGCGAGAATCAACGCGGAAAAACTGAATATCTCCAACGTGGACTTCCGCCACGGGGAAATCGAGAGACTTCCGGTAGAAGACCACTCGGTCGATGTGGTCATTTCCAACTGCGTGATTAATCTCTCCCCGGATAAATCGGCCGTCTTCGGGGAAATCTATCGGACGTTGAAACCAGGAGGCCGCATCGTTATTTCAGACATTCTCCGCTCTGGGGAAATGCCGGAAGAAATCCGCCGCAACCCGGCGGCCTACACCGGTTGAGTGTCAGGTGCGATTTCACCCGGTGAGGTGAAAACGATTCTCTCTGACTTGGGTTTTGAGAACATCTCCATCAGTCCTAAAGATCAAAGCGAAGATATCATCCGCGCATGGAATATCGCGGAGTCTGCAGAAAAGGTTGTCTTTTCAGCCTATATTCAGGCCGTGAAACCATGATAGGCAATATCGTTATACTCGAAAAAATGAAATGGGAGTCCGCCAAATGAAAACGAATCGCAGGACCAGTCTCTTTTTTGTTGTTCTATTGTTGTGCGGCGCTCTTTCTCTGGGAAACGCGTCGATCCTCTCCGCAGATCCGGGCAAACCGCCAGAGGTCCCCGTCAAAGGCATGGTGACTATGGTTGACCTTGGTGCGAACTCCTGCGTGCCCTGCAAAATGATGGCCCCAATCCTGGAGAAGCTTGAAAAAGATTATAAGGGCCGAGCCGCCATTGTCTTCCTCGACGTGTGGAAAGATCCTGACCTGGCAAAACGATTTGGGATCAAAGTGATACCCACTCAGATCTTTTATGACAAAGAAGGGAAGGAAGTGTATCGCCATGTCGGTTTTATGAGTGAAAATGCCATCGTGACCCAATTAAAAAACCTGGGAGTGCAATAACAACTGACACAAGTATTGGGGAGGAGGTAGTCGGATTGGAATCTGTTTTTATAACCGTGAACGAGTGGATTGCGGGTGGTACAACCATAGCCGCGCTGGGATGTTTTCTCTGGGGAATGATCAGCGTGGTCTTCAGTCCCTGTCATCTGGCGTCGATCCCGCTCATCGTGGCCTATGTGGGCGGACAGCAACAGATTCTTAAATCGCGCCAGGCCGCCCACTACGCAGTCGCCTTCACGGTGGGGCTCTTCATCACAATCGCTCTTGTTGGTATTGTGTGTGCCATTCTAGGACGTATGCTCGGGGACGTGGGCAATTACTGGCAGATCCTGGTCGGCCTGGTCCTGATCTGGGTCGCCCTTGGAATGTTCGGCGTTGAAAAATGCTCTATGTCGGGAAGTCTGCTTTACCGTTTGAATCTCAGGGGCATCCATGGAGCATTTGGACTCGGATTGGCTTATGGGATCCTTTCGGGTTCCTGCACGTTCGGATTCATTGCTCCTATCTTGGCGATCATCACGGTCCAGCAGAAGATTGGCACAGGAATTCTCTTCATTCTACTTTTCGCAACAGGTCATTGTATTCCAATCGTTGTCGCGGGGAGCTCTACTGCTTTTGTGAAAGGAATTATGGAAAACAGCCGCTGGCAAGGAGCAGGAAACTGGTTCCGAAAAGGGGCTGCCGTGGCGATTTGCCTCATTGCCCTTTATTTTATCACCAATCCTTTCCTTTCAGCGTAGGAGAAAAGGATCATGCTTCTGAGAAGCTACACCAAAGAGATCTTCAGACCCCAGTGCAATCCAAGTTTTGAGTCTCTCCACTGCATTGCACACCTTCACCAGGATATCACCGAGGCTCTCCCCTATCTAAATGCAACCCTGGGGGGCTTCGAATATCTCAAAGAGCCGCCTGCGGTGACCTTCAGGGTTCACGGCAAGATCATCACGGTGCATTCGCGCGAGATAGCGGTGAATGCACTTAAGGACGAAGAAGAAGCGGATAAGATCCTGCAATGGCTCCAACGGGAGATCAACGATGCGTGGGGAAAAAGGGGGGAGATCAAGCCGAAATATGAAGGGCTCCCAAAGCCAAAATTGCTGGAGATTCTGAAGCTCCTGCCCAAGACGAACTGCCGGGAATGTGGTCAGCCCACGTGCATGGTCTTCGCAGCTGTGGCTGCGCAAGGCGCGAAGAATGAGGAGAATTGCCCTGCACTTAGTGCAGACAAGAAGGGATTGCTGAAAACCTACTTGAGTCGCTTTAAATTCGATGCGTAGCCGATGGAATCGATAATGTTTACAGCGAAAGGAGGTCCTCTATGGCTGATCCTTCTGTAAGAAAACTTTCCTTCCTGGACCGTTTCCTGACTCTGTGGATTTTTCTGGCGATGTTTATAGGAGTGATGTGGGGATATTTATTCCCCGGCATCCGTGAGGTGATCAATCTTTTTCAGGTCGGCACGACCAACATTCCGATTGCCATCGGGCTTATCTTGATGATGTATCCCCCCTTGGCAAAGGTGAGATATGAAAAGATGGGTCATGTTTTCAGAAACTTCAAGGTCCTGGCTCTATCTCTTATCCAGAACTGGGTCATAGGGCCTATCCTCATGTTCCTGCTCGCCGTCGCGTTCCTGTCAGGGCACCATGAGTACATGGTTGGGCTGATCCTGATCGGTCTTGCCCGCTGCATCGCCATGGTCATTGTGTGGAACGATCTCGCCTCTGGGGACAGGGAATACTGCGCAGGGCTGGTGGCTTTTAATTCAGTCTTTCAGGTGATCTTTTTTTCCATATACGCCTATATTTTCATCACCCTTGTCCCGCAATGGCTTGGGCTGAAGGGCGCGGTTGTGGACATCTCCATCGGCCAGATCGCTGAGAGCGTTTTCATCTATCTGGGTATCCCGTTCATTGCAGGCGTGATCAGCCGCATCATTGGACTCAAGACCATGGGCCGTCAGTGGTATGAAGACAAGTTCATCCCAAAGATCAGCCCCATCACACTGATCGCCCTGCTCTTCACCATCCTGGTTATGTTTTCTCTTAAAGGCGAATACATTGTCCAGCTGCCTCTGGATGTGGTGCGCGTGGCTATTCCGCTTTTCCTTTATTTTGTGATCATGTTCTTCGCCTCCTTCTTCCTTTCCATGAAGGCAGGCGCCACCTATGAGCAGTCCGCCACCTTGAGTTTCACGGCTGCTTCAAACAACTTTGAACTGGCCATTGCGGTCGCGGTAGCTGTGTTCGGGATCGACTCGGGACAAGCGTTTGCAGCGGTGATCGGCCCTCTTCTTGAGGTGCCGGTGCTCATCAGCCTGGTCAACGTGGCTCTCTGGTTCAAG
>Ga0105107_10001405_pt1 | contig 15547 bp, 11 predicted proteins | sample PPLLaktember2015_6_FD_79335 | JGI IMG/M metagenome (GOLD analysis project Ga0105107, IMG submission 79335) | Freshwater sediment microbial communities from Prairie Pothole Lake near Jamestown, North Dakota, USA - PPLs Lake P8 Core (1) Depth... | ecosystem: Environmental > Aquatic > Freshwater >...
CTGGCCTTGGGCTCGTGCCTGGGCATCGTGCTCTTCGACGCCTCAACGGGCATCGGGGCGCTCGCGCACGCGATGCACCCGAGGCGGGAACGGGTCAAGAACAACGCGAACCGGGCCAAGTTCGTCGATACCGTGGTGCCCGTGATCATCGAGCGAATGGTTCAGTGGGGCGCCCGGAGGGAGAAGATCGTGGCGAAGATTTTCGGCGGAGCGCGCATGTTCGATTGTCTCGGCGGCGCTCCGGGCATCCTGCAGATCGGCGACGAGAATATCGTCGCGGCGCGCGAGGCGCTCCGGGAGCACGGCATTCCGCTCGTCGCGGAATGCGTCGGCGGGAAGACCGGGCGGACGATCCTGTTCGATACGCGGGACGGGAGCGTTCGCGTGAGGGACGTCAACAGCAACGAGGAGATCTATTGATGGGCGAGGACCAGGGAGGCGAACGGCGCCGGCCGATCAGGGTCGTGGTCGGCGAAGACTCTCCTCTCATGCAGAAAATGATCATCGAGGTGCTCGAGGAAGACCCCGAAATCGCCGTCGTGGGAAAGGGTTCTGACGGGACGGCGGTTCTCAAGCTCGTCTCCGAGCTCCGGCCCGATTGCGTTACCCTCGATCTCGAGATGCCCCGGATGAACGGTCTCGAAACGCTCCGCTACCTCATGAGCGAATGGCCGATCCCCGTCGTCGTCGTGAGCGGGTACAGCGCTCAGGGGGCGAGCCTCGCGCTCACGTGCCTCGAGTATGGGGCCGTCGATTTCGTTCCCAAGACGTGCTCCAGCAACCGTTTCGCCGCGGACGAGCTCATCGCGAAGGTCAAATCCGCCGCGGCAATCGACGTGCGGCGCGTGCGTTTCGCGCGGCCGGAGTTCGCCGTCGGGTTCCGTGAACGAAAAGGCTTCGCGCCGGAACTCAAGAGCGCCGTCGTGATCGGCGCGAGCACGGGCGGGCCGCAGGCCCTCATGGAGATCATCCCCCGGCTGCCCCGCGATATTCCCGCCGCAATCGTCATCGTGCAGCACATGCCGCCGAATTTCACCAAGTATCTCGCCGAGAGGCTCCAGACGCGCGCGCAGATCGACGTACGCGAAGCGGCGGAGGGGGATACGCTCCTGCCGGGGCGCGCGCTCGTCGCGCGCGGCGGGATGCACCTCTTTCTCGAAGAACGGCAAGGGAAACCATCGGTGATGCTCCTCGGAAAGAACGCGCTCCAGCGCACGGCATGTCCCTCGATCGACTTCGCGATGACCTCCTTCGCGCCGGTTTTCCGGGAGCGCCTCATCGGCGTGATACTCACGGGAATGGGGCGGGACGGGTGCGCGGGGAGCGCGGCGATACGGCACTACGGCGGAACCGTGCTGTGCCAGGATAAGGAATCGAGTCTGATTTTCGGGATGCCGGGGGCGGTTATCGGCGACGGTTTCGCCGATGCGGTATGCCCCCTCGGCGGTATCGCCGAGCGCATCGCGCGCACAGCGGGCGCGGGGGCGTCCCGGGAGCAGGAGCATGAACATAAACGACTATAAGGATCTCTACCGGAGCGAGGCGGAGGATGCCCTCCAGGCGCTCGAGAATGGTCTCATCGGGCTCGAAACGGTGACGGACGGGCGACCCGCGATCGACGAGCTCTTCCGGCACGCCCACAATGTCAAAGGGATTTCGGCCGCGATGGGCTATGAGGAGATCGTGGAAGCGAGCCATGCCCTCGAAAACGTGCTCGACTCCCTGCGACGCGGCGGGGAGATCACGGTCGCGAAGACCGGATGCATGCTCGGCGCCGTGGACATCTTGAAGAAGCTCGTCCGGTGCGCGACCGAGGCTGCTGCGGAGCCCGTCGGGGCGGCTGCGGGCGAAACGGCGTCCGGCGTCGGCGACGCCGGCGGACCGGTTTCGGGCGCCGGGGAACCGCGCGCCTCCGCGAACGGCGCGGGTGTGGAAGGGGGAAGCGCGCGGAGCGTGGAGCTTCTCGGCGAGGCGCTCGTGCTTCTCTCGAATTTCGAGGATTCCCTGGGCGCGCCGGACGCGCGCACGAAACCTGTTTCCGGAGAAGAGGCTGCGGCGCGCGACGAGAGGGCCTCAGAGGCGATCGGCCAGCGCATCACGTCGACGAAGGTCGAGCTGGAGCGGCTCGATCGCATTATGGACCTCGTCGGCGAACTCACGATCAGCCGTATCCGGTTCAGCGCGCTCGCGAGCGAGCTCGGCTCGAAGCCTCTCCTCGACGAGCTCGCCCTCTCGTGGCGGCTCATTTCGCAGATTCAGCGGGAGGTCATGGAGGCGCGGCTCATTCCGGTCGGGCAGGTGTTCCAGCGCTTCAACCAGCTCGTGCGGGATGTTTCTCACGAAACGGGGAAGCGTGTCGTGCTCGAGATAGAAGGGGCCGATATCGGACTCGACCGCGCCGTGCTCGAAGGCATGGTCGATCCGCTCGTCCATATCATACGAAACGCGATGGATCACGGGATTGAGACGCCCGCCGAGCGGCGTGCCGCGGGCAAACCGGAAGAGGCGCGCCTCGCGCTCCGCGCCCGACGCGAACGCAGCCACGTCGTCCTCGAGGTCGCCGACGACGGGCGCGGCATCGATGCGGGGCGGGTCTCAGAAGCGGCCGCGGCGGCGGGTATTGCGCGTGGAAAAGGCGCGGAACTGAGCGAGGAGGAAATCTGCCGCATCATCACGATGCCCGGTTTCAGCACGTCGCCTTCCGTCGACCGGACCTCGGGCCGGGGCATGGGGATGAACATCGTGAAGAGGACGGTTGATTCCTTCGGGGGCTCCCTCCAGATCAAAAGCGCTCTCGGCGCGGGAACGACCGTCGCGCTGCTGCTTCCCATTAATCTATCGATCATCAAGGCGCTCCTTTTCTCGATCGGATCCGAAGTCCACGCCATCCCGATCGAATACGTGAGCGAGACGAATCGATTCGAGCAGGGTTTCCTCGAAACCGTGGGGGGGGCCACGGTGCTCCCCGACGGTGACGGGGTCATCCCGCTCCTCATGCCGAACGAGATATTCGGAATCCCTCTCGAACGGACGGAGGAACGCTACGGGAAGGTCATCGTCATGGATACGGGGCGCCGGCGTTTTGCCGTTGTCGTTAACAGGATCATCGGTCAGCAGGACGTCGTGATAAAGGCGCTTCCGCCGCTCTTCAGGGGGGTACGCGGGATATCGGGCGCGACGGTGCTCGGGAGCGGCAAGGTTGCATTCATCTGGGATCCACACGTTCTCTACGAAGGAAGGTGCGCGTATGAGTCCGATCAAGAGACCCTCGTTCTTGAGAATTGATGCTCTGAAGGAGATCGGTAACATCGGCGCGGGACACGCCGTCACGGGGCTTTCGAAGCTTCTCAAACGGCGCATCGACATCAGCGTGACGAGCGTCGACCTCATCCCGCTGAAGATCATTTACAACTTCTTCAACGGCCCCGAATCGATGGTGTCGGTTGTCTACATCGAGGGCTACTGCGAGGATTTTCGCGGCATGATGTTCCTCATCTTCCCGCACCCGGAGTCGATGCGGATTGTCGAGGTCGCCACGGGCAAGAACCGCCACGATGAGAAGCTCTGGGACGAGTATTCCCTCTCCGTTCTCAAGGAGGTCGGCAACATCATGTGCGGCTGCTACCTCACCGCGCTCGCCTCCTTCGTCGACCGGAAGCTCATGCAATCGGTGCCGCAGGTGTCGCATGACATGCTCGGCGCCGTTATGGACTCTGTGCTCGTCGACCTCAGCATGGAGTCGGATTACGCGCTCGTTCTCGAAACGGCGTTCTCTCTCGGCGAGAATGAATGCAAGGGGTTTCTCTTCTTTGTTCCCACGTCCGAATCACTCGATGTCATTTATGAATCCATCGGAGTCGACTGACAAGAAAGGAGCGCACCAGTGAAACTCAGGGTACTTATCGTCGATGACGCTATTTTCATGAGGAAGATGATCTCCGATATCCTCGTCGAAAACGGGATGGAGATCGTCGGCGAGGCCGATACCGGCGCAAAGGCGGTCGAGAAATACACGGAGCTTCGTCCCGATCTCGTCACGATGGACATCATCATGCCCGAGATGAACGGGATCGATGCGGTCCGCAAGATCGTCGAGATCGATGCACAGGCGAAGATCGTCATGTGCAGCGCGCTCGGCCAGCAGGCGCTCGTGCAGGAAGCGATCGCCGCCGGCGCGCGGGACTTTCTCATCAAGCCTTTCAACGCCGCCCGCGTGGTCGAAGTGATCGCGAAGACGTTCAATCAGGTGCCGACGGTGTGACGGCGCAGTGAAAGGATGGGCCATGCCCGATCTCAAGAGTGAAGAACGGAAGGTGCTCTTGAGCTTCGCCTCTCGCGTGGAACGGAGCGATCCGGGGGCGCTCAACAACCTCGGTGTTCTCTACTTCCGCAAGGGGATGCACGAGGAAGCGATGGAGCAGTTCAAAGAGGCGCTCAAGGTCGACGCCAAGTTCGATCTCGCCCGGGAGAACCTCCAGTATCTGTTCGCGGAGACGGGTCTCGAGGATCCGGATGTGCGGCGATGGCGCGACGAGGTAAAGCGGGATCCCGAGAACTTCGAAGCTCTCCTGAGGCTCGGGGTGAGCTACCAGAACATGGGGCGGTTCCGGGAGGCCGCCGATATGCTCGGCGCCGTCGTCGACAAGAATCCCGATCATACGATGGCGCGGGCGCACCTTGCGACGACGCTCAAGGCCCAGGGTCTCTACCAGCAGGCGCTCGAGCACTACCTCTCGATCGGCCCGAGCTTCGCGAAATCGGCCGTATTTCATACGGATCTCGGCGAGGTGTACTACAATCTCGGCCGCACCGATGAGTCCATCGCGGAGCTCGCCGCCGCGATCAAGGTCGACGCCGACTACTGGCGATCGCACTTCCTGCTCTCCTTCGCCTACGGCGATAACGGCCAGCTCCAGGAGGCTCTCGAGGAGAGCCGCATCGCCTCGCGTCTCAATCCGTCGTTCCAGAACACAGAGGCGAACCTCACCCTCTCGAGCTACGGCAGGGCGCGGTCGACGGATGCCACGCATCCGGCCGGGTCGAAGGAGGTTGCGAGCCTCGAGAGCACATCCTTCACCCTCGGCACCGCCTATCGAGAGCGCGGGTTCCTCAAGGAGGCCCTGAAGGAATTCCAAAAAGCGCTGCAGGACATGACCGACACGGAACGGGTGCATCTCGAGATCGGGAAGATCCATAGCGCCGATGGGAATCTGAACGCCGCCGCCGGGTCGTTCCTGAAAACGCTCGAAGCGAATCCGGAAAACGCGGAAGCATATCGCCTCCTCGGGTGCGTCTACCATCTCCAGGGCGCATTCTATGAGGCGGCGCTCTGCTACCTGCAGGCCTTCCGACTCAACTCCGCCGACGCCGAGACGATGAACAACCTCGGCGTGCTCCTCTATCAGGTCGGGCTCAAGGAAGAGGCGGAGCGAATGTTCAAGAAGGGTTTGAACCTCAAGATTTACCATCTCGAGCTCAATTACAATTTCCTCAACTGTCATCTCATCAGGGAAGAGTATATGATGGCGGAGAACCTCATTCAGCGGTTCGAGGCATTCATGGGCAAAAGCGCCCTCCTCTACGAAAAGCACGCCATCCTGAACTACAAAATGAACCGGCTCACGCTGGCGCTCTTCGATGTCGAGAGCGCGCTCTCGCTCGACAAGACACACAGCGACGCCCTCTATCTCAAGGCGCTCATCTTCCTCCGCGAGGAGGATTTCCAGGCAGCGATCGAGGCCGTTCTCGAAGCGGCGAAGCTGTCGCCGCGCTACACCGGTTTTGCGTTTTTTCTCGCGATGGACGATCAGCAGCGGGTGAAGCCCGCGCGCATCGACGGCGAGCTCCCCGTCGAGCCGGATGAGGCGCTCATCGGCATTATCCAGTGCGGCCTCGCGCGGAGATTCGACAAGATCAAGGAAATGCTCGTATCCGTCGTCGAAGAAGGCATCAAGAGAATGAACGAAGGCAAGCCGGCAGCCCCCGCGGCGCAGAATGAGCCGAAGGAGACGGGCGGGAGCGCCTCGGAGACTCTCGCCGGCATTGCGCCGGATACTCCCCCCGGCGGCGCCGTCCGCCCGGCGAAGGCTGCCGCGGGCGCCGCCGCAAAGGGCACCGCGGCGAAAGGCGCTTCTGCAAAGGGCACCGCGGAAGACGATTCAACCGAGATGCTGCTGGAGGCTCTTTCAGAGATTTCCCCCGCGGAGGACGATTCCCTATGACCATTCAGTCTTCGATCAAGGAACTGGGGCTTTTCGATCTCTTCCAGGTGCTCCATATCAATAAGAAAACGGGGCGTCTCATGGTGACAGACGGTCCCGACGGAAAAGAGGCGCAGATCATCTTCCGGAACGGCGACACGTGCTTCGCCGTCATCAACGAGCGTGTTCCCAAAACGATCGAGAATCTCCTCGTGGACTGGGGCGTCATCGATGAAGGTTCCCTCGCCCGCGTCGAGAAGGCGCTGCGGCGGTATCCGACGCTCCTCGATTGCCTCGAAGGGGAGGGGATCGCCCCCCGCGCGCATCTCGAGAGCTTCCTCGCCAACTGCATACGGGAATGCATCTACGAGATTTTCAAGTGGGACATGGGGGAATGCCGGTTCATCGAAGAGGATATCGATCAGCGCCGCGAAATTGTGGTGCCGCTCAACACGGAGAACCTCATCCTCGAAGGGGCGCGCCGGATCGACGAATGGTCGAACATCGGTGGCAAGGTGCCCTCGCGGCATTCCGTGTTCACCCTGAACCCCGATTCGAACGACAGCCAAAGGCTCAATCTCAAGCCGCGCGAATGGGAGATACTCTCGCTCATCGACGGCATCCGTTCAGTGAGCGAGGTGAACGACGGTGTGGGGGGCGATCTCTTCTCGACGAGCAAGCTCATCTACGGGCTCGTCGTCATGGACGTCATCACGCTCGTCGACGGCAGCGCGACGGTTGTCCCGGGCGCCGCCAAGGAAGCGCGGCTCGACGGGCTCCTCAGGAGCGGGAGGGAATGCTACGGGAGGCTCAACCTCGAGAGCGCGGCCGCGCAGTTCGAAAAGGCGCTCCAAATCGATCCCGAGTGCTTCGAGGCGCTCCGCATGCTCGGGGAGATCTATTACAAGATGGACAAGCTGAGCGACGCGCTCGTCTACCTCACGAAGGCGCGTCTCCTCAATCCCGAGAATCAGAAGGCGATGTTCATCAAGGGCTACCTCCACGCCCGCCTCGGCGAGGTCGAGAAGGCGGTGGCCGAGTGGGAGGAGCTCATGGAGAAGAGCAAGAACCCGCAGGTCGTCGAACTCGTCGCGAAGAAGCTCGAGCTCGCCCGGCAGTGGGATAAGGTCCTCCAGGAGTACTGATCCCGCCCGCATGCGCCATCCGCGACGTCCGCCGCGTATCCGAAGCATACGGAACACTTCCGCCTCCGTCGTCCGCCGGGTCAGGCGGCACGGGAGAGATTCTTAACCCTTGTTCAAAGAGATGACAATCCGTATCATGGCACGGTCCGGCTGGATGAGAGAATGGCGCGGCCCATCCGGCATACTCATGCGGAACAGGATGCGAAAATACCATGTTTGGAAACGTGAGTTCAGATCCATCCAAGGTGCTGCACTTCTTGCTCGCTGCCTTTTTGTTCTTCGCCACGTTCTCCATTGCGGGGACGCAGACCGCGCTCGCGGCGGCGGTTGTGCTGTGGATCATTCTCGCCGTCTTCCGGCGGGCGCCGCGGCCGAGGCGCACCGCGCTGGATGTCCCCATCGTTCTGTTCATGGCGGTATGGATCGCCACGGTTCTCTTCACGGACCGGCCCTGGGACAACTTCGTCAATCTGAAGAATCTCCTGCTCCTCGGCATCATCTATCTCTTCGGCTTTCTCGTTACGGACAGGAACGGAGGACGCACGCTCGCCGCCGTTCTGCTCTTTTCAAGCGCAGCGGCGTCACTGTATGCGATCGCGGTATTCCTGCTCGGGAAAGGGGAGGGGACGCTGGGCAGAACTCCGGGGACGTTCTCGACGGCAATGACCTTTGGAGGTGTGATGCTCCTCCTCTGTTCCCTTTTTCTCTCTCTATCCGTCGGCCGCGATATTCATCGAAAGATTCGAATCCCAGCCGCGCTCGCGACTTTCCTGGGCGCGGTGGCGCTGTTCTTCAGTTTCACGAGAAGCTCCTGGCTGGGGATGATAGCCTCCGCCATTGTCATCCTCGCCGTGTTGCGCAGAAGACTCCTCATACCCTTCGCCGTCATGCTCGTTGTCGTCTTGCTGGTCATCCCCGGCAGTTACCGGCAGAGGATCACCAGCATCTGGGACCCCCATTACCGGACGAACGTTCATAGAATGGAACTGTTGCGCGGGGGATGGAATATCTTCAAAGATCATCCTCTTGTCGGCGTGGGCTCAATGGACTTGGATGAGACGTACCGCCGGTACAAGCCCCCCGAAGCGGTTCATGTTTTCGGGCACATGCACAATATCTTTCTACAGGTGGCCGTGACGATGGGGCTCGTCGGCTTCATTCCTTTTTGCTTTCTGCTCTCTTCCTTTTTCCGTCTCCTGGGCGGCAACCTGCGCCGCCGTTTGCCGCCTCCCGAGCGAGCCTGGGTAGCAGGCTCCCTCGGGGCTCTCGCCGGTTTCATCGTGAACGGTCTTTTCGAGTGGAACTTTGGAGATGCCGAAGTGGTCATGTTGCTCTATTTCATCATAGGCTCGAACCTTGCCATTGCGATACACAGAGACGGATTTGCGGATGAATCCGTTCGTTCGTCATGAGTAATTTCCTGTCGCGCGCCGTTAGCCTGTGGCTGCTCTTCGTCCTCTTCGTCGCCTTTCTAACGGAACTGGGCTGCGCCGTCGGTCTGATACCCAACGCCGTCCTCGATGCGATGGCGCATGATTCCGCGCTCTGGTGGCGGCAGCCTCTATGGCTGCACGCCATAGAGGCCGTTCTTCTGCTGTGCGCGGCGGTGTGGCACTTGATGCTGCGCGCAGCCCCGCGCATAGCGAACCGCACACGCCATGGAGCAGCCGTTTCCGCGGTTTTGCTGTCCTCACATCTTTCTCCGCTGTATGCCGTTGTACCATTTGTTCCCATCGCAGGAACGGTCCTGGCGCTGCTGATGCTGGGGGGGCTGCTGCTGAAATCGGGAGCCGGTCTGCATCCCCGCCGTCTGTTGCGCCGTTTCCTGCCCGCGGGGCGCGTCAACAGGCTGCTGTGGGGCTGCATCGGAAGCGCGGTGCTGTACTGCTTCATCAGCCAGCTCGGAGAAACGAGCCGTGTTGTTTCACGCCAGACCGATTTCGGCACCTTCTATGATGCGGCGGTTGCGCTGACGGCGGGTGATGATCCGTATGGAACGACGGAAAAGGCGTACTTCTATCCGCCCACCTTCGCGTTCTACTTTCGGTTTCTGATATGGCTGCCGAAGGCCGGCGCCAGCCTGCTTTGGTTCACCGTGAAGCTCGCTTTGGCCATCTGGTCGCTTCTCGCCGTGTATGTTCTTCTCCGGGGGCCAGATATGTCGAGCGGGCGGCGTCCCTGGTTCATAGCCGGCGTTGCAATCGCCGCGGCGCGTTTTCTCACGGCGGACCTCCAGTTCGGCAACGTGAACATTCTCATTCTCTGGCTCAGTCTCATGGCCATTTCGCTTGATTTCAGGGAGAGGCCGGCGCTGGCCGGACTGGCGTCTGCGGCGGCAATCAGCATAAAGATCGTTCCGGCGGTGTTCCTGATCTACTTCATGTTCCGCGGCCGGATCCGGGCCCTGCTCTGGGCGGTCGTGTGGCTCATCGGGCTGAATCTGCTCCCGTTTCTATTCGACCCGCACCTCTTGCGAGAGAGCTGGACCGCCTATCTCGCAGCCGGAGTCCTGGGGAAGCTCGGCAGCGCGCTCGCACAGCCGGACAACCAGTCTCTGTGGGGTTTCTTGAACCGTTCGCTGCACGTGTCGTTCTCGCAGATACGGCTTATGTGGATCGGATGCTCGGCGCTTCTTGCCGGCAGCGCCGCGTTGGCGGCATTCCGCGCGCGCGGCCGGGGACATCTGCAGCAGGTCGGCGCGGCATCACTTTTCTTCCTGCTCGGCCTGCTCGTTTCTCCCGGCAGCTGGGTCGTACACTATACCGCCATGCTCCTGCCGCTGTCCTTTCTTCTCAGTGAGGCCATGGCGAACCGCTTTCCGGCATGGTGGCTGTGGGCCGTCTTTGCGGCGGCCAATTGCGCCCTTACCGTCTCGGGTTTGACGCGGCTCACCGTTCGGCTATCCATCGAACAATCATGGTTTGTGGCTGCAAGCGGTCTCGTGTTTTTCACGATCGCATATCTGATTGTGCGCCGGGCGCCCGCCGCACAGGCTGAGCAGGAGGGATAGCCTCCGGCCGAAAACCTCTCGCGGAATCGAGCGTGCATTTCTTCGCGGGCAGGGAGAGCTGCGACTGGTCGCGGCTCGACGGGGGAGGATCGTTCCGGAGCGAGGAGCCCCGTGTGCCGAGGCTCTCGTTCTTGGATCATGCCGGTGTTGCTTGATCTACGGCCGGCATGCCTCTATAATGCCGCAATACCGTTATTGAACGGAGGTGGTCCCGTGGGAACGGTCGATGTGGCGCAGATGTACGCCCGCGTGTGGGTCAAGAAATCCGTCAAGTCTCTGTGCGCCCCGTTCTGCCTCGCTGTTCCCCGGCGGAAGATCGACGATGCCGGCATCGTTGTGCTCATGTATCATCGCGTGAATCCGTACCGCAAGAATGAGCTCAGCGTGGATCCCCGGGCATTTCGAAAACAGCTTCGATGGCTCGCGGATCACGGCTTCGAGAGTTTGCGCATGCGCGATATCGAGTCCGGAGCAGCGGCCGCGGCGTCCAATCGTCCCCGCGTCATCTTCACCTTCGACGACGGGTATGAGGACAACTACCTCATCGCCGCACCGATGCTGAAGGAGCACGGATATTCAGCGATATTCTACCTTCCCGTTAATTACGTCTCCTCGCTCGCCATGGCCCCGCGGGATGCGCGCGAGTCGGGCAGGAGCGAGCATAATCGATGGATGACGTGGGAGCAGGCGAAACGGCTCGTCGAAGATCGGATGGAGATCGGTTCGCACGGCATGAATCACTTGCGGCTGACCCGACTCTCCGCCGACGAGGCGCGCCGTGAAATCGCCGATTCGAAGCGGATGCTGGAGCGTACTCTTTCGACGCCCATTACGTCCTTCTGCTACCCCGGCGGATTGTACGGCGCCGAGCATGCATCGATGGTGAGGGAAGCGGGGTACCGTTCCGCCTGCACGGCCTCCCCGGGAACCGTGGGCGGAAATCTCTTCGAGATACCGCGCGTGGCCGTGCAGGCGAGCGATACCTTCTTTGTCTTCACGCAGAAGCTGCGGGGCCGTATGCGGTGGCTCCGGGTGGTGCGGTAACCGATCCGCACGCCGCGACGCGCCCCCGGCCGCGCTGAGCGTGGCGCGGCCGCAAAGGGAAGCGATGCATACATGAACGGCACAGAAGAAAAGGAATGGAGCATCCGCCCCTATCGGCTCGGGGACGACCGTGCCGTCCGATCCCTCTACGAGAGCGCGCTCGGCCGCCCCTTCGATGAAGCGGTCTGGAAATGGCAATTCGAGGGCGCGCTCGCGCGGCCGGGCCATATCTATTTCGCCGAGCGAGGCGATTCGCTCGTCGGCCAGTACGCCACCGTTCCGGTGCGGATGCGAATCCGCGGGAAGGTGGTGCGGGCGTCCCTCTCGCTCGATACGATGACGCACCCCGCGTACCGCAGGCAAGGGATCTTCCTCGCGCTCGCGCGCGAGGTGTACCGCGACACGGGGACGAGGGGAGTGGATCTCGTGTACGGTTTCCCGAACGAACGATCATTGCACGGTTTCATCGCGGACCTCGATTTTTCCATCCTCGAAAATCTCGCGGCGATGACAAGACCCGTCTGTATCGACCGGGCTCTGCAAGAGAAAACAAGGATCCCGCTCGTGGGAGCATTCATCGGCCGGCCCCTCGAGGCCGTTTTCAATGCGCTCTGCTCGATGAGATCGAAGAATCCCGCGATCCGGATCGATTACGCCTCGGAGTTTCCCGAAGCAGTGACGGCTCTCTTCGATGAATGCGCGAGGAAATTCGAGAATCTGACTGTTCGCGATTACGAATACCTGCACTGGAGGTACGACCGGAACCCGCGGCATTCCTATGAGATCATACTCGGCTATCGGGGCGGAAGGCTCGCGGGATACTGCGTCACGGGGGAAACCGAGAGAAAGGGTCTGCGCGTCGGCCTCGTTGTGGACATCCTCTCCGATCCGGAGGATCGCGAGCTCGCGGCGTTTCTCGTCACCGCCGCGCTCGAGACCATGAAGCGTGCGAAGATGCATATCGCTTCATGCCTCCTGCCCTCGAAATCGCCGTATCGCCCCATTCTGCGGAGGCTCGGCTTTCTCATCCCCATGCGACGTTTTCCCTTTATCGTTCGCGCAAACTCGCAGTCGCTGCCGGCCGGCGCCCTCGCGGATACCGCCGGCTGGCATATCACCTTCGGCGACGGCGACTTCGCGTAGGCGCGGGCCGAGAGCGAAGCTCGCCCCAACGCATCCGGGGCGGCCGTCGGCGGATCCCCCCTCAAAACAGTCTGCCCGCAAAACTGCCTGCAAAACATCATTGTCGAGCCTCTCGCCGCATGCTAATATTCCCTCTTACATGCCGTTGTGTTTCTCTGGAAGGAGGTCCGTTCATGTGTTCCAGGTTTCATAAATCCTTGCTTCCCTTGCTCGCCGGTCTCATCCTCGTTGTGCCGGTCATTCTGTGCGCCGACGAGGGGATGTGGCCGATCGACGCGCTCAACAAGCTCCCGTGGAAGGAGCTCCAGACGATGGGGCTCCAGCTCTCCCCGCAGCAAATCTTCGATGGCAAGGGAGGCGGAGTCGCCTATGCGATCGTGAGCCTCGGCGGGGGCACGGGCTCGTTCGTCTCGCCGAACGGGCTCATCCTCACGAACCACCATGTGGCGTTCGGCGCCCTGCAGCGCACGAGCACGGCGGAGCACAACTACATTGCCGACGGTTTCACGGCGGCGAGCTACGCGGAGGAAATACCGGCGCCCGGCTACCGCGCCTCGATTCTTCTCTCGATCACGGACGTGACGGGCCAGGTGCTCTCGGCAGCGACGGACGGCATGAGCGATCTCGACCGTTACAACGCGATCGAGAAACGGATCAAGGAGATCGTCAAGGCGGCCGAAGAGGGCAGAGACGTCGAGTGCCGGGTCGCCTCCTTCTATGATGGTATGCAGTACCGGCTCTTCACCTTCTTCGTCAGCAAGGATGTGCGCATCGTATACGCGCCGCCGGAGGCCATCGGCAACTACGGGGGCGATATCGACAACTGGATGTGGCCGCGGCATACGGGCGATTTCTCGTTTCTCCGCGCGTACATCGGACCCGGCGGGAAGTCGGCCGAGTACGCCAAAGAGAATGTTCCCTACAAACCCGCGGTCTTTCTCGCGATGTCGACCAAGGGGGTAAAGGAAGACGACTTTACGATGATCATCGGCTACCCGGGAAGGACGGGTCGCTATGCCACATCCTACGCCATCGCCGCGATGCAGGATTTCTCGTACCCCGCGCGCATCGCGATGTTCAAGGATTGGCTCGGCATCCTCGCGGAAGAGGCGAAGCGCGGCGAGGACATCGAGATCAAGGTCGCCTCGTTCGATCAGATGCTCAACAACTCGATGAAGAACTGGGAGGGGATGCTCGAGGGATTCGCGAAGGGCGGGCTGCTCGACAAGAAGATCGATACCGAGAAGTCATTTGCCCGCTGGCTCGAAATGAATCCCGACATGAAGAAGAAATACGGCGACGTGCTCCCGGGGATCGCCGCGCTCTTCGAGGAGCAGAAGGCGTACCGCGAGAAAAACATGATCGTCGGACTCATGAACTTCGGATGCCAGATGCTCCGGGCGGCCGTCTCTCTCGACCGCGTGACCGAGGAGCGGGACAAGCCCGATCTCGAGCGGAAGCCCGGCTATCAGGAGCGCGACTATCCGCGCATCAAGCAGAGCCTCAGGGTCATGCAGACGAGCTACGATCCGCAGGTCGACCGGCGCGTATTCAAGTATTTTCTCGTGAAGGCCGCGGTGCTCCCCGAGGGCCAGCGCATCGAGGCGGTCGACGCGATCCTCAAGGGAGCGAGGGGCGCCGAGGCCGAGAAGGCGATCAACGCGTTTCTCGACGGGCTCTACGCGGGCACGAAGCTCGGCGCCGCCGATGAGCGTCTTCGGATGTTCGATCTTCCGCGCAAGGAGCTCCTCGCGGCGGGAGATCCCTTCATCGATTTCGCCGTGCGGCTCGATGCGGAGGCGAAGGCGCTCGAGGAACGCGACAAGACAACCGGCGGTGCTCTCCAGCGCCTCAGCCCGCGCCTCATCGAGGCCTTTATGCAGTGGAAGGGAGGCGCGGTCTACCCCGACGCGAACGCGACCATGCGTCTCACCTACGGGACAGTCAAGGGGTATCACCCGCGGGATGCCGTGAGCTACAGCTCCATGACGTCGCTCGGCGGCGTGATCGAGAAAGATACCGGGGAAGATCCCTTCAATTGTCCGAAGGCGCTCCGCGATCTCCACGAGAATGTGGATTTCGGCATATACGAGGACGCCGCGCTCGGGGACGTGCCCGTCGATTTTCTCTCGACGTGCGACATCACGGGGGGAAATTCCGGGAGCCCCGTATTGAACGGCAAGGGGGAGTGCATCGGCGCCGCATTCGACGGGAACTACGAGAGCATCTCGTCCGACTATCTCTTTCTCAAGGAGACGACGCGCTCGATCAACGTCGATTCCCGGTACATCCTCTTCATCATGGATAAGATGAGCGGGGCGAAGCACCTGCTCGGCGAAATGAAGATTCGATAGATCGCATGGGAACGTTGTACGCGCTCATGACCGCGGTCATGTGGGCCGCCGCGGTCATCTATTTGAAGCGCTCGGGGGAGTCGATCCCGCCTTTCGGGCTCAATGTCTTCCGGGTGGCGCTCTCGAGCGTAGCGCTCGTCCTGACCATCGCCGCGATGGGGCAGGAGGTGTTCTACGGGGCGCCGCTTCGGGATTACCTCATCCTCTTCGCGAGCGGCGTCATCGCTATCGCCGTCTCCGACACATTCTTTCTCATGGCCCTGAACCGCGTCGGCGCCGGGATCATGGCGATCATCGACTGTCTCTACGCGCCCTTCGTCGTGTTCTTTGCCTTTGTCCTTCTCGGCGAGCGGTTGGGGGTGTGGCAGTGGACCGGCATGGCGCTTGTCATCGCCGGGGTGCTCATCGCGGCGCGACATGAACCCCCCGCGGGGATCAGCAGGCGGCAGATACTCGTCGGGAGCCTCTATGGTCTCCTCTCCATGGCGACCGTGGCGCTCGGGATTGTGATCGCCAAACCGGTGCTCAACCGTTCCCCCGTTCTCTGGGCGACGACGATGCGCCAGATCGGAGCGCTCGCGGCGCTCCTGCCCGTGGCGCTTGCCATGCCGAACCGGGGAGAGATATTCGGTCTTTTCCGCCCCGCCCGGA
>Ga0105107_10001407_pt1 | contig 15530 bp, 17 predicted proteins | sample PPLLaktember2015_6_FD_79335 | JGI IMG/M metagenome (GOLD analysis project Ga0105107, IMG submission 79335) | Freshwater sediment microbial communities from Prairie Pothole Lake near Jamestown, North Dakota, USA - PPLs Lake P8 Core (1) Depth... | ecosystem: Environmental > Aquatic > Freshwater >...
TGCCCGAGCTCCTCGGTGACGTACTCGACCATCGCCTCGCGCAGCCACTCGAGCCGCTCCGGCAGCCGCGCGCCGCAGGCCATAAGCAGCGGCAGCGTGTGTTTCACGTGGTGATAAGCCTGGGTCAGGAACGCGACGTAGTCGCGCAGCCGCAGCCGTCCGGCCCCGCCGTCGCGGATGAACGGGATGGCGAGGAGCCGCGCGCGGTCGCGAGCGGTGGCGGCGGAAAGCTCTTCGTAGTACGTCATCGGTGCCTCTTCTTGGTCGTAAAGTCGGTCCAGTCGCGCGCCGTAGCGCGCATGTATCGCGGCGCGGCGCAACCGCCCGTTCGCGGTGGCGAGGTCGTCCGCTGCGGTGAACGGCGCGTCGGCCTCGATCCAGGCGCGCACGCGCGCGTAATCGGGCAGCGCGCCGTTGGCGGCCGCGAGCGCCGCGGCGACGCCGTCGCGATCGCCGGCACGCCGCGGGACGATCACCGCGGCGAGCCACGGCCGCGCCTCGCCGAACACCGCCGCCTGCGCGATCGCCGGCTGGAGCGCGAGCTCGCTCTCGACCCATTCCGGCGCGACGTTGCGCCCGAACGCGGTGACGAGCATGTCGCGCTTGCGGCCGGCGAGGTGCAGATAGCCTTCGTTGTCGATCCGGCCGAGATCGCCGGTGGGCCACACGCGCGGCGCCGGCGTCGGGTCGCCCGCATAACCGAGCAGCGTCGCGCCCGCGACGAAGACCTCGCCGTCCGTGCCGAGGCTCACTCGCGCATGCGGCAGGGGCTGTCCGACCGCGCCGCGTTTGCGTGCCGCAGGGGTGTTGAGCGCGACCACGGACGCGCACTCCGACAGGCCATAGCCTTCGTAGACGGGCAGCCCGAGCGCATCGGCGCGCTCGAGGAGCCGCGGCGACACCTTCCCGCCGCCCACCGCCACGAAGCGCAGCCCGGCCGGCGCGAGCGCGCCGCGCTCGAGCGCCGCGACCAGCCCCGCGAGCATCTGCGGCACCAGGATCACGGTCGTCGCCACGTGCCGGTCCAGCGCGGCAAGGAACGCACGCGGATCGAAGCCGGACGCGCCCTGCACGCCGATCGCATCGAGCGACGCGAGCGTGGCGCAGCCGCCGCCGATCAGCGGCGCGTACGCGCCACCGACGTTCTCGAGCAGCGTCGCGAGCGGCAGGCCGGCCAGATGGCGATCGGTAGCGGAGAGCGCGCAGGCGCCGGCGAGCGACTGCGCCACCGCCTCCAGCGCGTTCCGGTCGAGGCAGACGCCCTTCGGGGCGCCGGTCGTCCCGGAGGTGTAGGTGATCTTCGCAGTGCGCTCCGGCAGACGGGCGGGTACGGCGGCGAGGCGGATCGCGCGCAGCCCCGTCCCGCCGATGCCCCATTCGCAGTCTGCGCCCAGGTCCTGGTAGCGCTCCGGCGCGTCGGTCACGAGCAGATCCACGCCGGCATCGCGGAGCGCGTGCCGTTGCTGCGCGGGCGAGAAGAACCCCGGCAGCGGCACGACCGGAATGCCCTCGGCCAGCGCGGCAAGATCGAGCACCGCCCAGTCGGGCGAGTTGGCCGCCGCGATCGCGAGCGCATGCGGCCGCGAGCGAGCGAGGCGGCGGCGCGCGTCCTCGATCGCCGCGGCCAGCGCCGCGTACGTTAGGACCGCGCGCTCGTTGCGAAGGGCGACGCGATCCGGTGCGACCGTCGCGTGACGCGCGACCGCTGCCAGAATCTCGCTCATTCGCTTACCTTGGCGCTAAAGAGCGCCAAGGATTCGCGCTTGGGGCGGACCGGCGCGCTCATGCCGAGGCGGATGCGTGCTGCGCGCGCCGCGCGAGCGCCGCTCGCGCGGCCTCGACCTCGACTGCGCACACCGTCGGGCCGCTGTCGTAGTAGGTGCCCCAGTCGGCGCGTCCGTCCTCGGGTAGCTCACCGATCCGCGCGTCGGCGAGATGCGACAGCGGCACGCCAAGACGGAGAAAGGCATTGCGCAGGGCCGGTCCGCCGGTGAAGACCACCCATTCGAACGGCGTCGGGACGAGGTACTCGGTGAGCGCCGCGATGAGCTCGCGTGCCGAGCCCGGCCGCGCGACCGCGAGGTTGCCGACCTCGACGACGCGCTGCCGCGTGATCGGAACCTCAGCGGCTGCGGCGACCGCGCGCTCGACCGGTCCGGCGAGGTAGTGCTCCAGAAAAACCGGCCCGCCGCCGGCCGAGCGCAGCCCGCACGCGGCCGTCAGCCGTCCGCCGCGGTCGCGCAGGCCGAGCAGGAGGGGCATGAACTTGCGGATGCGCGCGCCGTGCGCGCGCCCGAAGACCGCAGCGATAAAGGCCTCGGTCTCGCTGCGACGCAACCCGGTTTCCGGCGCGAACCGGCCCGCGCCGCGCGCGCTCGCGCTCCGGCGCTCGATCTCCGGCAGAAAATCCTTCGGCCACTGCGTGTCCACGCCATGCTCCCCGCATATGCTGCGATGCAAGGATGCTAGGGGGCGCGGCGTGAAGGTTCTGTCTGCCGGGTGTGAAGATTCCGTGAAGGCGTGTCACACGCCCGCGAGGCGGACGCGGAATGTGGTGCCCTGCCCCGGCGTGCTGTCGGCGTCGATGCGCCAGCCGAAGCGCTCGGCCACGCGCCGGACGATGGCGAGCCCGATGCCGGTCCCGCCCGCGCGCGCGTTGGCGCCGCGGAAGGCGCGCTCGAACACGCGCGGGAGCTCGGCGGCGGCGATGCCGACGCCGGTGTCGCTCACCGCCAAGACGCCGTCCGCGTAGCGCACGCGGATCTCGCCGCGGTCGGTGTAGGCCACCGCGTTCCGCATGAGGTTCGCGAGCGTCAGCTGCAGCGCCGCGCGATTGATGCGCAGTCCGGCGTCCGCGGGCACGTCGATCGCGAGCCGCAGGCCCTTCGCCTCGATCGCCGCGCGCAGCGGCGCCGCCACCTCCGCGACCAGCTCGGCGAGGTCGACCGTGTCCCCGTTCGCAACCGGCGCCTCGCGGCCGAGGAGCAGGAGCGCGTCGATCAGCTCGGCGATGCTGTCGGCGCTCGCCCCGATTGCGCGCACCCGGTTGCGCGAGCGCTCGGACAGCGCCGCGTCGTGAGCGAGGAGCTCGCAGCCGGTCTTGATCGTGGTGAGCGGCGTGCGCAGCTCGTGGCTGACGTTGGCGGTGAACTCCTTCTCGCGCGTGACCAGGGCGGTGACCCGGCGGGCGTACTCGTCGAACGCGTGCGCGAGGGTGAGCACCTCGCGGTCGCGATAGTGCGCGGCGAGCGGCGCATGACCGTTGCGTGGATCGAGGTAGGCCACGCGCCCCGCGAGGTCGGAGACCTGGCGCGACAGCACGCCCGAGAGCCAGATGCTGATGCCGACGAGCGCGACGAACGCCGCGCCGAGCAACGCGAGGAGCCAGTTCTGGAACTCGTGGAGCCGGGCCTCGTGACGCTCGACGTCGTAGCTGAGGTAATAGTCGACGCCGCCGTCGCGGCGCACCGCCACGTGCAGCTCCTTCCCGTCGACCAGGATCTCGCGCATGCCGGCCGGCAGATCGCGCAGCGCCGCCGGCACCCGCTCGCGCTCGGACGCGGTGCGGGCCACGTAGCCGCTGATGCGCCCCGCCGCCGCCGGCGATGGTGCCGGCAACCCGGCGCTCGCCGGCGCGACGAAGCGGTCCATCTCCGCCGCGAGGATCTCGTTGATGAACTCCTCCTCCTGCTGCTCGACCAGGCGCTCGACCACGACCGCCTGCAGCGCGAGGACTGCGGCGCCGAGCAGGACGAGCGCGGCCGCGAGCCGGAAGCGCAGGCTGGTTCTAGCGCGCGTCATCGGTGGCGAGGCGATAACCCAGGCCGTGAACGTTCTCGACCGGATCCGGCGCGCCCGCGGCGGCGAAGGCACGACGCAGCACATGCATGTGGCTGCGCAGGGTCTCGCTCGTGGGCAGGCGGTCGCCCCACACGGCGGCTTCCAGGTCGGCGCGGCTGAACACGCGTTCGGGCTGCGTAAGGAGCGTCTCGAGCAACCGCAGCGCCTTGGGCGGGAGCTTGAGGGCGACGCCGCCGACGGTGGCCCCGAGGGTCGTCGGGTTGAAGACGATCGCGCCGTGGCGCAGCTCGCGCGGCGCGCCCCGGCCGGCGCTGCGTTTGTGAAGCGCGGCAAGCCGCGCTTCCAGCTCGCGCAGCTCGAACGGCTTCGCAAGGTAATCGTCGGCGCCGGCCTCGAAGCCCTCGAGCTTGTCCTCGAGCGTGTCGCGGGCGGTGAGCATCAGCACCGGGGTGTCGCGCCCGGCGTCCTCGCGTAGGCGGCGGCAGAGCGCGAGCCCGTCGATGCGCGGCAGGTTCACGTCGAGCACGACGGCGTCGAAGTCCTGCGTGACCGCGAGGTGGAGCCCGGTCACGCCGTCCGCGGCCGCGTCGACCACGTGCCCGCGCGACTCGAGAAAGTCGCACACGTTGGCCGCGATCGCGGCCTCGTCTTCGATTACCAGGATGCGCACGATGAAATTCTAGCGCCGCGTCACCCGATCGCGCGCAACCCGTCGACGATCTTCACCGTCGCCGCCCGCCGCCCGGGCACAATCGCCGCGAGGACGCCGACGCCGAGCGCGCACGCGATCTGCAGCGCCACCGTCTTTCCGCTGACCTCGAACACCGGGAAGAGCGTCCCCACCTGCGCCGCGAACCAGTCGCCGACCGGGAAGGTCAGCGCGATGCCGATGGCCGCGCCGATCACGGCGATCGCGATCGACTCGCCGAGGATGAGCGCGGCGACGTAGGCGGGCGAGAACCCGAGCACCTTGAGCGTCGCGTACTCGGCGAGCCGCTCACGCGCAGTCATCGCCATGGTGTTGGCCATCACCGCGAGGATGATCACGATCACGACGTAGGACACGAGCCGGATCGCGACCACGAGCGCCTCTGTCTGCTTCACGAAGCCGATCTGGAACGCGCGCTCGGTCTCGGTCAGCGTCTCGGCGAGCGAGTTCTTGAACAGCCCGTCGATCGCGTGGCTCACCTCCGCCGCGCGATCGGCGTCCACGACGTCGACGAGATAGATGCCGATCTGGTCGGCGCGATTGCGGCTGCGCTTCTTCACCGATTCGTTTAGGTACTCCCAGTGGAAGAACATCTGCGAGGTGTCGGTCTTCGCCTCGGCGCCGTCGTAGATGGCGCGCACGGTGAACTCCCAGGTGCCGGGGAAGATCGTCCCGCGCAGCGGCATGACGTCCCCGACCTTCAGGTTGTGCGTGTTGGCGAGCTTGCGGCCGATCACCGCGCCTTTGCGATCGCGCAGGAAGGCCGCGAACTCGTCCGGCGGCACACGGTAGTCGGGGTACATGTCGAAGTAGGTGCGCGGCTCGACGGCGAACTGCGGGAAGAAGTTCTTGGGGTCCTGGTAGATGCCGGCGAACCAGTTCGCGTACGACACCGCGCGCACGCCGTCGACGGCGCGGATCTTCTCGCGGTAGCTGATCGGCAGCGGGAACACCAGCGATATGGCGTTACGCGTCACCAGCCGCGTCGGCGCGGCGCTGTCGGCGCCGGCGTACCAGGCGCCCACGACCGTCTGCAGCAGCCCGAACGACAGGATCGCCACCACCAGCCCGAGCACGGTGAGCGCGGTGCGCAGCTTGTGGCGCAGCGCATTGCGGAGGATGAGTTTCAGGAACTGCACGCCGCCCTACCGGATCGACCGCTCGTGCATGTCGTCCGCCGTGGACAGCTCGCCCTTGTCGAGGTACATGATCGCGTGCGCCCGGTCGGCGGCGCGGCGGTCGTGGGTGACCATGACGATGGTCTTGCCGAGGTCGGTGCTCAGCTGGTCCATGAGCTTGAGCACCTCCTCGGCCGAGTGCCGGTCGAGGTCGCCGGTCGGCTCGTCGGCGACGATCAGCCGCGGGTCGGTGATGATCGCGCGCGCGATCGCGACGCGCTGCTGCTGGCCGCCGGAAAGCTCCGGCGGGTAGTGCTCCTTGCGGTCGGAGAGCCCGACCAGCGCGAGCGCGGCCTCGACGTGTTCGTGCCGCTCGCGGCGCGAGAGGCGCGTCAGCGTGAGCGGCAGCTCGACGTTCTCGAATGCGGTGAGCACCGGCATGAGGTTGTAGAACTGGAAGATGAAGCCGACCGTCCCGGCGCGCCAGTCGGCGAGCTCGCGCTCGGTCAGCCGGGTGATGTCCACGCCGTCGAAGAGGAGCTCGCCCGAGTCGGGCTTGTCGATGCCGGCGATGAGGTTGAGCAGCGTCGACTTGCCCGACCCGGACGGTCCCATCAGCCCGAGGAAGTCGCCCGTGCGCACGTCGAGCGTGATGTCGGTCAGCACCGGCACGACCTGCCCGCCGCGCCGGTAGGACTTCACGAGGTTGCGGATGCGGATCAGCGGCTCCGCTGACGTGTCGGCGGCGTTCACATGACGCTCGTGCGCCGGTGGCGCTACTTCTGGTCGACCTTCACCCGCGCGCCATCCGCGAGCTTGTCGAGCGGCTTCACGACGACCTTCTCCCCCGCGGTGACGCCGCTCACCTCCACCAGGTCGCCGAGCGCGCGGCCGGTCTCGACCTTGGTGCGCACCGCCTTGCCGTCCTTCAGCACGAAGACGAACTTCCCGCCGTCGCGCTCGACGAGCGCCTGCTTCGGCACCGCGGTGACCGGCTTGCGGTCGGAGGCCGGCACTTCGCGCTCGAGGAACGCGACCTTCGCGCTCATGTCGGGCAGCACGCGCTCGTCGCGGTCGAGGAACTTGATCTTCACGAGCACGGTCGCCTTCGCGCGATCGACCGTCGGCACGATGCGATTCACGATGCCGCCGAAGCGCGTGTCGGGCACGGCGTCGAGCTGGACTTCGGTCGGCTGGCCCACCTTGATCTTGTTGAGCGAGGACTCGGCGACATCGGCCTCGACCTCGAGCGTCGCCATGTCGGCCATGGTCACCACCGCGCCCTTGGTGTCGACCGCGCTCGAGAACGGGGTGACGTTGTCGCCTACGTTCGCGCTCTTGGTGAGCACCACCCCGTCGAACGGTGCGCGGATCAGCGTCTGGTCGAACGCAACGTCCGCCGCTTTGAGGTTGGCACGCGCCACGCCGAGCGCGGCGTCGCTCGACCGAACGCCCGCGCGCGCCTTGTCGAAGCGCGCCACCGCGGTGTCGAGCGCCGATTCGCTGATGTACTTCTTCTCCGCCAGCTCGCGCGAGCGCGCGAGGTTGCGCTCGGCGTCGCGCAACTCGGCCTCGGCCTGCTCGAGATTGGCGGCGGCGACTTTCACGCTCGCCGCGGCCTGCTCGCGGCTCGCCCCCACGTCGCGGCTTTCGAGTCGGGCGATGACCTCGTCCTTCCTGACGCGACTGCCCTCCATCACGCCGAGCCACTCGAGCCGCCCGGTGGCCTTCGACGCGACCGCCGCCTTGCGTTGCGCGACGACGTAGCCGGTAGCGTTCAGCACCGTCACCGCCTGCGACGGATATGCGGTCGTCACGGCGGCCGTTTCCACCGTTGTCGGGCCGCCGAGACCGCCGGAGAACCCGACCACGGCCGCCGCCGCGAGCACCGCCAGGCCGGCGATCCACGGCCAAAGCCGCCGCCGCGCGCGCGGCGCGCGCGCGGCGCTGCGATCGATGCTCAGCTTCGACAGGTCGGGGGTGCTCAAGCGGGGTCCCGGAGGGCGCGCGCTGCGAGGGGTTAATGGAGAGACGAGACGGAGCGCGGCGCAATTATAACTGCGCACGTCGCGGCTCCCCGGCGAAGTTGATCTCGGTCAAACGCCGGACCGGGCGGTCCCGCAAGCTATGGATGCGATACGAGGAGAAGATGGAACACGCAAATTCGGCGGCGCCGACCAACGCGCCGAAGGAAGCAACGCGGCTCTAACACGAGCCGCGTCCACGCGGCGGTCTACGCCGCCGAGCACGGACTGCTGCCGCGCGAGGCGTCAACGCCCAACCCCCCGTTCGAGCGAGGCGTAGGCTCAGGCGGCCCGTTTCTGGGCGTGGCCGGCCATCGAGGTGAGCGACGCGATCGACTTGATCATCGCCTCCTGCGACGCCCGCGCGGCCTCGAATGCCATCGCGAACGGCTGCTGTATCGACTCTGGCGCCACGCCGGCAGGCAGCGCGCCGCGCATGAAGCGGTTCCACTCCTCGTAGCGGGCGGTGAGCAGCTTCGCGATCTCGGCGTTGGTCTGCTGGGCGAGTTGGGCGAAGGTCGTCCCGTAGCGCATGGCGCTTTCCATGTAGGCGGTGGCGAGGTTCGACTGCAGCGTGAGCAACCCCTGCACGTCGCGGCAGTCCCCCACCGCGAGCGCGGCGGTGCGGTTCCGGGTCTGGGTCTCGACGTCGGCCTCGAGCTGCGTCATCTGCATGCGCTCGACGCCCGCGAGCACGGCGTTGCTGACGGCGAGCAGGGTGTCGAAGCCGGCGCGGTACGCCTTGAACCACTGCCCGGCCACGTCGGCCCAGTCGATGCTCTGCACTACGGTCGGCCCAATGGTCGGCGCTATGATCGGCGCCGCAGCCGTTTTCCGGTCGGATGTGTGGGTAGTCATGGCCAACCTCCTTTGGGTCGGTGCAATATGTCCGGCGCCATCCTTCCGCGGCGCCGCGGACCCTTGTATTCATGCTGCGCCTGCCGCACGGGACCGTGGTTGATGGCCGTCAAAGGATGGCGGGACGAACCGACCGGAGATCTTCTGGAATGCGGGTGATGGCGCTCGATCGACCGGGTGCGCCGCTGCGGCGGGCCGAGGTGCCGAAAGGCGCACCGGGCGCCGGCCAGGTCCTGGTGCGGGTGGCGGCCTGCGGCGTGTGCCGCACCGATCTGCACATCTGCGACGGCGACCTGCCGCTCGTGCGGTCCCCGATCGTGCCCGGACACGAGATCGTCGGCCGGGTGGAAACCGTCGGCCCGGGCGTCGAAGGCTTCACGCCGGGCGAGCGGATCGGCGTGCCCTGGCTAGGGTGGACCTGCGGCACGTGCGGCTTCTGCACGACCGGCCGCGAGAACCTCTGCGACGCGGCGCGGTTCACCGGCTATCACATCGACGGCGGCTACGCGGAGTACGCCGTCGCGGATGCGCGCTACTGCTTTCGTCTCCCCGACGCGTACGGCGACGCGGAGGCGGCGCCGCTGCTCTGCGCGGGGCTGATCGGCTACCGCTCGCTCGTGGCCGCCGGCGACGGCCGCAGGCTCGGGATCTACGGGTTCGGCGCCGCCGCCCACATCGTGTGCCAGGTCGCCGTCTGGCAGGGGCGCGAGGTGTACGCGTTCACGCGCCCGGGCGATGCCGCGGCGCAGGCGTTCGCCCTGCGGCTCGGGGCGCAGTGGGCGGGCGACTCCGGCACCGCCCCACCCGCGCCGCTCGACGCGGCAATCCTGTTCGCACCGGTCGGGGCGCTCGTCCCGACGGCGCTCCGCGCGACCGCCAAGGGCGGGACGGTCGTCTGCGCCGGGATCCACATGAGCGACATCCCCGCGTTTCCCTACGACATTCTGTGGGGCGAGCGCCGGATCGTTTCGGTCGCGAATCTCACGCGCAAGGACGGCGACGCGTTCCTGCGGATCGCGCCGCAGGTGCCGGTGCGCACCGCGGTCGAGACGTTCCCGCTCGAGCAGGCGAACGAGGCCCTCGGGCGGTTGCGGGCGGGACAGATCACCGGCGCAGCGGTACTTGTGACCGCCGGCTGAGCACGGCCGCGAGCGGCGTTTGCGCTGGATCAAACCCGGGCGGCGCCCCGCGGCTATGTTCAGCGTGGGTCAGTGTCGGCTTACCGGGAGGGAAGAAAATGTACAAGCACGTCTTGCTGCCCACCGACGGCTCGGAGCTCTCCGCGAAGGCGGTGCGCGATGGCATCCAGCTCGCCAAGGAGATTGGCGCGCGCGTCACGGCGGTGCACGTCACGCCGCCGTTCTATCCGTCGGAGATGTCCCCTTCGGCACTGACCGCCCATGCGCAGGACCATGAGGCCACCTCCAAGGAAAGCGCAAAGCGCGCGCTGGGCGCGGTCGCGGAAGCCGCGCGCGCCGCCGGCGTGCCCTGCACCACCCTGCACCGGGTGAGCGACGGCCCGTTCGAGGAGATCATCCAGGTCGCCACCGAGAGCGGCTGCGACCTGATCTTCATGGCCTCGCACGGGCGACGCGGCGTAAAGGCGCTGCTGCTCGGCAGCGAGACCAACAAGGTCCTCACGCACTCCAGGATCCCGGTGCTGGTCACACGCTGAGGCGCGACGGACGCACAGCATGGGCTACGCCCTCGCCAAGCAAGTCCACCTCGCCACCATTGTGCTGAGCTGGCTGCTCTTCTTCGTGCGCGGCGTGTGGATGATCGCGGACTCCCCGCGCCTCGCGGCGCGGTGGGTGCGCGTGGTGCCGCACGTCAACGACACCGTGCTGCTGCTTGCCGCGATCTATCTCGCGACCTTTCACGGGCTGCAGCCGTGGATCGTCGCGAAGATCGTCGCCCTCGTCGCCTACATCCTGATCGGCATGGTCGCGCTCCGTCGCGGGCCGACCAAGCCGGCGCGGATCGCCGCGTGGATCGTGGCGCAGGCCGTCTTCGTCTACATCGTCGCGGTCGCGGTAACCAAGAACCCGCTGCCGCTGGGAGCCTGAAACTATGTGCAGCATTTCCCACCGCGCCGGATTCGACGACCCCCTTGAGCTGATGCGCGGGCTGCATCTGCGGCTCGAGCAACGCGCCGCGCTGCTCGACCGGCTGGCTGAGCACGTCCGGCATCACGGCAGCGACGAGGATGCGCGCGCCACCGCTGGGCACGTCATGCGCTGCTTCGACGAGGACTGCCCGATGCACCACGACGACGAGGAGGACGATCTGTTCCCGATGCTGCGTGCGGCGACCCCGGCCGCGGAGCAGGCACGGGTCGATATCCTGATCGCCGCCCTGGTCGCGCAGCATCGCGAAATGCACGCCGCCTACGACGCCCTGCGGCCGCACCTCGCAGCCGTCGTGGACGGCCGGCTGGGGGCGATCGACCAGGTGCTGGTGGACCGGCTGCACGCGCTTTGCGTGCAGCACGTCGACCTCGAGGAGACCGAGCTGTTCCCGTTCGCGCGCGCGCACCTCGACGCGGCCGCGCTCGAGCGCCTAGGCCGGGCGATGGCGGCCCGACGCAACGCCGAGTATCCTGACGGCCGCAAATAGCGAGCGCCCGTTGGCAACGACACTTTCACCGCGCGCCTTCCTCGCCAACCTCCCGCTGTTCCGGGAGCTGGCGCCGGAGCAGCTCGACCGAATGGCAAACCACACCCGCCAGGTCCGCGCCGCGCGCGGCGAAATCCTATTCCACCGCGGCGACCCGGTGAGCGGCTTTCACGCGATCGTCTACGGCCAGGTGAAGCTCGCGTTCGTCTCGGCCGGCGGTGACGAGAAGGTGGTCGAGATCCTCGGCCCGGGCCAGAGCTTCGGCGAAGCGGTCATGTTCATGCGCCGCCCGCACGTCGTCACCGCGCAGGCACTGGCCGACTCGCTCCTGCTCTACGTCGAGCGCGAAGTGGTGTTCGACGAGATCAAGAGCGACCCCGACTTCGCCGCACGCATGATCGCGGGCCTGTCGCGCCGCCTGCACCAGCTCGTCGGCGACCTCGAGGCCTACTCGATGCGCTCCGGCACCGAGCGCGTGATCGGCTACCTGCTCTCGACCGGCGCGGAGGGCGTGCCCGACAAGGGCGCGTGCGCCGTCACGCTGCCCACGACCAAGGGCGTCGTCGCGTCGCGCCTCAACCTCACGCAGGAGCACTTCTCGCGCATCCTGCACGACCTCACCACGGCGGGACTGATCAAGGTGCAGGGCCGCACCGTCCACATCGTGGACGTGGAGCGGTTGCGGGGGCATTCGACGTAGCCCCCGCGCGCCGGGCGGCGCGAAGCGTCAGTCGTCGACGATCCCGGCGGCGAACCAGTTGCCCACTGCGCCGTTCGCAAAGCTGCGGATGAGAAGCGTCGGCGGCGTCGTGTCGTCTCCGCACGTCGCCGGCACGACCCCTTCGAGCTGGCCACGAATCTCGAAATCGCCGCCGACGCTGAGGTCCCCCGGCGGCGAAGTGAATCCGACGTTGGTGCCGCAGAACAGGGTGGCGACAACCTGCCTGACGCCGCCCCGCGACCCGGCGTTGTCGCCTCCCGCGAGCACGAGCCCTTCGCCCTTGGCCCGGATGCTGCCGTCCTGCTTGATGGTCGCTTTCAGCTTGAGGATGCCCCAGGGTCGACCGCCCGGTGCGATGCCGCGGACCGTATTCACCGCCGTCGCCGCCCCCGCCGCGCTATTCGCCCCAACGGGATGCACGCCGACGCCGCCTTCGAATTTCACCAGCGTGTCCGACGCCATCGCCGGCGCGGCGGCGAGTCCCGCCGCGAACGTCGCGGCAACCATGACGTATTTGCTTCGCATTGCAGCCTCCTTGGTGGTGATGGGACCTGCTTGTTCTCACTGCCGGGAAAAAAGCGGGCGCACGAACGCGCGGTCGCGAGATGCACCGGCCGACGCGAGCGCTCCGGCGGCACGTCGACGAATGGGTGAACAAGAGCGAACCGGAATCTATTCCGGCCCGGACGGCGGTGAATTGAGCGAGGCGGCGCGGCGGATCTAGCCGGCCCGGGCTTTTTCCCAGATCCGGATCTCGAACCGCCCGTCGTCGAAGCCGGTCGCCTTCCAGGCGTAGCCGTTCCGCTCGAGCACCCGGTAGAGGGGGAACGGCTCGCGCGTGAGGATCAGCACGACATCGTCGCCGGGCTCCAGCTCGCACAGCGCTTCCATCACGCGCTCGAACGGCTCCGGCGGCTCGAGGTCGCGCGCGTCGATGACGATGCTCATTGAGACGTGCTCCGGTAAACCATGCCGACGCCGGCCGCGAGCGCGACCGTCGCGACGATCTGGACGGCGAGGCCCAGCACCAGGCTCGGCGGCCATGTGACGATCGCGGCGACCAGCGCGAACGCCGCGCAGACGAGCACCCAGCCGAGCGCGCGCATCACCCTCCCGGCCGCGTCGAGCCGTCCCGCGGCGAGGTAGAGCCACCACGCAGCCGCGACCATCGCAAGCCCGCCGAGCGGATTGCCGAGAGCGACGAACGGATGCGTCGAGGGCGTGAACCGCCCGAGAAACGAGAGGGCGACGCCGAGCGCGACGAGCGCGGCCGCGACCGTGCGCGAGGCGCCGAGCGGACGGAAGCGCTCCCACCCGACGATTGCGATGCCGATGGCGAGGACGAGCGCGGCGCTGGCCGACACGCGATGCGCGCCGCGCGCGATGTCGATCGCGAGTCCGCCGACGCCGGCCGGCTCCGCCAGGCGCAGGAACGCGCTCGCCAGCGTCACGATCACGAGCAGCGCGAACGTCAGCCAGGCGGCGCCGCGCAGGCGGTTCCCGCCGGCCGCGCCGGTTGCGACCGTCCCGCTCATCGCGGCCTTCTGTGCATCGCCTGCAGCATGACGACGACGAAGAGGATGCCGCCGACGATCGCGATCAGCCCGCCGAGGCCCATCACACCCATCCCGATGACCTCCTGCGTGGAGCGCAGCACCTGCGACGCGCCCGCCACCTTGCGCTGCACGCCGTAGCCGCCGGACCACACCAGTCCGACGATGTGCATGAGCTGCCCGCCGCCGTACAGGATCGGCTGCAGCGTCGCGAGCCGCGTCGACGGCGTTCCCAGCCCGAGGCGCGGCGCGAGCGCGTAGACGAGGCCCATCAGCGCGAGCGTGACCCCGACGATCGAGCCGTGGTAGTGCGCCGGGATGCGCACGTCGCTGCCCTGGATCAGGAACCCGATCCCGCCACCCACGGCGAACAGCGTCATGGAGGCGATGAGCGCGGCGCGCAGCGGTCGTTCATCCGCCACAGCCGGCCGGGCGCGCACGAAGCCGATCACCAGCGCGATCGCAACCGGCAGGATGGCGAGGCCGCCACCGAAGCGCATGAGCCAGGTCAGGAGCTGCCGGTGCTGGCTCGACGCCACGTCCCAGGCGAGATAGATCACCGGCGTGGCGAAGACCGAAGCGAGCCCGATGGCGAAGACGAGCGTCGCAACCCGCGGCCCGAGCGGCACCCGCGCGCCGCACAGCGTCGCGAGCCACAGCCACGCGACCAGCATCAGCAGCGTCCAGGTGAACTGGAGCACGTGGCCGCCGCCCCACCACAGGAGCTCGTAGTACGGCTTCGCCGCGAGATCCGCCGGCACCGCGAGCCAGGACCACACGAAGGCGCCCAGCGCGACCGCGCCGGAGACCGCGGCGGCGTTGAGGCCGAAGCGCTGCGCGTCGGCACCTTCGAGCGCAAAGCTCACGCGCCCGGGCGCCGCCAGCGCGCGCAGGGTGAGCGCGCCGAAGCCGATGCCGAACACGATCAGCCCGGCGAGGAACACCGGGTCGTCGAGCACGGGGATGTAGTTGGCCATGATCGGGCCGCCGCGCCCCACGAACGGCGCGATGCACATCAGCGCGGTGCCGACCGCGGCGAGCGCGAGCGCGAACCAGCCGAGCCCGGCGAAGCGCGCTGCGCCGTTGAGCGTCCAGACGAGGCCGGCGCACGCGACGAACCACACCAGGACGGACAGATCCACGTGCACCACCAGCGCGACGTGGAAGAAGTCGGCGATCGGGAACAGCGGTGCGAGGAACGGCGTGCGCGCGGCCACCAGCAGCACCGAGAAGACGCCCGAGGCGATGATCGCCAGCAGGGCGAGTCCGAGCCAGCTGAGCGCAATCGCGCGCCGCGTCGCGTCGACCGGAACCGGCAGCGCGTAGTCCGCACGCGCGGCGTCGAGGGCGCGCGCGAGCATCCCCGCTCCGGTGCGAGGCAGGCGCAGGACCGCGGCGGGCCTCATCGAATCACCACCCCGCCCCGCTCGGCGACGAGATCGATGAGCACCACCTGGCCGGGCTTGAGGTCCACGGTTGCGGCGTGCTCGTAGGTGAAGCCCTTCGCCCGCACGTCGTCGTTGAACGCGACCTTCAGCGTGTGCCGCCCGGCCGGGATCGCCAGCCGGCGGTAGCCGCTTGCGGCGCCGTCGCGCTTCAGGCCCGCGGCCGGGAAGGTCGCGTCGTACAGCGGCTTGCCGTCGAGCTCCACGACCGCGCGCACCGGCGAGCGCTCGCGCGGGCACTCCGTCTTGTTGCGCAGCTGCGGCGGGAGCTTGGCGAGCTCTTCGGCCGAGCGCTCGCGGCAGTCGCCCACCGGCTTGCCGGGATGCTTGAACGAGAGCCGCAGCAGCGCCTCGTCGGGTTGCAGGTGCTGGTAGCGCGGAAAGGTCGAGAAGTAGCCGATCACCAGGGCGAATGCGGCGTAGGCGATGGCCTGCAGGCCGTACTTCAGTGCTTTGTTCATCGGCTCACCTGTGCTTCATCGATCCGCTTGACCTTGGCGCGCCGCGGCACCTCGCCGAGTCGCGCGAGGTGCGCCCGGAAGTCGGCCAGGGCACGTCCGAGCGCGTCGGCGTCTTCCGCCGCAGCCTCGACGATCCGCACCCGCTCCTGCGGGACGCTCGGCCGCAAGTGCGGCTCGCGCGTGCCGGCCAGGCGCTCCGCCGCCCAGCGGCTGCCCTCGCGGAA
>Ga0105107_10001408_pt1 | contig 15516 bp, 15 predicted proteins | sample PPLLaktember2015_6_FD_79335 | JGI IMG/M metagenome (GOLD analysis project Ga0105107, IMG submission 79335) | Freshwater sediment microbial communities from Prairie Pothole Lake near Jamestown, North Dakota, USA - PPLs Lake P8 Core (1) Depth... | ecosystem: Environmental > Aquatic > Freshwater >...
CTGCTGCTCGAGCAGCGCATGTAATGCCGGTACCCGCTGCGTGTAGATCGCCACCGCAGCCAGATGCGCGTTGCCCAGCGGCTGTGCAAACCAGCGGTCGTAGCCGGCGAAGCCGCCCCAGTCGAGTTTGCGCGCTTCGTAGGCCCGCTTCAGGGCCGCCAGCAGCTCCGCTTTGCGGCGACGCTTGTCGGCGGCCGCAGCGTTGCCGGCATACAGCGCCGCGAGTTCCGTGCGCGTCTGCGTCACCAGCACGCGGAAATCGGCGCGGAAGCGCTGCAGTTGCGCAAAGCGCGCACGGTCCGCATCACTGCCGTGGGTCACCAGCCAGCGCGCAATGCCGGCCTGCTCGACCACGGTCGCAAACGATTCGTTGAACACCGTATCGCCCTGCACGTAGAGCACCTGGTGCGCGAGTTCGTGAAACAGCAGGCGCGCCAGTTCCGGCTCCGGATAGTGGATAAAGGTATTGAGCACCGGATCGGCAAACCAGCCGATGGTCGAATAGGCCGGCACGCCGCCGACATAGACGTCGTCGCCCCCGGCGGCGAGGGTGCTCGCGTAGGCACGCGCTTCGGCCTCGGCGAAATAGCCGCGGTAACCGACACAGCCGACCACCGGGAAACACCACTGCCGCGGCTCGGTCGAGAATTCCGGCGCGGCAAACACATTCCACACCACGAACGGGCGGGCAAGATCCGCATAGGAGCGATAGCTGCGATTGTCGGGCAGGCCGAGCTCCCGGCTGGCGTAGTCACGGATGCGCAGTGCGCGCTCGAGTTGCGCCTTCAACGGCGGCGCAAGCGACGGATCGGCAAGCAGACTGTCGATCGGTACCTCGCGCTGCCAGATTTCCAGCTGGCCGCTGACCGAGTGCAGGTAATAGCCCAGATTGCCGCAACCCGAACACAGCAACGCAACCGTCAACAGCAGGGCGTTGCGCATCATGATCGCCCCCCTGCCGCCGGCTCGAACCGGCCATCGCGGAGGAATGCGCCGCACTGCCGCGCCACCGCGCGCGATACCAGCATTTCGCTGTGCCCGACGTGCAATGCAATTTGCTGCGTCACGCCGGGTATCATGGTTTCGGCGAGCGTCACCACGCCGTCATTGGGCTGCGGCAGCCCGGGTGCGACCAGCCGGCCGAGACCGATGCCGCGCGTGCCGGCGATCACGCCGACCTCGATGGCGCCATCGATCACCGGGCGCGGCCGGGCCAGCCATTCGGCGATGCTGCGGCCGAGCAGCGCCTGGCCGCCGGGGAACCGGGCCAGGCGCTGCGCGGCAAAACTCCCGGTGTATGGCGTGCCGATGAGCACCAGCCGGCCACAGCGCACGCTGCGGTCGGTCTCGAGCATTCTCAGCGCAACCAGCCCGCCCATGCTGTGGGCGACGATATGCACCCGCGGCACGGCAAGGCCGGCGCAATAGTGCGCGAGGCGTTCGGCGTTTTCAGTGAGCGTCAGCCGCAGCGACGGATAGGAATAGGTGCGGGCAGCAAATCCGCAGCGCGCGATGCGGCGCGCGAGCCAGCCCATGATCAGGCCGTGCACCCACAGGCCATGGACCACGATCACAGATTCGGTGTTGGACACTGGCGACGTCGGCGACGGCTGCGATAATATGTAACTATATGTTTTTATTATATATGTTCAAACGCTGCCGTCGCCAAAAATGGTGACGCCATCGGCGCCCAGATGATCGGCATCGCCCCAGCGTCCAGCGCTCCAGCGGCCGCCAGCCCAGGTGAACCAGTTCAGGCTGGCATTGACCAGTGGCACCGGGCGCGGTGCTTCCAGCGCAAGTCCGGTCGCGGCGCGGTAGGCGCTGTCGAGCACCAGCCCATGGGTCACCACCGCGATCGTTTCACCGGCGTGGCGCACCGCCAATTCCTCCAGCGCCGCGCAACTGCGCGCAAAAAACGCCGCGGGACTCTCGCCGCCGGGCACTGCGTAGTGCGGATCGCGCGACATGAAACGCAGATAAGTTTGCGGATCGCGCGCCGCCATCTCGGCCCGGGTCAGCCCCTCGAACACGCCGAAATGGCGCTCGCGCAGCCGCTCGTCGTCGACGATGGTATGGCCGGTGGCATCGGCGATGCACTGCGCGGTCAGCCGCGCGCGCGGCAGGTCGCTGGAATACAGCGACGTAAACGGCAGCGACTGCAGCCGCGCAGCGAGTTGCTGCACCTGCCACAGCCCGCGCCCGGTCAGCGGGCTGTCGAGCTGGCCCTGCATGCGGCGCTCGGTATTCCACAGCGTTTCGCCGTGGCGGATCAGGATCAGTTGGGTCATCAAGGGGTCAAGGGTGAGGCGTGAGCGGTAAGCGGTAAGTCGGCGGGCGGTAGCGCGAATTCTACCGGTTATACTCGGCGGAACCGACTATTAAAAAGTCGGCATCATCACACTAGTCGGCGTTCCGGAATTTCTGATGCTCATGGAATCAAACTCTTGTAAGCGTGTGCGCTCAGTCGCTTCGCTCCCAACGCGCCCGCTCATCACTTTTTCTGCAGCCTGGTAATGCCGATCTCCGACCTGCTGCAGCCCCAAATCCTGATCTTTGCGCCGCTGATCGTGTTCGCAGCGTATGTCGTGTTCGGCATTTCGGGTTTCGGCTCGACGCTGATCGCCGTGCCGTTGCTGGCGCATCTTTTTCCGCTGAAGTTTGTCGTCCCCTTCTTCGTGATCCTCGATTGCGTCGGCGCCATCAACATGGGGCTGCGGCTGCGCGCCGACGTGATGCGGCGCGAACTGATGCTGCTGATTCCCTTCATGGCGGCGGGCATCATTGCCGGCGTCTGGCTGCTGGTGCAACTGCGTCCGGAACTGCTGCTCGGCGGCCTCGGCGTGTTCGTGGTGCTGTTCGGCGCATCGTACGTGCTGAAACGCGGCCAGGGCTTTCCGCTGCCGGGCTGGGCTGCAGCACCAATCGGCGCCTTCGGCGGCGCAACGTCAGCCGTGTTCGGCATCGGCGGCCCGATCTACGTGTTCTACCTCGCCGGCCGCAGCGGCAGCCCGGACCAGATCCGCGCCACGATGCCGGTGATTTTCATGTTCACCACGGTCGCGCGCATCGCACTGTTCATCTCCGCCGGCCTTTATTCGCCGGCCGCGCTGGTTGCCGCCGCCGCACTGATGCCGGTGATGGCGCTCGGCGTCTGGGCTGGCCACCACCTGCACCTTAACCTGTCACGCGACACCGTGATCCGCGTGATGGGCGCAGTGCTGGTGCTGAGCGGCATCTCGCTGATCGTCCGGGCCTGGTCTTCATAACCGAATCAGCGGACAGTGCTGCCGCGGTCTTCGATCAACGCGTCCGGCAGTGCAGTCGGCAGCGCGTCAAAGGCAAACCGCCCGATGTCGCTCGCAGCAGCCGGTTCGCTCCAGCTCCCCCATTGGCTGCGCGCCCACCACACAACTTCTCCGCTCGATCCGTCGACGACCGCCGCGGTAAAGTAAGTGCCGAGCGTGGCGAGATAACCGTATTGGCCGATTCCCATCGTTAAGAAGCTGATGCCATAGATGGCACCCCAGCGCTGGGCATTCAGGCCGACGTAGCGCGCGCCCAGCACGACCACGCCGTCAGCCTCCTGCGCCGCGGCGATCCGCCTGATCCCGGTTGCAAGCGCTTCAGGGAGCCGGGTCCCGGGGAACGCGACGGCAAGGTGATCGAGCAAGCGCGCGCGCAGTTCAGACGGCGCCAGTGCCTCCTGCACGGCCGGCGCCAGCGCCGGCTTTACCCGATAGTCCTTCCATTCGCCGAGATAGCGGATTGTCTCCGCCTGCAGGCGCTGGTCCTCGGTCTCCTTCACCCACGGCCGTTCGATATTGCCGTCGATCTCGTACGTCGGCGGCAGCAGCACCAGCCGCTTCAGCACGCGCACTTTCGGAATCGCGGCTTCACCAAGCACAGCGTCGCCCGCGACCCAGCTTTCCCTGGGCGTGGCGCAGCCCGCCACCAGCAAGGCCAAGAGCGCGCTGCCGAGTATGGCCTTCATTTTTTCCATGGCAGGCCCGGCAGTCTGCGGGCGAGGATCGCAGGCAGCGCGGCGGCATATCCTGCCAGCGCTGCGCGTATGACCTCCCCCTCTTTTTCGGCGAGGGTGTCGCGCAAGCGGCAATCGGGGGCGGGCGTGTCGGTGCTGCGCAATTCGGGAAGTATCAGCAACCGATCCCGGTAGCGCTCGACACCGTCAACGTGCAGCATGACCTGCATATCCGCAAAAACGCAGAATTGCCGGCTTGCCTTGTTCTCGACCACGCCATAGGTGAGCGTCACGATCTCGAGCGTCGGGACGTCGTCGGCATCCGGAGGAGCGACGTCCAGCCGTCCCCGAAATGCCACGCGTATCCGCGCCTCGAGGTTCGTCTCACCCACGGCGCGCACGATACGCTCCTGAACTTCGCGTTCGGCGCTCATGATCAAGGCCGCACCGATGGTCACGAATACGCCGCCCAGAAGGGCACCCCCGCTGAACATCGAAAACGGAAGTACGACAGCCTCGGTGATGGAAACCACCCCGATCACTGCGCCCCAGCCGAGACCGCGCCGCATCGATTCGTAGGTCTCACTGTCGACTTCTCCGGGGACTGCCGCACGGACCACCAGCCTGACCGGCGCAGTCGACGCAAAAAGCTCTTGCCTCAGAATCGCCGGCGCGACGCGCTGGATACTGGGCATGTCGGAGCCCGCCCGGCGTTCCGGCGCAGTGCGCGCCGCCGGGGCGGTCGGCTCCGTCGCACAACCGGCAAGGACCGCCCCCAGCAAAAACATCAGGCTTGCCTTCGCGCCAGCGCAGCCCCAGCCGCGGGATGCATGAGCATTCATATCTTTATGATTTTTACAGCTCCGCCGGGGAGGCCCTTGATCTGGGTCAGGTTGTCTGCTCGCTGGCATGGCGCCGCCTCTGCGGCGGACAGGACCCCGTTGCTGTCGGATCCGGGCGCAGGAGTGCGGCCACGCTGGCGGGTTGATTCCGGCCAAGCACCCTCAACCAACCGAACAACGATTACCGCCCGAGAAACTGCGCAATCCGCGCCACGCCTTCACGCAGTACGGCAACCGGCTGCGTATAGGCAAAGCGCACATGGGCCGCCGCGGCGTTGTCGCCAAAATCCGCCCCCGGCGCAATCGCCACGCCTGCCTGTTCCAGCAACTCCCGCGCAAAGCCAAAGCTGTCGGCGGTAAACCGCGAGCAGTTTGCGTAAATGTAGAACGCCCCCTGCGGCAGCTGCGGCACGCCGAAGCCCAGTTCGCGCAGTGCAGGCAGCAGGAAATCGCGGCGGGCGCGGAACTCGTCGCGGCGCGCGTCGAGCAGCGCCAGCGTCGCCGGTTCGAACGCGGCCAGCGCCGCGTACTGCGCCGGGGTCGGCGCCGCCAGGAAAAAATTCTGCGCGAGGCGGTCGATGGCCTCGACATAGCGTGCGGGTGCGACCATCCAGCCCAGGCGCCAACCGGTCATGTTGAAATACTTGGAGAAGCTGTTGATGACGAACACGTCGTCGCGCAGCGCCAGCGCGGTCGGTGCCGCGGCGTCATAGACCAGCCCGTGGTAAATCTCGTCGACGATCAGCGCACCGCCGCGCGCGGCCGTGAATTCCGCCATCGCATTCAATTCGGCGGGCGTCAGCAGCGTCCCGGTGGGATTCGACGGCGTGGCCACCAGCGCGGCGGCCGTGCGCCGGGTCCAGTGCCGCTCCAGATGCTCGCCGCGCAGCTGGTAATTGCTGTCGGGGCCGACGGCCACGCCTATCGGCACGCCGTCCATCAGGCGCACGAAATGGCGGTTGGCCGGATAGCCGGGATCGGCCAGCAGCACTTCGTCGCCGGGATTGACCAGCGCGGCCATCACCAGCAGCAGGGCGCCGGACGCGCCGGGCGTGACAATGACGCGCCCGGCGTCCACGGTAACGCCATAGCGGGCCTGGTAGAACCCGGCGATCGCCCGGCGCAACGCGGGCATGCCCAGTGCCGGGGTATAGAAAATCCTGCCCTGCTCGATGGCGCGCGCGCCGGCGGTGCGGATCGGTTCGGGCGTCGGAAAATCCGGCTCGCCGATTTCCATGTGAATGATGCTGCGGCCCGCGGCCTCGAGCTCGCGCGCCCGCGCCAGCAGCGCCATTACATGGAACGGCTCGATGCAGTCGACGCGACGCGCCAGCGGCCAGGCTGTGCGGGTCCCGCTCATCGCCGCGCTCAATGCCGGTTGCCGTCGAGGCTCATGCCGCCCGAGCCCATGCCCAACACCAGCAACAATCCCCCGAGAATGGCCAGGTTCTTGAAGAAATGGTGGAACTGGTTGACGAACTGCGCATCCGGATAGGTCCAGTAGTTGTGGAATACCAGCGTCGCCGGAATCAGGAATACGATCAGCGCCAGCGCGGCCCAGCGCGCCTTCCAGCCGATCAGCAGCATGACGCCGCCGGCGAGCAAAATGGTGATCACCGGCACCAGCAGGATTTCCGGGATCGGAATACCCTTCGCCGCCATCAGCTTGACGGTGCGGCCGAAGTTGAACACCTTGTCGTAACCCGACTGCAGGAAAATCGTGGCCAGGCAGATGCGTCCCAGCAACACGCCCCAAGTCTGCGACAGTTTGCACCATGTAGCCATGTCGTTCTTCCCTTTGGTTGGTGCCGCATTTGTGGCCCCTAAACTAGCACAACCCAAATTGAAACGGGGCCCGTCGGGGCCCCGTTGTGTCGTACTGCTGGTGTCTGCGGTTACACCCCGTGTTGCTTGAACCAGGCAGTGGCGCGTTTCCAGCCGTCCTCGGCCTGCGCCTTGCGATAGCTCGGCCGATAATCGGCGTGGAACGCATGCGGTGTATCGGGATAGAGATGGATCATCGACGGCTTGCCCTTTTCCTTCAGCGCGGCGTTCATCCGGTCGACCGTGTCGTTGGGAATGCCGGCGTCGGCGCCACCGTAAAGGCCCAGCACCGGCGCGTTGATCTGGTCAACCAGGTCGATGGGATGCTTCGGCGTCATCTCGCTGGCCTGACCCACCAGGCGGCCGTACCAGGCGACGCCGGCCTTCACGTTCCTGTTGTGCGCGGTATACAGCCAGGTGATGCGCCCACCCCAGCAGAAACCGGTGATGCCGATGCGCTTGGCATCGCCGCCGTTTTTCGTCGCCCACGCCACTGCGGCATCGAGATCGCCCATCACCTGTGCATCGGGCACGAAGTTGACGACCTTGGCAAAGATTTCCTTGTTGTCCTTCAGTTTGGAGACATCGCCCTGGCGGAAATACATCTCGGGCGCAATCGCCAGGTAGCCGAGCTTGGCGAAGCGGCGGCAGACGTCCTTGATGTGTTCGTGCACGCCGAAAATTTCCTGCACGACCAGGATCGTCGCCAGGTTGGTGCCGTTGACGGGCATCGCGCGATAGGCGGGAATGTCGCCGTTGGCGGTCGGGATTTTGACTTCGCCGGCGGTCAACCCGGCAGCGTCGGTGGTGATCATGGTTTGCGCCGACACCGGCTGCACGGCCAGCGCAAATCCTGCGGCCAGCGAGCCGGCGACGAATTCGCGCCGCGATACCTTGGTGCGGTTGGAAACCAGGGCCAGCATGTCTTCACGCAGCATGTCGTTCATGGTCATCTCCGTTTGGGATGAAAGGGAATATGCGAGGCGAAGAGACTAGGACAAAGCCCGCGGCTTGACAAGACACAGGCGGCACCCCGGATTTGTTCCCGCAGCTGCGGCCGACGCTGTCCAGGACGCACGCCGCGGCACGGCGTCACTCCTTTTTGACCACCGGCACGTAATCATCCGGTGCCCCCGGCGGGATCGGCGGATTGCGTTTCAGGCCTTCCTGGAACTCGTGCATCATCCGGCGCAGCGGCGTGCGCGCCCAGCCCGCCGTGGTGTTGACGTCGGTTTCTTCCTTCGGATCCTGGATCAGGTTGAACAGCAGCGGCGATTCGAGGTGGTTCGCGCCGGCATTGGGCTCCGGCTCCCAGACCAGGTGCATTTTCCAGTCGCGCCACTTGGCCGCGCGCAGTTCCGACTTGATGTAAAACAGAAACCCTTCCCGCGCGGACTTCGCGCTTTTGCCGGTCAGAAACGCAAGCTGGTCGATACCGTCGATCGGCCGGTCGGCGGGAACGGCGGCGCCGGCAACGCGTGCCAGCGTCGTGTAGAGGTCGGTCACTTGCACGATCTCGTTGGCAACGCCGCCGGCGGGGATGTGCCCTGGCCAGCGCAGCAGGCACGGCGCGCGCAGGCCGCCTTCCATCGCCGTGTGATAAGTGCCCTGCCACATGCCGGCGGAGCCGCGCCATGGCCGGCGGAACTCCGGGCCGTTGTCGCTGGCAAAAATGAACAAGGTGTTGGCCGCGATGCCGAGCGCTGCCACGGTGTCGAGCAGTTGCCCGACGCGGTGATCCATTTCCGCCAGTGCATCGGCAAAATCGCCGGCGCCGGTCCTGCCGGAAAAATCCTGATGCGGAATCGTCGGGTAATGCAGTTGCGTCAGCGGTACGTAGGCAAAGAACGGCTTGCCCGCCTGATGCTGGCGGCTGATGAAATCCTGCGCCCGGGCGACGAGCTCGCCGTCGATGCGGCGGCGCATGTCGAGGTCATAGATCGCGACATTGCGCGGGATTTCGCCGGCGCGCGCCTCGAGCACATACGGCAACGGCGTCACTTCGGGATCGTAGCCGGCGGCACTGGTGAACATGCTTTCGTTGGTGGTGCGCGGAATGCCGTACCACTCGTCGAAACCGCGGTCGGTCGGGAAGCGCCCCGGCCGGTCGCCGAGATGCCACTTGCCATGGATCGACGTCGCGTAACCCTGCTGTTTCAGCAGTTGCGCCAGCGTGATTTCCCAGGGAATGATGCCCTGCGGCAGGCCCGCCGGCACCGACTGCAGCGCCCCGGTGCGTATCGGGTGGCGGCCTGTCATCAGCGCCGAGCGCGTCGGCACGCAGTCGCTCTCGACATTGAAATTGAGCAGCCGCAGGCCTTCGCCGGCCAATGCATCGATCCGCGGCGTCGGTGCACCGCGCAGCAGGCCGCCGCCGTAGCAGCCGAGTTCGCCCCAGCCAAGGTTGTCGGCGAGGATCAGCACGATGTTGGGACAACGGGTCGAACGGGGATCGGTCATTGCAGCAACTCCTGTTGGGCCTGCGCGATAGCGCGGTCCTGCCTGCACTCATGTTCACCACCGGCAGTGCTTCGCCACGGAAGCCGCGGGCGGCGGCGGTGACGGTGACGCAGCAAACGCATCGTGCCGCATCGCCATTATGCTTGCAAATCAGCGCTCGTAAGCCCATACTCCGCGCCGGCGGTTGGATGTCAGTCTATTCTTCGCGCCCCTTGCGGGCGCCTCTGTTTGGTCTTCTCCAATTGGTCATTTGAGGCCGCGTCCGGTCCCGGACGCGAATCACACCACTTCGGAGAAGCACGCATGGCTACCATCGGCACCGTAAAATTTTTCAACGCCACCAAGGGTTTCGGCTTCATTCAGCCGCAGGATCAGTCGAAAGACGTGTTCGTGCACATCTCGGCAGTGGAACGTGCCGGCATGAAAACGCTGACTGAAAACCAGCAGGTCTCGTTCGACATCGAGCGCGGCTCCGACGGCCGGTCATCCGCCGTCAATCTGCAGGCTGTGTAACGGCTGCGCGGGCAGCCTGCCCGCACCGGCAATGCAGTACATCAACCGCCTCACCCCACTACAGGGAGTTTCCTGATGTCCAAGGAAGAGATGGTCGAATACGAGGGTGTCATCGACGAGGTGTTGCCCAACACGATGTTCCGCGTGAAGCTCGAAAACGGCCATGCCGTCACCGCGTACGCCTCGGGCAAGATTCGCAAGCACCGCATCCGCATCCTCGCCGGCGACCGCGTCACCATCGAGATCTCGCCCTACGACCTGAACAAGGGTCGCATCAGTTTCCGCCACAAAGACGAACGCGCCGGCCCGCCGCCGGGTGCACGCCCCTCATACGTCAAGCGGCGTTAACCGCGGCCGTCATCGACCGTGCGCTCAGCGCGGTCGCCTGCCGCGCACGGCCTTGACTGCCGGCACCGCGCCTGGCAACGGCAACGCGGTCTTGTACTTGACCTGTTTCAGCGCAAAGCTCGATTTCAGGTTGCCCACACCGGGAATCTTCGCCAGGAAATCGACGATGAAGCGCTCCAGCGCCTGTACGTCGGCCACCATCACCCGTAGCATGTAGTCCGCATCGCCGGTCATCAGGTAACACTCCATGACCTCGGGGCGCGCGGCGATCGCCCCCTCGAACGTCTCCAGCGCCTTTTCGACTTGGCGCTCAAGCCGCACCTGGATGAACACTGACACCGTCAATCCCAGCGCCAGCGCATCGAGCAGCGTCACGTAGCGACTGATCAGCCCGCCCTCTTCCAGTCGCCGCACCCGCGCCAGGCACGGCGACGGCGACAGGTTGACTGCGCGCGCGAGCTCGACGTTGGTCAGCCGCGCGTTGTCCTGCAGCCGGGCGAGGATTTTCCAGTCTGTTGCATCAAGATCTATTTTCGGCATATCGTGCTGTGATTGTCATAATAGACGGAATTATATTCTTATATTATGCGTAAAAACAAGCACATACGAAACCCCGTTCTGTGCCGTTGCGCGTAGCATTCCCGGATGCGCGCGTTTTTTTGCGCGCGGAGGAACCACACCATGACCGACCTGTCCGAACTGGCCGCCGCCTTCTGGCGGGTGATGCCCGCCGATCCCGACCCGGTGGAAACCCGCGAGTGGCTGGACGCCTTCAATTCCCTGATCGAATCCGGTGGCCGCGAGCGCGCGACCTACCTGCTGCGCAAACTGCTCGACGAAGCGCGGGCGCGGCGGGTGCCGATGCCGCCGGTGCTGAACACCCCGTACTGCAACAGCATCGCGCTGGCTGAACAGTCGCAGTTTCCGGGCAATCTCGACATCGAAGCCCGCGTGTCGGCACTGGTGCGCTGGAATGCGCTGGCAATGGTGGTGCGTGCCAACCGCGGTGCCGCCGAACTCGGCGGCCACATCGCGACCTACGCCTCGATCGCCGATCTGTTCGAAGTCGGCTTCAACCATTTTTTCCGCGCCGGCCAGAACGGCGACGCGGTGTTTTTCCAGCCTCACGCGTCGCCCGGCATCTATGCCCGCGCCTGGCTCGAGGGACGGTTGAGCGAAGACCAGCTCAACAACTACCGCCGCGAAACCGGCGGCCCGGGCACCGGCCTGTCGTCGTATTGCCATCCGTACCTGATGCCGGATTTCTGGCAGTTCCCCAACGCCTCGATGGGCCTCGGCCCGGTCAACGCCATCTACCAGGCGCGCTTCATGCGCTACCTTGAACACCGCGGCATCCAGCAGACCGCCGGACGCAAGGTATGGGCTTTCGTCGGCGACGGCGAAATGGACGAGCCCGAGTCGCTGGCGGGACTGTCACTGGCCGCACGCGAGGGTCTCGACAACCTGATTTTTGTCGTCAACTGCAATCTGCAGCGGCTCGACGGGCCGGTGCGCGGCAACGGCTCGCTGATCCAGGAACTCGAGGGCCTGTTCTCCGGTGCAGGCTGGCATGTAATCAAGCTGCTCTGGGGATCGGAGTGGGATGCGCTGTTCGCGCGCGACGCCGAACACGTGATCCTCAAGCGGCTGCACGAGACCGTCGACGGCGAATTCCAGAAATACGCAGCGACCGACGGCCGCTTCAATCGCGAACAGTTCTTCAACAAGGATCCGGAACTGCAGGCGCTGGTGTCGCACCTGTCCGACGACGACATCGACCGCCTGCGCCGCGGCGGTCATGACCCGGTGAAGATCCATGCCGCCTACCGGGCGGCAATGAACCATCAGGGCCGGCCGACGGTGATCCTCGCGCAGACCAAGAAAGGTTACGGCATGGGCCACTGGGGCCAGGGCAAGATGGGCGCGCACCAGCAGAAAAAACTGGAAGACGACGCGCTGCTCGCCTTCCGCGACCGCTTTGCGCTGCCGATTTCCGATGCCGACGTGAAAGCGCTGAAATTCTGGAAGCCCGCGGACGACAGCCCCGAGATGCGTTACCTGCACGCACGCCGCGCGGCGCTCGGCGGCTATCTGCCGGCGCGGGTGACGACCGCACCGAAACTGGCAGTACCGGCGCCCGAAGCCTACACGCGCATTACCGAAGGCTCCGGCGGGCGCGAGGAATCGACGACGATGAGTTTCGTGAAATTGCTCGCACAGCTGCTGAAGGACCCGGCGCTCGGCAAACACATCGTGCCCATCGTCGCCGACGAAGCGCGCACCTTCGGCATGCAATCGCTGTTCCGGCAGGTGGCGATCTACTCGCCTTTCGGCCAGCTCTACGAACCCGAAGACCGCGACGAACTGCTCTATTACAAGGAAGCCCAGAATGGGCAGATCCTCGAAGAAGGCATCAACGAGGCCGGCGCGATGTCGTCGTGGATCGCGGCCGCCACCAGCTACAGCGTGCATGGCACACCGATGCTGCCGTTTTACATTTTCTATTCGATGTTCGGCTTCCAGCGCGTCGGCGACCTGATCTGGCAGGCCGGCGACTGCCGCTCGCGCGGCTTCCTGATCGGCGCCACCGCCGGGCGCACCACGCTCTCCGGCGAAGGCCTGCAGCACCAGGACGGCTCATCGCAGCTGATCGCCTCGACAGTGCCCAACTGCCGCGCCTGGGATCCCGCCTATGGCTACGAGCTGGCGACCATCATCCAGGACGGCGCGCGCCGCATGCTGGAGGCGCAGGAAGACGTGTTCTATTACATCACGGTGATGAACGAGAACTACGCGCAGCCGGCAATGCCGCCCGGTGCGCGCGACGACATCCTGCGTGGCATGTATTTGCTGCAATCGGCGCCGCAGGCGAAGCTGCAGCTGCAGCTGCTGGGCAGCGGCACCATCCTGCGCGAGGCGATCGCCGCCGCGGAGCTGCTGCACGACGATTTCGGGATTGCCGCCAATGTGTGGAGCGTCACCAGCTGGAGCGAGCTGCGCCGCGATGGCATGGCCTGTGCCCGTCATAACCGCCTGAATCCGGGCGCCACGCCGCTGCACAGCCATGTCGAAACCGTGCTGGCGCCGCATGGTGGCCCGGTGATCGCCGCATCCGATCATGTGAGCGCGGTGCCCGACCTGATCCGGGCGTACATACCGCGGCGTTATGTCGCGCTGGGCACCGACGGCTACGGGCGCAGCGATACCCGCGAGAAGCTGCGCCGATTTTTTGAAATGGATCGCCACCATATCGCGATCGCCGCGCTCAGCGCACTGGCCGACGACGGCGCCGTCGGCCGCGATACGGTAGCGGCAGCGGTCGCCCGCTACGCGATCACCGCCGCGCCTGCCGCACCCTGGGAAGTCTGATGCGCCGCCGACCCCTCAGCTGCGGCGCAGGCGCGCCGCGGATTTCACCGCCTTGACGCGCGGTGCCCTGGCCCCGCGCGCGGCAGGGGCCGGTTTCCGCGGCACCGGCTTGTTCACCGGCGGCTGCGGCATGCCGCGCAAGGCGTCGAGAAACACATCAACGACCAGGCTGGCATTGCTTTCCAGCGGCATGTAATCGGGATCCATCACCAGCTTGCTGAGCAAGCCGTTGACCAGCGCATGCAGACCCACGGCGGTGCGCTGCGCATCGAGATGCGCAGGCAGCTGCCCGGACGCGATGGCCGCGGTCAGGCCCTGCTCCAGCCGCGCCAGGCAACCGGCCTGCATTTCGCGGAACCGCTGCCACACCGGCTGCATCTCGTCGACGTACTCGCATTTGTTGAAAACGATGTGAAACACCCGCCGCGCCTGCGCGTCGCCCGCGGCGCGCTGCAGGATGCCGGCGAGCATCGTGCGCACACCGGCCAGCGGATCCACTGCATCCGATTGGTCCAGCTGGCACGGTGCGCCTTCCATCGGCATCGTCACGCGCGCCACCATTTCACAGAACAGGTCGGCCTTGTCCTTGAAATGCCAGTAGATCGCGCCGCGGGTCACCGCTGCCGCTTCGGCAATATCCGCGAGCGAGGTACGCGATACGCCGCGCTCGCTGAAGACCCGCTCTGCCGCGTCCAGTATCTGGTTGCGGGTTTCCACCGCCTCGTCTTTGGTACGTCTGACCATGCCACTCCTGGGGGTTGCGGCCACGACCGGCCGTGGTCACCAGACCGCACTTTACATACATTCATGCTTGTATGTAAACTGGCGGCGCTCGGACATGGCGGCGGTCGCGCCCGTCCGACCACCTTCAGGGATACACACCATGAGCGAACTGCCCCCCACTTTCCTGCGCCACACCACCGTTGCGGCGTCGCTATTGCTGATCGCCGGCTGCGGGCCCGCCGCTGCACCCCCGGGCGGCTTTCCGCCGGCCGCGGTCACCGTGATCACCGCCGCCGCGCGCGACGTGCCGCTGACCATGGAATACACCGGACAGACCGCGGGCTACCGCGAGACCGAGGTGCGCGCGCGCGTCAGCGGCATCCTGCTCAAACGCAATTACCGCGAAGGCGGCACCGTGCGCCAGGGCGACTCGCTGTTCACCATCGATCCCGCGCCCTTCAAGCTGGCGCAGGCCCGCGCCGCTGCGGACCTTGGTGTTGCCGAAGCGCGGCTGCAGCAGGCGCAGCGCGAACTGGCACGGCTCAAACCCGTGTATGAGGCCAAAGCCGTCAGTCAGAAGGAACTTGATGATGCAACCTCCGGCGAACGCATCGCCCGTGCCGAAACGGAGAGCGCCCGTGCACGACTGAACGAGGCGCAGCTCAACCTGGAATGGACACGGGTCGAAGCGCCGATCACCGGCATCGCCAGCCGCGCGGCAGTGTCCGAGGGATCCCTGGTATCGGGGCCGAACGTGCTGCTGGCGACCGTGACCCAGACCGATCCCATGTATGTGATCTTCGGCGTATCCGACCGCGATGCGTTGAACCTGCGCCGCGAAGCCGAATCCGGCAGGCTGAAGCTGCCTGCGGACGGCCAGCTGCAGGCCACCGTCAAACTGTCCGACGGCAGCGACTACGCCCGGCCAGGCGTTGTCAATTTCGTCGATGTGCGCGTCAACACGGCTACCGGCACCAGCGAATCGCGCGCCGAATTTCCCAATCCCCGCAACCAGCTGCGCGCGGGTGAGTTCGTGCGCATCACGCTGTCCGGAGCGGTCCGCCCCGCCGCGATCGTCGTGCCGCAGCGCGCCGTACTCGAGGGACCGGCGGGCAAGTTTGTCTATCTGGTCAATGCAGAATCCAAAGCCGAACCGCGGCCGGTCGAGGTCGGTGCGTGGACCGGAGACGGCTGGGTCATCCAGTCCGGCATCAAGCCCGGCGACCGGGTGATCGTCGACGGCGTGATGAAAATCGGGCCCGGCGCACCGGTCAATGTCACCGATCCGGCAACGCCGGGCGTGCCGCAGGCGCCGGACCAACCGGCCGCCAAGCCGGCCGCGAAAAAGGCGGCGGACATTTCGAAAACGCAGTCCTGAACAGAACGGACTGAACCATGATTTCACGCTTCTTCATCGACCGCCCGATTTTTGCTGCGGTGCTGTCGATATTCATC
>Ga0105107_10001410_pt1 | contig 15504 bp, 17 predicted proteins | sample PPLLaktember2015_6_FD_79335 | JGI IMG/M metagenome (GOLD analysis project Ga0105107, IMG submission 79335) | Freshwater sediment microbial communities from Prairie Pothole Lake near Jamestown, North Dakota, USA - PPLs Lake P8 Core (1) Depth... | ecosystem: Environmental > Aquatic > Freshwater >...
CCAAAAGGGCCCGTCTGCGTCGTTGCTCCTCGTTGCATAGAAGGGCTATGCGGCCTCGTCGCGCCTAGCATCCAGACCCTTTTGGCTCAACGTCGTGCGCGATAAAGTCCATAACAGGCTCTAGGCCGCTTCCCGCAGGTCGTGGGTCCTGATGTCGTAGCCGCGGTCGCGATAGAACTTGAAGCGCTCGCGCGCCTGCGCGCGGTCTTCCGCTTCCGTGCTGACGATTTCGATCAGGCGCTCGAACCGGCCGAAAAAAGCCGGCCGTTCGGCGCGCAGGTTGAGCAGCACCTGGTCGTGGACGGGCTCCCCTCCCGCGTGGTCGATGATCACGGGTGTGCGAAGCGCAAGCGCATCGTGGGGTGCGCAGTGCGGTATGAAGCCGGTCGCGGGCGTCGTCCAGAGCAGGCGGTCGATGCGCTGTGCGCCTTCCGCGTCCGCACAGAAGATCACGATGCGCCGCCCGAGGCCGTAGGCTTTGGCGACGATGCGGCACGCCGTGCCGATCTTGTCGGAAACGTTCGCGTAGAAATCGATCTGCGTCATGGCACCGTCACCTGCTGTGGGCTACGCGCCGGCGAAGGGCATCGCTTTCGGCCACGGCTATCGGGCCTTGCCGGCGCGGTTCACGAGAAAGCGGGTGAGCAGCGGCACCGGCCGCGCGGTCGCGCCTTTCTCCTTGCCGCCGCGCCACGCGGTCCCCGCGATGTCGAGGTGCGCCCATTTGTATTTGCGAGCGAAGCGGGCGAGAAAGCACGCCGCGGTGACGCTGCCCGCGGGGCGCCCGCCGATGTTCGCGAAATCGGCGAAGTTGCTTTTCAACTGGTCCTGGTAATCGTCCCACAGCGGCATCCGCCATGCGCGATCGTGCGCGGCATCGGCCGCCGCCAGGAGCTCGGCGGCGAGGTCGTCGTCGTTGGAGAAAAGGCCCGAGGCGACGTGTCCGAGCGCGATCACGCACGCGCCGGTCAGCGTCGCGATATCGATCACCGCGGAAGGCTGATAGCGCTCCGCGTAGGTGAGCGCGTCGCAGAGTATGAGGCGGCCTTCGGCGTCGGTGTTCAGGATCTCCACGGTCTGGCCCGACATGCTCTTCACGATGTCGCCGGGGCGCGTCGCGCGGCCGCCCGGCATGTTCTCGGTCGCGGGAATGAGGCCGACGACGTTGAGCGGCAGCTTCATTTCGCCCACCGCCTTCATCGTGCCGAGCACGCTGCCCGCGCCGCTCATGTCGTATTTCATCTCGTCCATTTCGGGGGACGGCTTGATCGAGATCCCTCCGGTGTCGAAGGTGACGCCTTTGCCGACGAGGACGACGGGCTTCCGGTCTTTAGGCGCCCCGCGGTGCTCGATCACGATGAAGCGGGGCGGCTCGTGGCTGCCTTGCGCCACCGAGAGGAGCGTGCGCATGCCGAGCTTCTCCATTTCGGGGCGCCCGAGCACCTGCACTTTCATCTTGTAACGTTTTCCGAGTTCGCGAGCCTGGTCCGCGAGATAGGACGGCGTACAGACGTTGGGCGGAAGGTTGCCGAGGTCTTTCGTGAGCGCCATGCCTTCGGCGAGGGCGACGCCGTGGGCAAGCGCGCGCTCCCCATCGCGCGCGTCGGCCTTGCTGCCCACCGCCAGTGTCACGTTGCGCAGCCGCGTCCGCGTCGTGTCCTTGCGGCTTTTCATGACTTCGAAGCGATAGGTGCTCTCGCGCGCGATCGTCACGGCCTGCTGTATGCGCCAGGCGGCATCGACGCCGTCGACTTCCAGCGTAGTGAGGTGGATCTCGGCGTCGCTCGCACCGGTCGCGGATAGCGCGCGCAAGCTCGAAGCAAGCGCTTCGCGATACTGTCTGGGACCAAATTCGCCCTGCGGACCGAGGCCCGCGAGCAGCACGCGCTCGGACTGGATTCCCGGGACGTCGTGCAGAACGAGCGTGGTGCCGCTCTTGCCTTCCATGTCGCCGCGTTTGACGAGCGCCGCAAGATGGCCGCGCGCAGCTCGATCGAGCTGCGCTGCCGCCGGACTCAACCTGCGCGCATCGAAAACGCCGACCACCGTGCAACCGCTGCTCGTGCGTCCCGGCGGCACATGTTTTATGCTAAATTCCACTCTGTTCTCGCTCCTGTGCGGCGCTGTAAAGAGGTCTTCCGATTATCCGCACAACGTCGGGCAAAAGCAAAGTCCCATGATCTTCCACAAGGCCCTCGTGCGCGAGTTCGCGAACGCTGCGGTCGCGACCTTCTTCGTGCTGCTCGGCATCACGCTCACGATGCAGCTCGTGAAGCTCCTCGGCAAGGCGGCGACCGGTCTCATCACGCCCACCGGCGTGCTCGCGCTGCTCGGCTTCACACTGCTCAACTATCTTCCGGTGCTGCTCTCGCTCACCACCTTCATCGCCGTGCTGATGACGCTGACGCGCAGCTACAAGGATTCGGAGATGGTGGTGTGGTTCTCGAGCGGCATGAGCCTTACGCGGTGGGTGCGCCCGGTGCTCGCTTTCGCTCTGCCGTTCGTGCTCGTGATCGGGCTCCTCTCTCTCGTCCTCTCGCCGTGGGCGGTGAGCCGCTCCGAGGACTTGCGCCGGATCATGGACAGCCGCGACGACGTCTCGGCGATCGTTCCGGGCGTTTTTCGAGAATCGAGCCGAGCCGAACGCGTCTATTTCGTGGAGGAGGTGTCGGGCTCGGAGAACATGGTCGCGAACGTGTTCGTGAGCTCCAATCAGCACCAGAAGCTCGGGGTGATGGTGGCGCGGCGCGGGTTCCAGGAAATCGCCGAGAACGGCGATCGCTTCCTCGTGCTGCTGAACGGCAGACGCTACGAAGGCGCTCCCGGAACGCCCGAATACCGCGTCTACGAATTCGAGCGCTACGCGATGCGCGTGGAGATCGGGGAGGCGCGCGCGCGTGCGCCGACCACCAAGACGACGGCGACTTCCGACCTGCTGCTCGAGCCGACGCCGCGCAATCTCGCGGAGCTTTTCTGGCGCCTCGGCCTGCCCGTGAGCGCGCTGATACTGACGCTCATCGCGATACCGCTTTCGTTCGTGAATCCCCGCGCGGGCCGCTCGATGAATCTCGTGCTGGCGCTCCTCATTTACATGACTTACAGCAACATGCTCTCGATCGTGCAGGCGTCCATCGCGCAGTCGCGCGTGCATTTCGCCGTCGGTCTCGCGGTGCACGCGATCATGCTCGCCGTGCTGATCGCGCTCTTCTATCGTAGGCTCATGGTCGTGCCGCTCAGGCGTCTCCTCGGATGAGGACGCTCCGACGCTACCTCGCCGCGGAGATCATGGCGGCCACCGGGCTCGTGATCGTCGCGCTCCTGATGCTCTTCGCCTTCTTCGACCTGGTCGAGGAGATGAAAGACCTCGGGCGCGGCGGCTATCGCATGAAGCACATCGCGCTCCACGTGCTGCTTTCGCTGCCGGCCCATGTGTACGAGGTTTTCCCGATAGCGGCGCTCATCGGCACCCTTTTCGCCATGGCGCAGCTGGTCGCGAGCAGCGAGTACACGGTGATGCGCGCATCGGGGGTTTCGCTTCTGCGCCTGAACGGCTCGCTCCTCAGCGTGGGCGCGGTTTTCGCGATCGTTACTTTCGCGTTCGGCGAATTCGTGGGCCCGCCCGCGGAGCAGTTCGCGCAGAGGCTGCGCTCGCTCGCGATCGCCGGCATCGTGGCGCAGGAGTTCAGGTCGGGCCTGTGGGTGAAGGACGGGCGCAACTTCGTGAACGTCGGCGAAGTCACGCCCGAGGCGCGCCTCAAACGCATCCGCATCTACGAGTTCGACGAGGATTACCGGCTGCGAACGCTGAGCCTCGCCGACAGCGGCAGTTACCTCAGGGACAAGACATGGGCGCTCACCGGTGTGATACGCACCACTTTCGAAGGCACGCGCACGCAGGTGCGGCAGATACCCGAGCTCGAGTGGACTTCGGTGCTGGAGCCGCAACTGCTTTCGATGCTGCTGGTGAAGCCGGATCGCATGTCGGCGTGGACGCTCTATTCCTACTCACAGCACCTGAAGGAGAACCGGCAGAAGGCGCTGCGCTACGAGATCGCGCTCTGGATGAAAGGCATGTATCCGGTCGCAGTGCTCGTGATGATGGTGCTTGCAGTCCCGTTCGCATCGTTCCAGAAACGGCAGGGCGGGGTCGGGGCGCGGATCTTTACCGGAATCATGCTCGGCCTCGCGTTCTATACGATCAATCGCCTGTTCGGCTCGCTCGGTCTGCTCTACGACTGGCCCGCCGCATTTGCCGCCGTCACGCCGACCCTGGTTTTCCTCGCCCTTGCGCTGGGCATGATGTGGTACCAGGAGCGCCGCTGACTCGCGCCGCTCGCGCCGGTAAACGAACAGAGGGAAACCCGTGGTTTCCCTCAGCGCGGCGAAGAACGTAGCGGACGACGCCTGCCGTCGTCCGCAGCCGCGCTACGGTGAACGAGACAGAGGAAAACCCAGGTTTCCCTCCGTAACCTCCTTTCCTTCGCTACAGCGGATGCACCCGCACGATGCGGGTGCGCGCGAGGCGGTCGTGGAGGAACTGGCGGTCGCGGTCGAAGAGCGCCCACAGGAAGCCGACCCCGGCGAGGAGCAATCCCGCGAAGGCAACGACATAGCGCAGCGCAGCCTGGCGCACGCTGAGCGCGCTTCCGTCGGCAGCCACGAGGCGCAGGCGCCAGGTCTTCATGGGCAGGGTCTGGCCGCCGCGCGCCCACTGCGCGACGAAGTAAACGGCGCTGACGAGCACGAGATACGCCTGAAAAAGCGGCCGGGCGTGAGGGGCTCCGAGGCCCGCCTCGATCATCTGGAACGGGACGGCCGCGCACCACAGCACCGCCGCGAGGAGGAGAGCTTCGTAAACGAGGGAAGCGACGCGCCTCCCGAAAGGGGCGGCGGCGCTTTCTCCTTCAGGCAGCAACTTAATTGGCGGCGGCGGCAGGGGCCTCTGCGGGCGTCGCAGGCGCGGCGGGCGGGGACGGGGCGGCTTCCGGAGCGGGGGCGGGCGTGGGAGGGGGCGGAGGCGGAGGCGCGACCGACTGCTTGTACTCCTGCCACTTCTCTTTACGCTCTTTCGGCGGAATCTTACGCAGCGTCTTGTAGCGCTCTCGCGCGGCGCGCCGTTCCTCCGGCGTCAGCTTCACCCATTCCTCCATGCGTTTTTGCAGCCGCTTCTGCTGGGCGGGTTTCATCGTCGGATAGCGGTCGGCGATCGACACCCATTTCTTGCGGCGCGTCGTGTCGAGCTGGTTCCACTCGGGCTCGAGCGGGGCGAGGACCTGCTTCTGGGCGGCCGTCAATTCCGACCAGTCCGGCTTCGGGGCCTTCTTAGCGGCGGGCTTGCTCTGTGCGGCTATTGCCGAAAATGCGATGCATAGCGAGACAATCAGCGCGACGAGCGTTTTAGCCATGAATCGAAGCCTTGGTCCAGATAAGCGTTGATCGGCAGGTCGTCCGTCAGCAACCCTGCGTCAATGTCCGCGATATCGCTCGAAACGGTGCCGGTGTGCATGTACACGACGCCCATGAGACCCAGCACGAGGGCCGCGAACGGTATCACGTAACGCACCCCGAGCACGCTCTGCTCGGTGAACCTGGAGACCGATCCCGCCCACGCGGGCACCCACGCCGCCTTTGCCGTCACTTCCTGGTGCCGCGCGAGCGCCTGCCGCCTCGCGGCTGCGAGGCGCTCCCGGCTCTCGGGCGCCAGCCCCTCGGCGCCTTCATCGAGGAGCTTGGAGATTCGTTCGCCCAGCTCATCCTGTCGATTCATAACCTGATCCCCTGTTTCTCGAGCACCGCGGCAAGCGCGTGGGTCGCCCGCGAGCAGTGTGTCTTCACACTCCCTTCCGAGCAACCCATGATTTGCGCCGCTTCCGCGACGTCCATTTCCTCCCAATAACGCAACAAAAAAGCCTGGCGTTGACGCGCGGGTAATTTTTCCAGGGCTTTCTCTATCAAAGCAAGCACTTGCGACCGCGCCAGTTGCTCCGCCGGAGGCTCCATCGATTTTGAGGCATTTTCCACCTCCAGAGTTTCGAGCGGGTCGTGATCTTCGTCGCCTTCGCCCCCCAGCAGAGACGAGATCGGCGTCGTCCACAGCGCCCGCACTTTCTGCCGCCGGTAGAAATCGCGAATCACGTTCTGCAGGATGCGCTGGAAAAGCAGCGGCAGCTCGGCCGGCGGCCGCACCGCGTACTTTTCTGCGAGCTTCAACATCGCATCCTGCACGATATCGAGCGCTACGTGGTCATCGCGGACGGCGAACAGCGCCTGCTTGTAAGCGCGGCGTTCCACTTCCGCGAGGAAGTCTGAAAGTTCCTTCTGTGTAGCCAGTGGCTTTGCCTTGCTGTCGATACGGCGGAGCGAGCATCGAGCTCATGGCCACCGCCGCACATCCTTCGCCCTGGCTTTACGCGCCGCCGCCGGGTGGCTCGCATCTTAGCAAAGATTCCAGCCGCGGAAGCCCTTCGACAGCGCTTGCGAGAGCGTCGCCGCGCGCGCGACGTGCGGCACCTATCATACTGTTTACAGGGCGTTTTACTTGACCCGTCGAGCGGCAAACTGTAATGTTGCACGTTTCCGCGTTCACCCCCCGTTTCTCCCCAAGGCTGGCTCATGAGCATGACTGGTGCCGAGATCGTTGTGCGTTGTCTGCAGGAAGAGGGCGTCGAACACGTCTTCGGCTACCCCGGCGGCGCGGTCCTCTTTCTGTACGACGCGCTATTCAAGCAGACCAGGGTCAAGCACGTGCTGGTGCGCCATGAGCAGGGCGCGATTCACGCTGCGGACGGCTACGCACGCTCGACCGACAAGCCGGGCGTCGCGCTCGTCACTTCGGGCCCCGGTGTCACCAACGCGATCACCGGCATCGCCACGGCGTATATGGATTCGATTCCGCTCGTCATCCTGACCGGGCAGGTGCCGACGGCCGCGATCGGTCAGGACGCTTTCCAGGAGTGCGACACCGTGGGGATCACGCGGCCGTGCGTGAAACACAACTTCCTCGTGAAAGACGTGAGGGAGCTCGCCTCCACGATCAAGAAGGCTTTCTACATCGCATCGACGGGCCGGCCGGGGCCGGTGGTGGTCGACATTCCGAAGGACGTGACGACGCATCAGTGCGATTTCGAGTATCCCGAGAAAGTCGCGATGCGCTCGTACAACCCGGTCGTCAAAGCCCACTCGGGACAGATCAAGAAAGCGATCCAGGTCCTGATGGAAGCGAAACGCCCCATGGTGTACACCGGCGGCGGCATCATTCTCGGCGATGCGGCCCCGCAGCTGACGCGCCTGGTGCGGCTGCTAGGCCTGCCGTGCACCAATACGCTGATGGGACTCGGAGGCTTTCCGGCGACGGACCGGCATTTCCTCGGCATGCTCGGCATGCACGGGACTTACGAAGCCAACATGGCGATGCAGCACTGCGACGTGCTGCTCGCGATCGGCGCGCGCTTCGACGATCGCGTCATCGGCAACCCCAAGCATTTCTTCGAAGAGCCGCGAACCATCATCCATATCGACATCGACCCGTCGTCGATCTCCAAGCGCGTCAAGGTCGACATCCCCATCGTCGGCAACGTGCGTGAGGTGCTCGAGGAGCTTCTGCGCGGTCTCGAAGCCTCGAAAGCCCGTCCGGACGAAGAGGCGCTCAAGACGTGGTGGACGCAGATCGAGCTCTGGCGCGGGCGCGACTGTCTCAAGTACGACCACACGAGCGCGATCATCAAGCCGCAGTCCGTGATCCAGAAGCTGTACGAGGTCACCGGCGGGAAAGCCTACGTGACTTCCGACGTCGGGCAGCACCAGATGTGGGCGGCGCAGTTCTACAAATTCGACGAGCCGCGCCGATGGATCAATTCGGGCGGCCTCGGCACGATGGGCTTCGGCCTGCCGGCAGCGGTCGGCGTGCAGCTCGCACATCCCGATTCGGCCGTCGCGTGCGTGACCGGTGAAGCGAGCATTCAGATGTGCATACAGGAGCTCTCCACGTGCAAGCAGTATCGCCTGCCGATCAAAGTGGTGAACCTGAACAACAAGTACATGGGCATGGTCCGGCAGTGGCAGGAGTTCTTCCACGGCAACCGCTACGCCGAGTCGTACATGGACGCGCTGCCCGACTTCGTGAAGCTCGCCGAATCGTACGGACACGTCGGCATGCGTATCGACAAGCCCGAAGACGTCGAGCCGGCGCTGATCGAGGCCTTCTCGCGCAAGAAGGACCTGGTTTTCATGGATTTCACGACGGATCAGACCGAGAACGTGTTTCCCATGGTGCCCGGCGGCAAAGGCCTGTCGGAGATGATTCTCGTATAACCAACAAGAAGAAATCATGCGGCACATCGTTTCAATACTGCTCGAAAACGAGGCAGGCGCGCTCTCACGCGTGTCGGGGCTATTCAGCGCCCGCGGCTACAACATCGAGTCCCTGACGGTAGCTCCCACCGAGGACGCGACCCTCTCGCGCATGACCATCGTCACGTCGGGCTCCGACGAAGTGATAGAGCAGATCACCAAGCAGTTGAACAAGCTCGTGGACGTCGTGAAAGTCGTCGATCTGTCCGATGGCGAGCACATCGAGCGCGAGTTGATGCTGGTGAAGGTGCGCGCGATCGGCAAGGATCGCGAAGAGATGAAGCGCATGGCCGACATATTCAGGGGCCGCATCATCGACGTGACCGACAAGGACTACACCATCGAGCTGACGGGCACCGGCTCCAAGCTCGATGCTTTTCTCAAGGCGATCGATCGGGCCGCCATCCTGGAAACGGTGCGCACCGGCGCTTCGGGCATCGGCCGCGGGGATCGCGTTTTAAGAGCGTAGGGAGGCGCATCGCCGGGGACGGCGGCCTGGCGTCGCGAACCCGGTTTGAGCCTCGCGCCCTCGACCATTTCACGATTCACATTTCATTGCAGAGACCACACATGAAAATATACTACGACAAGGACGCAGACCTTTCGCTCATCAAGCGCAAGCATGTCGCGATCATCGGTTACGGCTCCCAGGGGCATGCGCACGCGAACAATCTCAAGGACTCCGGCGCGAAGGTCACCGTAGGACTTAGAAAAGGCGGCGCCTCGTGGAACAAGGCAAAGAAAGCCGGCATCACGGTCAAGGAAGTCGCAGACGCGGTGAGCGGCGCGGATCTCGTGATGATCCTGCTTCCGGACGAGCATCACCAGCAGGTGTACCAGGACGAGATCGAGCCCAACATCAAGAAAGGCGCGACGCTCGCTTTCGCGCACGGCTTCAACATCCACTTCAAGCAGATCGAGCCGCGCGCGGACCTCGACGTCATCATGATCGCACCCAAAGGCCCGGGCCATCTGGTGCGCTCGACCTACACGCAGGGCGGCGGCGTGCCTTCGCTCATCGCGATTCACCAGAATGCATCGGGCAAGGCGCGCGATCTCGCGCTCTCGTATGCCGCCGCGATCGGCGCCGCGCGCGCGGGCGTCATCGAGACCACCTTCCGCGAGGAATGCGAAACCGATCTCTTCGGCGAGCAGGTCGTGCTCTGCGGCGGGCTCACCGCACTGATCCAGGCGGGCTTCGATACGCTCGTCGAGGCGGGCTACGCGCCGGAAATGGCTTATTTCGAATGCCTGCACGAAGTGAAGCTCATCGTAGACCTGATCTACGAAGGCGGCATCGCGAACATGCGCTACTCGGTCTCGAACACGGCGGAATACGGCGACTTCACCCGCGGGCCGCGCATCGTGAACGACGAGACCAAGGCTGAAATGAAGCGCATCCTGAAGGAGATCCAGACCGGCCAGTTCGCGCGCGAATTCATTCTCGAGAACAAGGCCGGAGCGCCGACGCTGAAAGCGATGCGCCGCATCGGCGCCGAGGAGCAAGTCGAGAAGGTCGGGGCCAAGCTCCGCGACATGATGCCGTGGATCAAGAAAAACCGCCTCGTCGATCAGACCAAGAACTAGCCGAAGGATGGAAGGTTATGGAGGGAAACCTTCGGTTTCCCTCTGTTCGTCCAGCGGCGAGCCGAGCGTAGCGAGGGAAACCAAGGTTTCCCTCCGTAACCTGCTTTCCTTAGGGGTCTTCGAGATCCATGAGCTATTCGCACCCGATCGTCACTCGTAAAGGCTGGCTCTTCGTCGCCTGAAGCATGGAACCTCGCGAGAGCAAGCTGTTCGTGAAATCGCGGTTCGCGCGCCGCGGGATTTACTGGCTGCCGAACCTTTTCACGATCATGGCTTTGTGCGCCGGCTTCTATGCGATCGTGCAGGCGATGAGCGGACGCTATTCGCAGGCGGCGATGGCGATCTTCGCCGCGCTCGTCCTCGACGGCATGGACGGGCGGATCGCGAGGCTCACCCGCACGCAGAGCGCGTTCGGCGCCGAGCTCGACAGCCTTTCCGACATGGTCTCGTTCGGCGTCGCGCCTGCGCTCGTGGTGTATCACTGGGCGCTTCAGGAGTTCGCCTTTTCCAAGAGCGTGCAGATGCTCGGCCCGTGGCTGTCGACGAAGCTCGGCTGGATCGCCGCCTTCATCTATTGCGCCTGCGCGGCGCTGCGTCTCGCCCGCTTCAATACGAACATCGACGTCGTGGACAAGCGCTTCTTTCAGGGCCTGCCGAGCCCGGCGGCCGCGTGCCTGGTCGCAGGTCTGGTGTGGGCGATGGAGCAGTATGAGGTCCGCGGACCCGACATACGCTGGCTCGCGTGGGCCGTGACGATGTTCGCCGGGCTCTCGATGGTGAGCAACTTCAAGTTCTACAGCGGCAAGGACATCAATCTGCGCAAGAGCGTCTCGTTTCCGGTGGTGGTGGGCATCACCCTCGGGCTCGTGTTCCTGATCGCTTTCGCGAGCACGCTGCCCGAGATACTTTTCCTGCTTTTCAGCGGCTATGCCCTGTCCGGCTACGTGCTATGGGTCATCGGCGCTTTCAGCCGCAAGACCCCCGGCGCGCCGCCGCCCCACGCCTGAAGCTCGGGCGGTGCTTGCGCCGCGCGCGTGAAATCCTTTATAGTCGGGTCATCATGAGTTTCCCGCTCCAGGCCATCGCACTTCCGGTACTCGCCAGCGCCCTGCTGGCCGGCCTGCTGCTGCGCGTTCGCGCGCGCTAAACTCCTACCCCACATTTCGTAGTTACGCCCGGCGCGGGTTTCCGCCCCGGAAGTGAGCCTATTCGAGGCCGTGCGTGCCGCAACGCGCGCGGCCGAATCTGGAGGCCGTCATGGCTAAAGAGCACTTGATCATATTCGACACGACGATGCGCGACGGCGAGCAGAGCCCCGGCGCCTCGATGACCCGCGACGAGAAAATACGCATCGGCCGCCAGCTCGAGCGCATGAAAGTCGACGTCATCGAAGCGGGTTTCCCGGCCGCGAGCGACGGCGACTTCGCGGCGGTCCAGGCCGTCGCCCGTGCAGTGAAGGACAGCGTCGTATGCGGGCTGGCCCGCGCCAACGAGAACGACATCCGGCGCTGCGGTGAGGCGGTTCGCGTCGCCGCCCAGCCGCGCGTGCACACGTTCATCGCAACCTCGCCGATACACATGGAGAAGAAGCTCCGCATGGAGCCTTCGCAGGTCATCGACCACGCGGTACGCGCCGTCAAATGGGCTCGGGAGTACACCGACAACGTCGAGTTTTCTCCCGAGGACGCCGGTCGCTCCGACATCGACTTTCTCTGCCGCATTCTCGAGCAGGTGATAAAGGCCGGGGCGACGACGATCAACATCCCGGATACGGTCGGCTACACGCTTCCGGAGACCTTCGGCGGCCTGATACGAAGCTTGCGCGAGCGTGTCCCCAACGCGGACAAGGTCGTGTGGTCGGTGCACTGCCATAACGATCTCGGCCTCGCGGTGGCGAATTCGCTTTCCGCCGTCTTGAACGGCGCGCGCCAGGTCGAGTGCACGATCAACGGCCTCGGCGAGCGCGCGGGCAACGCGGCGCTCGAGGAAATCGTGATGGCGGTGCGCACGCGCCAGGACATGTTCCCGTGCGAGACGCGCATCGACGCGACCCAGATCGTGCCGGCGAGCAGGCTGATCGCAGGAATCACCGGTTTCCCGGTGCAGCCCAACAAAGCGATCGTCGGTGCCAACGCGTTCGCGCACGAAGCGGGAATACACCAGGACGGCGTGCTGAAAAGCCGCGACACTTACGAGATCATGCGCGCGCAGGACGTGGGCTGGAACGCGAACAAGCTCGTGCTCGGCAAGCACAGCGGCCGCAATGCATTCAAGAATCGCCTTTCCGAGCTCGGCATCCTGATCGACTCCGAAGAGGCGCTCAACAGCGCCTTCAAGCGCTTCAAGGACCTTGCCGACAAGAAGCACGAGATATTCGACGAGGACCTCCAGGCCCTCATTTCGGAGGGCGCGGCGGACCACGTCGCAGCCGAGCACTACCGCCTCGTCTCACTCACCGCGCATTCGGAGACGGGAGAGCTGCCTTTCGCGCGTATCGTCATGTCGGACGACGGACGCGAAGTGCGTACCGAGTCGCAGGGCAGCGGTCCGGTCGACGCTTCGTTCAAGGCGATCGAAGCCGTGGTGAAGAGCGGCGCGGAGCTCCTGCTCTATTCGGTAAACAGCATCACGACGGGCACCGACGCGCAGGGGGAAGTCACGGTGCGGCTCTCGAAAGACGGACGCATCGTGAACGGGCAGGGCGCCGACACCGACATCGTCGTCGCTTCCGCGAAAGCCTACATCGACGCGCTCAACAAGCTCCACTCTAAGCTCGAGCGCGTGAATCCACAGCTTTAGCCTCGCTCGCGAGTCTGACGAGACCTCCATTCCTTAACGGCGGCGGGCGCGGACGTAGGTGATGGCGGCGACGAAAAAGATCGCCGCGAGAGCGATCTCGATGAATGCGAGCGTCGACGCCGGCCGCGCCTCCGCGTACGCGCGTACGATGCCTTCCGCGAAGTACGCGAGCACGAGCATCGTCGACCAGCGATAGGTGTAGACCTCGCCGCGGATCACGCCTCTCAGCGGCAGAAGGAGCGGCAACACCTTGAGCGCGAGCCAGGAGCCGCCGGGGCGCAACGGCGCGAGCGCGAGCTCCCACGCCAGGCCGAGCGAGATCAACGCGACGAGACTTCCGAGCGCCGCGTGCCGCAGCGCGCCGGCGCTCAAGACGCGAGCCTGAGCGCGGTGTGGGCGAGACGCCGGCCGTGCGCCATGCAGAGCTTCTTCTCGTGCTCGGTAAGCGGCGCATCGCTCGCGACGCCCGCCGTGTGGCTCGCGCCGTATGGAGTGCCTCCGCCCGCGGTGAGCGCGAGCTCGGGCTCGGTATACGGAATGCCCACGATCAGCATCCCGTGGTGCAGAAGCGGAAGCATCATGGAAAGGAGCGTCGTCTCCTGCCCGCCGTGCGGCGTGGAGGTCGAAGTGAACACGGCCGCAGGTTTGCCCGCGAGCGCGCCTTTGAGCCACAGCTCGGAAGTCGAGTCCAGGAAAGCCTTCAACGGCGCAGCCATGTTGCCGAAGCGCGTAGGCGAGCCCATTGCAAGACCGCAGCATTCGGTCAGATCACCGAGCTCGGCGTAAGGCGCTCCCGCTTCGGGGACTCCGGGGGCGGGCGGCTGCGTCAATGCCGAAACCCGCGGCACGGTGCGTAAGCGGGCCGTAACGCCGGGTACCTGCTCGACGCCGCGCGCGTAGAGCTGCGCCATCTGCCTCACCGCGCCGTGATGGCTGTAGTACAGAACCAGGACTTCGCACGCCATGTTCGCTCCCAAGCGCAGGTATCATATGAATGCAGTGCCGGACGCCATCCGATGACGAGGATCGATTGACAGGAAACAAGCCGCGTTGGGTCGAGTTCGGCCGCAGTGTCGCGAGGCGCTTCTACGACGATCGCTGCATGCAGATCGCCTCCAGCCTCACGTTCACTTCGCTGCTGGCGATCGTTCCGATCGTAACGGTCGCGCTTACCATTATCACGGCGTTTCCGGTATTCGGCGCAATGACGACCTCGCTGCAGACGTTCATCCTCGACAACATGATGCCGGCGTCCGCCGATGTTATCGCGAACTATACGCAGCAGTTCACACGCAACGCCGCGCGGTTGACCGCGGTCGGCATCGCTTTCCTTTTCGTGACTTCGATCATGGTGCTGCTCACGATAGAGCGCGCATTCAACGACATCTGGCGGGTGCGAAAACCGCGGCCCATCGTGCAGCGGGTGTTCGTGTACTGGACGTTGATTACGGTCGGCCCGGTTCTGATGGGCGCGAGTCTTTCGCTCACTTCGTGGCTCGTCGGCCAGGCCGTGGGCTACGTGCGCGGGCTGCCCGGAGCGGGCGTCGCGCTCCTCACAGTCGTTCCGGTCGTCCTCACCTCGATCGCGCTCGCTATCCTCTACCTCGCGATGCCCAATCGCCGCATACGCGTGCAGGACGCCCTCGTCGGGGGGCTTCTCGGCGGTATCGCATTCGAGGTGATGAAACGGGGTTTCGCGTTGTACATCGCACAGTTCCCCACGTACACGCTGGTCTATGGCGCTTTCGCGACGGTGCCCATCTTCCTGATGTGGGTCTACGTATCGTGGCTGGTGGTCATTTTCGGCGCGGTCGTCGTCGCCGCACTGCCGGACTGGCGCGACGGCGCGGGCCAGGCGCGTCCGGTGCCGGGCAGCGATTTCTTCGATGCGCTGCAGATCCTGAACGTCCTGTGGCGGGCGCACCGCACCGGCGAGGTCGTCACGTTGCAGGAGATCCTCGCCACGGCGACCGTGCGCATCGAGCAGATCGAAAACATCCTCGACAGCATGGTGGGCGCTGGCTGGGTCAGCCGGACGGTCTCGTCGGGGTGGGTGTTGCATCGCGACCCCACGGCGATCACGGTAGAAGACGTCTATCGGCTGTTCGTGTTCCGCGGCGAAGCGCACCGGCCTGCACGCGGCGCGAGTCCGGAGCTCGAAGGGCAGATCCACGAGATCGGCGCCCGGGTCGGCGAGAACATGCGCATCACCCTCGACGCGCTGTTCCGCGCTGCGGACGAAAGTGAGGTCCTGCCGGAGTCGGATGCCGAAACTGCAAAGCCCGCGACGGTCTGACGCGCGGGTTTCAGACGGGCCGCTCGGGCGGATCGCTCCAGAGGGCCGCGCCTTTGTCGCAGCTGATGATGTGCTCGTCCGCGATGAAGCCGTACAGCTCGGCGTCTTCCATGCAGTGGGCAAGAAATGAAAACTCTCGCGACTCCGAGAGCACCGCCCCCGCGGCGCCGATCTGGCGCCACTTCCACTTCACGGCGCGCGTCTGCAGGAATTCCCATTGGCTCATGCTCGAGCTTCCCTAGTTGGCTTTGCTGCGTTTGCCGGACTTGTCGCGACCGCGCCGCTGCGCGCGCTTGGCGGGCGCCTGCCCGCCGCCGGCCGGTGGCTTCGGATGCCGGGACGGGCCGCGACCGGGCGCGGCTTTGGGCTGGGGTGTTGCGGCGGCTCCCACCGCTACTTTTTGATAGCCTGACCCCATCGCGTTCGCGACGCATTCCATACGGGTCTTGAAAGTCGCGGCGCTGGTTCGGGTC
>Ga0105107_10001411_pt1 | contig 15501 bp, 16 predicted proteins | sample PPLLaktember2015_6_FD_79335 | JGI IMG/M metagenome (GOLD analysis project Ga0105107, IMG submission 79335) | Freshwater sediment microbial communities from Prairie Pothole Lake near Jamestown, North Dakota, USA - PPLs Lake P8 Core (1) Depth... | ecosystem: Environmental > Aquatic > Freshwater >...
GGGCAATTGCTTGACCCGCTGACAGTGGGATGGTAAAATCCCGTCGCTTGCCCCCATCGTCTAGGGGACCAGGACGCAGCCCTTTCAAGGCTAAAACCAGGGTTCGAATCCCTGTGGGGGCACTGGTCGAACTCCTGTCTTATTTATGAAATAGGACAGGAGTTTTTTATTCTCCTAATACCCGTTCCAGGTTTTCCAGGCTCAACAAACCCAGATCAAACCCCGGCTCTACGAACGTGCGCACATCCGCCTGGATGTGCACCCAATCCAGGCGGCGTAAGCGCTGGCGCACCTGATCTCGCCAGTTGGCGTCAGTCAACGCCTCACCCTGCCAGCCGGTTTGCGCCAGGGCATTGTTGAGCAGGGTCAGGTTGGGCGGCGGCCAGGCCGGGTCGCTGAGATACCAGAGCAGGTCGTAAAGGTCGCGGCCTTTGGTGTAGGCGCGCTGCAAAATGGCATGCAGCTTGCCAGCCAATAGCGAGGCTTTATCATGGTGCTGAAGCTGGAGCACCACAAAGCGGCGCACCACCGTCGTTGCCAGTCCGGCGCCGGCGGGTGGGTTGGTATCTACTTCGATTTTTACGGCCAAGACTTCGCTTTGCTGTCCGGATAACCCCAACTCGTACAACAGGCCAGGGAAGCGCACGAAGGCGCTGTGGACGGTCTTTTGGTCGCTGACCTTGAGCTCAACCGGGTAACCCTCCGGCGTCAGCTCGGCTCGAATTGCTTGCAGGTAGCCGCGAAAGTCGTAACTGCCACGGTCGCCTTCCAGGGCAAAATCCAAATCCTCAGAATAGCGCCCGTGGGCATACAGAAAGCGCAGGGCGGTGCCGCCGTGAAAGGCCAGCGGGATCATTGCCTCGGCGCGCTGCAGGGCAGCCAGGATGCGGGCCTGCAGGTATTCGCTTGCCAAATTGCGGCCCTGCGCGGGCGTGGCAGTCTGCCGCACCAGTTCAGCCAGGTGGTCTTTCATAGGGTTTCATACTCCTGGGTTTCGCTTTGCGCCAAGTCGGTGATGACTTTGACGGCTCGGCGCAGCTTGGGGGTGTTGAAGGCTTCGGCCTGGCGGTGGAGCTCATCGAGATCCAGCCGTTCCAGGTTTTGCAGGCGCAGCTCACGCAGATAGGCGGGTTGGTCTCCACCGGGCTGCAAATACACCAGGTCCAGCAGGGCTTTTTCGGGCGTGGCTACCAGGGCCTGTTGTTCAGGGATCTTTGGGCCGTGCAGCGCCGTCATGCGGTAGCCGCGCAGGAGCTCAGGCTTGACATGCCGGAATTCAAAGACGCCCAACGGCGTCTCCAGCCGTTCTGGGCGGCCAGCCGTCACGCTGAGGGTAGCCTGTACGGTGTCGGGGATCAGCCCGTAAAAAGCCAGGGCTGCCTGCCCGCTGACATACGAAGCGCGCTGCATTCGGTTGGCGATCAGAAAGGGGTGTGGCTTTACCTTTTGATAGGGGGGGGCAATGGCGTACAGACCGCGGCGGAGTTGATAGAGCCGACCGCTTTTAGTCCAACGGGTAAGCTGCAAGCGTACGTTATACGGGTTGACATCCCCTGCCAACAGCAGGGCGGTCTCAAAGACCGGTTCCTCACCAGTCAACTCCAAGATGCGCTCGAATTCCATGCCAGAATATTATCATCGATGATAAATTAATGCAATGAATAGCGATTGGCGTTTCTCCCAGCCCATAACCTTTCGCGCATAAGACACTTTAACGAACGGCATCCCCGTGGGGGCACACGCAATTCGCGTATCTAAAGCGCGAGAGGAACCCAGGAAACGCTCCAGTTAGGAGCGTTTTCATTTTCTCAGACGATCAGTTCAACTATGCTAAAATACCCCTTATGACTATGGAACTCCCTTACATGCTCAACCAGATGTGCCACATTGTGCTGTCTTTGACCGATATCGGCGCTATCCGCAAAGCACGAGGGTTCAAGAAGAACGAAGTAGCCTCGCGGACTACATTTGAAAGTTTTTTCCTGTCCAGCATTGGATTGGAAACGGTCATGGCTTCTCTTTCTCCCGAAGAAGTTGCTACTTTGCGCCTGCTCGTCCAACAGGATGAAGAGGTTGATATTACCTTCTTCGAGCGGTTGTATGGCAGCGCCAAAAAGGCTGAAGGTTATTATTACGGGACCTATACCCAACGATACAAAGGCACCCTAGATGCGGTGAAGAAAGGAGTTACCCCGCTTTACTCCAGAAAACCTTCCCGACCAACGCCTCGGTGTGCTGGACGGAGATTGACATCCTCGGCGGCGTGCTTTTTGGGATTTTCTGCGTGCTCACAGTCAGTTTTTCCGACTCTGTCAGCAAACTGGGCCAGCTTGAGCTGACGGGTATCTCCCTGTTGATTGGCGCGGTCGCCACCGGTCTGATTCTGGCCTGGAGTGAATCTCGCCACAAAGACCCGGCCATCAAACTGACCTTTTTCCAGGCCAAAGTACTGCGCCAGGCGATTTTCAGTTACCTGATTGCCGGAGGCATCATGTACAGGCTGGTCACCCTCCTGCCCCTGTACAGCGTCAGCTTGAAACAAAACGGGTTCAAAGCGGACGAGAGCCAACTCCTGATGATTTTCATGATTGGAACCACCCTCGGACTGATCATCACCAGCCGCTTCATCAATCAACTCAACGCCCTGTTCCCGAAAATCACCTGGGGGTTGTCCCTACTTGGTGCCGGGGTGCTGTATTACGCCATCAGCGTTAGGTTTTTTGTGCTGTTCAACAGCATTACTGGTCTGCTTGGACTCGGTCTTGCCGGCATCATGGCAACCTTGCTGATTAATTCTCAAAATGCCGTCAGCAGCGAGGACAGAACGGTTTTGAATGGTTTGGTGCAATAGGGACGATATTTGGGTGCTGCGATTGGGGTGACCATCCTGACCGGTATTCTACCGGAGGTGAGTCAGATCAGCGGCGCTGTACAATTCTTAGGGGCGTTTGGTTTGCTGGTAGGCATGTACATCCTGGGACTGGTGAATGAATTGATATAACCCTGGATTCACAGTTTGGCGTAGCTAACCATTTGGCCTGTTTAAGGTTTCAGGATAGCCAGCAGCTCCACTGGCTGAACAACCTCCATTGGCGCGGGTTGGTAGTCACGCACATTGCGGGTTAACAAGTAATCTGCATGAATTTGGAGTGCGGTCATCATTTGAACAGCATCTTCAAAATCTCGATAAGGCAAGTTTAGAGCCTGTTCAATCGTGTTTTGATCAACCGGCGCGATTTTGAGGAACTGCAACAAGCTGGTCAGTGTAACTCGGGCGTGTTCGGGCGATTTATCCTTAGCAATTAGATAAAACAGTGTGGTTACAGAATGAGCCGCTACCCATCCCTGAATGACACCCGTTTCAGCATAGGCCAGCAGGCGCGCCGAAAAATCATAGAATTCTTTACGCTCCTGAAGCACATCCAGGATAATGTTCAAATCGAACAACACCTGCCAATTATCTGCCGCCATATTTTTCTTCCAGGTGTTTCTTGTAATCATCTTTGGATGCATCCGGAGAGAGTAAACCCGTCAACCGACGTACTACAGGCGCATGATCCAACACCTCAGACTCAGCAGGGATCTGCTGTAGATAAGTCGAAATCAATTCAGTCAGGGTGGTTTGATGTGCCTGGGCATAGCGTTTGGCATTGGCAAGCAGGTGCCGGGGAACCCGAACGGTCAATTTAGTATCCATTTACGTTTCCTTCTGCCGTATAGAATAGCACAATAGTGTACGGCTGTCAAGCGGGCCGAAGTGTCCTGCCGGAGAACGGCGCCACCCTTTGGCTCATACAACACGTTTACGTATGGTACCCCCCGTGGGGGCACTGCCTCTTTGAGGCTGGCCAAAAGACCGCAGGGACACCCGGCGGTCTTTTGGCCAGGCCATGCTATAATAAAAATATGACACTAAAGGAAGACTTAAAGGCGTACCAATCCCGTTGGGCCGAGGTGGAAGCCGTTGTCGCAGAAGAGCGGCGAATAGCTTCTCTTGAACTGCGCTGGCAGCAGCTAAACGCGGCCTGGGCCATGGCCGTTGGGCTAGGATTGCGCCAGGAAGATACCAGCGAAGCCGGAGTGTTTGAACGATGGGTAAAGCTAAAAGAAAAAGTGGCCAGCCGGCTCCCGACAGCGTAACTCCTTTGTTGGCTCCAATCCAGGCCTTGCAAAGTCTGTTGTCACGGTTTCATGAACGCGGGGTAATTGTTGGTGGTGTAGCCGCCAGCCTTTTAGGAACGCCTCGTTATACGGTTGACCTGGATGCTGTTTTTTTGCTCAACTTTGATGATATTCCCAGGTTACTAACCGAAGCTGGCAAATTGGGGATTGCTCCGCGTATTGCCGATGTGGCTGGTTTTGCACGCAAAACCCGGGTATTACTGTTGCGCCACACTGTCAGTGGGACCGATATTGACCTGTCCCTGGGAATTCTGCCTTTCGAGGTTGAGATGGTGGAGCGCAGCCGTGTGGTGGACCTTGGGCCCATCACGCTGCGCTTGCCGATGCCAGAGGATCTCATTATTATGAAAGCGGTTGCCCACAGGCCGAAAGACCTGGCAGATATTCAGGCGATTGCAGCCAGTCATCCGGGTCTTGATCGGGAACGTATCCGCTTCTGGGTAGAGCAATTTGGCGAGGCGCTGGATTTGCCCGAGCTCTGGAAAATGATCTCACAGTTGTTATAGCCCCCTACCCTTTCGCGGATAAGACACGTTAACGTACGGTACTCCCATGGGGGCACACGTAATTCGCGTGTCTTATTGATAAAAGGGTACAGGCTTACGGCCTCCGTAAATCAGTACCCTTTTATCAAGGCGAAACCTATTGTGAAACACAATTGGATACCGATGCCAGACCTGAGAGATTTTGTGACAACCGAAGAAGCAGCTCGCATCTTGCAGTTCCACGTAGATCATGTGCGCCGGCGGCTGCCTCGGGCGCTGGTTTGCGGTTCGATTTCGAGAATATCCCCCTTTACCCTGGTGCTGCCCGTCTGGCGGCTGAATGGTGCTTCCCGGGAGGCGGCTTTGACAATGCCGAGTTTTTCGGGCCGCATGTAAAATTTGCTCCCAAGATCAGCCAGGACCAGCAATTGCTTCTCTTCGACCCCCAAACCAGCGGCGGGCTGCTGTTTGCAGTTTCGCCCGAGTTGGCTGGTCAGTGTGAACAAGATGCCGCCGTGTAGAATATCCCCCTGTGGAAGATTGGGGAGGTAACCCGAACGGGTGCCCTTGAAGTCAGATAGATACTTGAAAACGGCCTTCAATACAGATACTGCCGTGCGCAAGGTTGCATGCGACGGCTGTATGCAGGTTAAGCGCTGGTAGCGAACTGCCAGAAACTGGCGGCTTTTAGGTCAAGCGTCCTTGACCGGCAAGACATGAATACCTTTGATCACCAAAGACCCCTCGTCGCCCACTTTTAGATCGAGGTCTTCTACCGACTCGGTGGTGAGGACAGAAGCCATCTCGGCCGGCAGGATGACTTCAAATTTGACCAACGACATCACATCGCCTTTTTTGATTGACTTCACTTTGGCCTGGATATTGTTGCGCGCACCATACTTCATAGACGCCTCCTGGGTAGGGCTTGAGTTTGATCTGTTACCTGGGATTTTATCATGGGCAACACCCTCTAAAAAATAAGGTACGTTAACGTACGGTACCCCCGTGGGGGCACTGGTCTTTGAAGAGAAACTGCTACACGGCAGTTTCTCTTGCATTTAGCGCTATTGTTTTGGCTATTTCGGACGCGAGCGCTTGTGTTTTTTGTTCTTGGGCAAGACGTGGGTGACAGATTCGGGAGAACGTGCCTGGCGAAAATATTTCGGGTCTACCTTTTCTTTGAACATCTGGTAGTGCCGCTTCAGGCGGGCAATGTATTCTGGATCAGTCAGCAGCACATCACTCACTTTTTCCAAAAGCGCCAGCGCTAATTCGGACTGGTGGCTGCCAGGGTTAAGAATCGGGCCTTGCATCTGCTCTACGATCTCAGGATCCTCTTCTCTGTACCATCTAGCGTAAAATTCCCGGCTTTCCCAACCGTATGCAATAACAGCTACACTCTTCTGCCGGTTTTTAGAAAGTACATCGAACATCACACGCCGGCAATCACAGTTCTCATCATTACAATACAACTCGATAAATCCGAATTCATCGCCTGCCAGCCTGGGATCTTTGAAAAATCTTAGACTGCGAGTTTCTTTCCAGGCCAGTTCTCCAAAGCGTTCGAAAAAGGGTTCGTAGGGCATTTGTGTATCCTCATTATAAGTGTGAAATTGCCTTCTGTAAAGCTGGTCGGCGGGCATACGTTGCACGCAAGTTAGCAATGTAAGCCTGCCATTCGTCCGCCTGGCCTTTGTGCAGGTAGGCTTTCCTGGCGCGCTCCAGCCACTCTGCTGCTGCTGGATAAAGCTTGCTTTGGGTTTGGACGATTAAATCATTCGCCTGTTCGAGCGCCACGCGGATCACCCAATTTGGGCGATGGGGAATGACGGTATTAGCAACTTTTTCGAGCAGGTTATAGCCCCATGTTCGCTCTTCGGCAATTGCTATAGCTGCATCCCATTCCTGCTCTTCCAGGTGAATATCCACCAGCACATCGGGCATATTCGTTGAAACTATTTTTTTATTAGCGTCGGGCGGAGTTTTTCCCAGTTGACGCCAGAAAGCTTCTTGATGCAGCGATAAATGTCGATCGATGGCCGCATATCATATGCAGCGCGGTAAGCCCTTAAGGCTTTTTCTTTTCTTCCCAGTGACTCTTCCAACGGCGCCAGCCAGGTTGCCAGTTCGTGTGAACTGTAATCTTTTTGATCTAAGCCGCGTTCAGCAAGTGTAACAGCTTCGTTTAGCTTTCCTTTCTGGCGTAGATTTTGGGCAACTGAAAGAATTTCGTGACTATTCTCAAGTTCCCGACTGGCGGCTACAGCATCATCTACGCGTTCCAACTCCAGCAACTTGAGCGTGTAGCGATGTGTGTCAGCGATTTTCGCCAATTGCAGGAATTTCTCGGTGCGTTGTTGCCGTTCTAATACGTTCAGACGCGCTTGTTGCAAATCATCGAAGAGCATCCAGGTTTCTTCATCATATTCTTCCCAGACGGCCTCCTTATCGGGAAGCTGTTCCCAGCCATATTCCAGGGCGATCAAAACCAATTCCAATTCGCTGGCTTCGATCACCTCGTCCAGATCATCGATGATGTTGTCCATGGTATCGTATAGCGCTTGATGAGAAGATTCATCCATCTCTATGCTCAAGATAGCCTCGGTTATCGGCATCCCAAGGCCCTGAATGAAAGATGCCACATCGCCGTTGTAATCCATATTGCCATCGTAGCCATCGAGCGTCTCTTCCAACAGCACTTGCAAGATGATCAATGTTCCTTCAGTATCGCCAGCAGCCAGTAATTGTTCTGCGGTTTGTTGAACAGCGTGTAGATCATCGAGATAAGCTGGCGCGCTGCCCCACCCATCGTTGTAATCTTCCTTGTATTGGCTTTGTTTCAGGATGCGTTTTACCTGCTTGCGATAGGTCTGTTCCGAAACCTGGGTCCCGCGTTTTTCCGTGAATTGCGCAGCTGCTTTAGGCTGTGAGATCAACTGTATAGCAGGGAGCGCCATCTCAATTTCATCGTACAGATCGGGATCATTTTGAATCAGGCGCGTGATCAACGCTAGCAATGCGTCTTTATCCAGGCCAGCCAGCAGTTCGGCCAGCCCTTTTTGTTCTGAGAAATCTTCGGGGCGGTGGAGATAAGTTAACAACAATGCCACGATGTGCTTGCAATCGCCGCCCCAATCATATGGGCAACTGCATGAAGCCATTTGTACGCCACCGGAATCTAGTTCCACCCGCAGGCGATAGGAGGGGGCGCTGCTCCCTTCGCAACGCGCCATCAAGACCACGCCTCCCGGTATTGATTGCCAGGATGGATCGTAAATTGTTCCACCACTGTAGTAATCGCGTCCTTTGCTGAAGCTTTGTTCGCTTGCTCGCTCGCGGATCATTTTTTCTGTCAATTGAATGTTCATAGCTGACAATGCTCCGAAGGATGAGCCATCTGTCCTGTTATTTCGCCAAAACGCTTGACAGTTTGCCCATTTATCTGTACAATTAGAACATGCGTTCTAGAATCTCAACATATGGCCGGATCACTATTTTACTCGGAAAACAGCAGGTTGCCACGGGCGAACGTATGTCGCCGCGCAAACTGGCGGAGGTGGCTGGCGTGCCAAAGGACTTTGTTTATCGCCTGGATGCCGGGGAGGCCCGGCATGTGGATCTGGAAGCTTTGGCGCGTCTGTGTAGTGTACTCAACTGTGATTTGCAGGATATCCTGGTTTGGGAGGCCGAGCATGGCGAACCCATTTGATATCCTCCCGCCCAACCTGTTCAATTTATTCAGCACGCAGGGCTATATCACCCTTCAACAGCACTATATGGCGATTCTGCTGCGCGTGTATGCCCAGGCAGAGTTCAACCGCTTTGGGCTGGGGCGTGAGGTAGTCATCGCGGAAATTGTAGACTACCTGCAAACTGCCGACGCCGACCGGGAGATTGCCTCCGAAATGGAAGCTCAACTTGCCGGCGACCCAGACTTTGCTCCTGTCAGCGGTGTAAAATCATATCAGGATTACGCTGCTTACCTGTTGCGGCGGCTGGAAACGACCGGCTGGATCGAGCGCGAACAGCATGCCGATTACAGCGAAACCATTACTCTGCCTGATTACGCCTTTACCCTGCTGGAAGCGCTGCGTAAGATCCAGGAGCAGAAACCGTATGAATTCACGGGCCAACTCTACACTGCTCACCAGCTCATCACCGCTGCCGAGACCAATAAAGATTTCTCGCCGGCCCTGGCAGTGACACAGGCCTACGAAAATGTACGCCAGTTGGTGCGCGGTCTGAGCGAGCTGAACCAGAACATCCGTCGCTATGTGGAACGGGCCACGCGTGAACAGCAGATCTCCGACTTGCTGCACCTGCAATTCGATGATTATTCGCAAACCTTGGGCGCTTCGTATCACGCCTTGAAAACATCCGATCATGTTTCACGCTACCGGCGGGATATCATCGAACGGCTGCAGAACTGGCAGATAGATAGTGAGTGGTTGGTTGGCGCAGCCGACGAACTGGTGCTGCAAAGCCGCCTCAGCCCTGCCCAGGCTGAGCAAACCCTGGCGGGCTATCTGCAGTTTATCATCCACCAGCTCGAAGGGCTGGACCCGCTGCTCGAAGATATCGACCAGCGGCATGCTCAATATCTACGCACCTCTTTGCGCCAAATCCGTTACCAATTGGGCAGCGCCGATGGCAGCTTCAAAGATCGCCTGGTTTCTCTTGCCCGGCAGCTTTCGGCAATTAAGGATGAAGGGGAAGAATACTTACCATCCGAAGCGCCTGGGCTGCGCCAGCATCCGGTGGATGCGCCCGATTTGCACAGTTACTACACCCCTCCGCAGCGCCGCGCTCCCTTCATGCCCGCTTCGGTCATCCTGCCCACGCTCCAGCCCGAGGATATTATTTCTCTGCGCGCCCTGACCATGCAAGATGTTATCCAGGCCTTTTCGCCCGAAAAAGTTAATCGCAAGGTGATCGGTTTCTTCAATGGACATAAACGGCTGCATATCACCGAAATCCCTACCGATGTATCCTCCGATCTTCATTGGCTGACCACCATTGTCGCCTATGCTCACCATCCAGAAGTGGCCTACGGCCTGGAAATGGTAGAGGGCGAACCAGTGGAGATGGGCGGTTATAAAATTGCACCGTTTGAACTGTATAAACTGTAATGTGAGGCGTTTCGTATGGAATTTTCTGCTATCACCTCCCTGCCTGAAAAATCTGCGCGTGACCTGCCGCGGGTGGTCAACCGCCTGCTGGGACAGGTTTTCCTATACCGGGATAAAGATGAGGACAAAGATGATTACTATTTTGTCCACCGGCATCGTTCGGCCTGCGAAGCTGCGCTGACGCTTGCTGGTTTCAATTTACTCCACGATGAATACCACAATATCTTTCAGACCGTTTCAGATTTTAGCTACTGCCGCGCCCGCTATAAACTGGATGAGACCTTGATGATCCTGGTGCTGCGTAAACTTTACGAAGAGCACTGCGAGCGTTTGAGCCTGGCGCAGGACCCTGTGGTGACGATCGGCGAAGTGCGCGAGGAATACCGCACCATTACAGGCAAAGAGCGCGACCTAGGCATCAGCCAGTATGAAACTCTGCTGCGCCGCCTGCGCTCGATGGGGCTGCTGGATACGCTGGATGGTCGCACCATCGATGTACGCGATGCGGGTGCTCGCCTGCGTCTGCGCGGTTCTGTGCGAATGATCTTACCCGTCCAGACCGTTGATGAGCTGGATGCTTGGATGCGTAAATACCGGTCGGCTGGCGAGGAAGAAGAGGAGATTCAATGAAAACCCTCACCCGCATTCGTTTGGTCAACTGGCATTTATTTGAAAATACCACCATCGACTGTCAGGGCAGCACCTATTTTATCGGCATCAATGGTGCAGGCAAATCTACCATCCTGGACGCGGTGCAGTTTGCCCTGGTAGGCGGCCAGCGAGAGGTGCGTTTTAACCAGGCAGCGCAGGCAGGCAGTAAGCGTTCCCTGGCCAGCTACGTGCGCGGCGAACTGGGCACAGAAGGCCAGCGCTTCCTGCGCGGCGATTCCACCGGCGTGATCGCTTTGGAATTTCGCAACCCCGATGGCTCATTTTTTGCGCATGGCGCAGTGATCGATGCTTTCGAGGATGGGCGGAACCCAGATATTGTTTATTTCATCGTTCACAATGTCGGGCTGGATGACCGCTGGTTTTTTAAGGAAGATGCTGCTTCGGGGCGATTGTATGACACGCGGGGATTTAAGCGCCACCTGGAACATTTTGCCCTGCCGCCGGGCGGGCGCGCCCAGGTTTTTACGCGCCTGGAAGATTACCGTGTGCACCTGTTGAATCGCCTGGGCCAATTGAAGGATTCTTTTCCGGCTAAAATCGTTAAGGGCCTGGCGTTCAGCCCACTGACCGATATCCGCTCCTTTGTGCACAATTACCTGCTCGATGAGAACCTGCTGGATGTCAAAACGCTCCAGGCGCAGCTAGATACTTTGCGCCACTTCGAGAGTCTGGCGGCAGATGTACGTGAGCGCATTATGGCGCTGAACCAGATTGCTGAACTGGATAAAGAACGCGCTGCTAACCGCCGCCGTCGCATCACCAACGGCTATATTGCCCGTCGCTCCTGTGGAGAAATCCACAGCGGCGAACTGAGAAATGCGCGCCTCAAGCTGGATGAGACGCGCATTTCGCTCAGCCGGGCTGAGCTGCAGCGCGACCAACTGGCAGCGAACCTGAAATTTGCCGAGGCCGCCTTGCTGGATGCGAAGATTGCCTTGCAAACGGATCAGGCGGCGGCGAAAGAACGCCAGCTACGTGAAAAACTTGCTGCCAGCGAAGCCGAGCTAAAAATATTGCGCCAGCGAAAAACTGAAATAGATCACCAGATGGCCAAAGAACGCGCCGATGCGAAAAGATTGTGCGAACTACTGGCGGTCGATCAACAGGATATTCCCCCGGTCGTTGCGGCTTTTCAGGCGGAAGGCGGCGACCAGCCCGTTCGTGATCTCCAGGCAGTTTATACCTCCCAGGGCCAGGAATATACCCGCCAGCATGCGCTGCTGACTGAACAGGCTGCTAACCTGCACTCGGAGGCTGCTAAGATAGAGGATGAAATTCACAAGCTGCGCACCGGCGACCGCGAAGTCAGTTTTGAGAGTGAAGCTCCCCAGGCTAGCCGTCTGCGCCGCCTGCTGCGCGCCGCATTGGGGCTTGCCAGCGAGGATGTTGTCTTCCTTTGCACACTGCTGAATATCCCGGGTAAAGAATGGCAGGATGCCGTGGAGGGGATTCTGGGACAGAACCGCTTTGCTATCTTGGTTCCACCGGCAGCTTATGATGCCGCCATGCGCCTCTACCAGCAACGCCGCCACACAGATGGGTTGCACGGCGTGGCTCTGCTGGATACTGAAGCCATCCTCCGGCATACTTCCAGGTCCGCATCGGCAAAGGAAGCCTGTTCACTGGAAGAGGAAGTGAACACTGGTCATCCTGCCGCACGTGCTTTTGTCGATCTTTTGCTGGGGCATTACATCAAGTGCAACGCCCTAGAAGAGCTGCGTTCCCACCGCACGGCGGTCACGCGTGACTGTTTTGTGCGCCGCAATTACACCGATAGCCATCTCAACCCCAACGTTTACGGACGCTGGTTCATCGGCGAGCGCGCCGCCCCACGCCAGATCGAAAGCCGCCAGAAGCGACTGGAAGAGATTGCAAACGAGATGGCATTGCTGCAGCAGCGCGACAGCGCTCTGCGCCAGCGTCTTGCTTTGACCAGCGAGAAAATTCGACCGTTGATCGATCTCGAACATGCTTTGGATGGCGCGGCAATCTTGGGCGAGCGTGAGGCGAAATATGCCGGTTTATCAGCCGAGCTAGCCAGCCTGGATATGCACTCTGCTGAGAACCTGCACGCCGAGGTTGAGAGACGGCAGGCCGAATACAGCCGTTTGCAAACGGAAGTTGTGGCTTTGGAGCGCAAAATGGGTGGGCTGGAAGCCCAAACCCACTCGCTGGCTGAGCAGGATATTCCTCGTCTGGAGCGCCAGATCGACCAGGCCATCCAAAACGCTGATGACTTTTTAGCGGCGGTTGACCAACTTGAAGAAGAATTTCGCGTTGAGATAGCAAAGGAATACACCCGTCGTTTGGAACGCCAACCGGCGGAGGTGATCCAGCAAAATGCTGAACGCTACGAAAACGAATACCAGAGCGCTGAAAACCGCAACCGCGACCGTCTGCGCGAGGCCAAGCAGGCCTACTCGCTGCGCTATGATTTCGGCTATGACGATAATGAGCACGCTGCTCGTTATTCCGTGGAGTGCAACAAGCTGGTCGAGTCTGAGCTGCCCCAGTATGAAGCGCAAATTACCCACCAGCGTTCCCTGGCCGAGCAGGAACTGGTCGAGAATTTCATCCATCGCCTGCGCGAGCAAATCGAGGAGGCCCGCCAGCAGTTGGCCTATCTCAACAGCACTCTGGCGCAACTTCGCTTTGGCGGCGAGCGTTATGAGTTCATCACTCAACCGGCGCCGGGACTACGCGCCATGTATCATATGGTGATGGACAGCCAGAATATCCTCGGCGCATCCTTGTTCGACTCGGATTTTCGCCAGAAACACCAGCAGGCTTGGGATTTGCTCCTGGAGCGCCTGACAGCGAATAACCAGAGCAGCGAAACTCTGGCCACCGAACTGCACGAGTTACAGGACTACCGTTCTTATCTGCAATACGATATCCGCATTCACTATCCCAACGGCGACCGCGCTCTACTAAGCCAAATCAACGCCAAGAAGAGCGGCGGCGAGACAACCACTCCCTTCTATGTGGCAATGGCGGCTTCGTTTGCCCAGGCTTACCGGCTGAACCAGCCACGCCCATCTGACACGATCCGGTTGGCGCTCTTTGACGAAGCCTTCGGCAAGATGGATACCGCCCGTACAGCTAGCGCGCTGCAGTTCATGCGCGATGCCGGCCTGCAAGTTCTGCTGGCTACCCCGCCAGATAAGTCGGGCGCGCTGCTGCCTTTTGTCGACACGGTGTGTACTGTGGTGCGCAAAAACAGCCATGCCTTTGTAATCGAGATCGATAAAAGCGATATGCTGAACGAAATCGAGCAGCAGGTGACAAAATAGCTTATGCACCAGCCTGGCGAAATGCCCGCGGCAAAATTGCCAACAGAAATTTTGTTCAAACCATCTCCAGATGTGACTATCATGCTTGATACTCTGCTGGATAAGCTTGAAAACCGCAGTAGGCAAGATATAGAATGTGAATCGGGCAATCCACAGCGACGAAGCTATCCGGTCAGGATCCCCCTGGTAGAGATCGATCTTCCGGCATATTTTTCCCAAACTGACCCTGAGCCGCGCATCCTGGCTAACCAGCAGCTTCAAGAACTAGAAAAACACAGTCTGATCGCTTTAACCTGGATGCTTGGAGAAAGCGGGCATCTGCTGGATACTGTGAGCCTCTCTACACAAATCTCTATCGACAAAACAGCGGAACTTTATGGTTTGCTGAAACGAGAGCCGCTCGCCGCTCGCCGCGCTCACCTGGAAACCTTGCTGCTCGCTGACCAATTCCGTTTCCCTGCTGATGACTGGCGCGCCCGCGCTGTGCGTCACATTTTACATCAAATCCGCGCTGGAAAATCGGTCTTGCCTTTCAGTCTGACGGATACAGCCTTGAATCTTGATTTGCTCGCGGTTCTGGAAGCTCTGCCTGGTTTGGAAGTGGAAACACCTTACCGCGTCTTCAGTGTGCGGGTTTTCAACGATAGCAAGCGTTTCGATGATCTCAAACCGGCGCTTGTCCGGCTGGCACGCCGGGCTAATCCTCAATGGAAATCTCTTCCTACTGAACAACTCCTGGGCGAGTTGAATCTGGTTGCCAACCCAACCTATATTCACTTTTCTGGCAACTGGCAGTTTATCACTGCCAGCGGCGAAGTGCTTTCCCTGGGCGGCTTCAGCCCAGCGGTGGGTTTTCCTGCCATCCAGGCAGCCGCTATCCAGGAGATCAATGTTTATGCAGATGCGGTTTTGTGCATCGAAAACCTGACCGCTTTTCACGAGTTCGTCCGCAATTGGGAATTTTGCCAACCTGGAGCGCCTCACCCGGCAGACAAACTGGCTGCCATGTGTATCATGGGCAACCCTTCGCCGGCTATCTGCCAAATCCTGCGTCTCATCCCAGATCGAATCCCAATTTATCTATGGGCCGATCTCGATTATGGTGGGTTTAATATCCTCCGCCAACTGCGCCACTATGTCAGCCGGCGCATCCAGCCCTATTTGATGGATATTTCCACCTTTGATGCTCATGCTCATCTTTCTCGTCCCATGACCCAAGGTGATGAACACAATCTACGCCGACTCTTTTCACATACAGAGTTGGAAGATGTCCAGCCAGTGTTGGAACATCTATGCAAACGTCGGCTGAAGTTGGAACAAGAAGCGCTTTACAATAAATCTCAACTGGGTGCTGACGTCCACCCTCTAATCCATAAGACCCGTTAACGTACGGTACCCCCGTGGGGGCACAGGAAGACCGCCGGGTAACTCCGGCAGTTTTGATAATTAAATACTCATTCAGCTGAGTAATGTCGTATATGACATTTGTCATAAAAAGGGAAAAAACTGATATTGGCCTGTTTTTAGCCTTGACAGATCGATTAAGAAGAGTATAATCCCGGAGCTTGATCGGAAACACCTGGAAAGTCCAGGCTCCAGTAACAACTGAAAGCAAGACCAGCCTAGCAAGAGGTGAGAGGCCGGCAAACCGGAAAATCCGGGGAGACAGCCTCTTGACAAAAGTGCGCGTTTCGATATAATAGATAACGCACTTTGAAACAGGAAGATCTCACCCCCACA
>Ga0105107_10001412_pt1 | contig 15499 bp, 14 predicted proteins | sample PPLLaktember2015_6_FD_79335 | JGI IMG/M metagenome (GOLD analysis project Ga0105107, IMG submission 79335) | Freshwater sediment microbial communities from Prairie Pothole Lake near Jamestown, North Dakota, USA - PPLs Lake P8 Core (1) Depth... | ecosystem: Environmental > Aquatic > Freshwater >...
AGACGCGCTCGTTCCAGCGCGAGTACACCTATCCCTTCGGGGCCCACGTGGCGGTCGTGGAGGTGGATCTGGACACCGGTGACGCTAGGCTCCTTCGACATGTCGCGGTCGACGATTGCGGGCGCATCCTGAACCCGATGCTCGTCGAGGGACAGGTGCACGGCGGTCTGGGACAGGGGATCGCCCAGGCCCTGTACGAGGGCGTCGAACACGACGAGCTCGGGACCCCCGTCACCGCTAACCTCACCACGTACGGAATGCCAGCCGCCACCGAGCTGCCGACCTTCGAGACCGTCCGCACGCAGACCCCCACGCCCGTCAACCCTCTGGGGGTGAAGGGGATCGGCGAGTCGGCCACGATCGGCTCCACCCCGGCGGTCCACAACGCCGTGGTGGACGCGCTGTCGGATCTCGGCGTCCGCCACCTCGACCTGCCACTCACCCCCGAGCGGGTCTGGCGGGCGATCCGCGAGGCGACGGAGCGCTAGATCGCCGGGAGCGTCGGTATGTGGCGTCGGCCGAGGGTGGGCACGGGCATCGCGGTCTACCTCGTCCTGCTCACGACCGCGGTCGCCTGTTCGAGTGGGATCGAGCAGGGGGGTCGGGCGCTGCGCAGTGTCGCCTCGCCATCGCGGACGGCCACATCCCCGACGGCCTCCCCCTCGGCGGAGCCGAGCTCGCAGACGCCGCCGGAGGGCCCGGCCATCGAGGTCGAGCGGCCCCGTCCAGATACGCAGGTCCTCAGCCCGACGCTCGTTCGGGGGACGGCGGTCACGGCCAGCGGGCAGGTGTCCGTGAGGATCCTCGACACGGATGGGACGGAGCTCGCCGCGATCATCGTGGAGGTCGACTGCGGCGCGGGCTGCCGGGGAGGCTTCGAGGCGCAGCTCGCCTTCTTCGTGCCGTCGGCAAGACGAGGAACGGTCCGGGTCTCCGAGCCGGGACCGGACGCAGACGCCTCCCGCCCGGTCGAGGTGTCCGTCACCCTGATCCCCGGCGTGTAGCGTTCACCCGGGCGGGATTGATAGGCTCCCCTGCGGTGAGCACACCGCCCACGCCCGCCTGGGAGGCACGCTTCCGCGCTCCCACCCTCTCGTTCCCGTCGTGGTCGCGCCACGCGCCGGACCGGCTCGTGTTGACCTCGGACGAGACCGGATCGTTCCAGGCCTATGCGTGGGATCGGGCGAGCGGGACACGCCGGCGCGTCACGGACGAGCACGTCGGTGTGATCTACGCGACCGTGTCGGCGGATGGGTCGAGGGCGATCTGGTTCGCCGACCCGTCCGGTGACGAGTCCGGCCGGTGGCTGGCGGCGCCGTTCGGTGGTGGTGAGTCGGCCGAGCTGCTCCCCGATGCCCCGGTCGGATGGCCCGACGGCCTGGCGGTCGGCCTGCGGAGGGTGGCTGCCGTGATCGCCGACCGCGACGGCTTCGCGGTCTACGTCTCCGAGCAAGGGGGTCCGGCCAAGGAGATCATGCGGGATGTCGACGCGCTCTCGATCGGCGGCACGGACTTCCACACCGAGGGGTTCGGCGTCGAGGGACTCTCGGCGGACGAGGACCTGCTATGCGTCTCGGGCGCGCAGGACGGTGACAACATCCGGCGTCGGCTCCTCGTGCTGGACGTCTCGACCGGTCGCGTGGTCGCGGAGCTGGCGGACGGCCCCGGTCGTGGTGTCGAGGCGTACGCGTGGTGCCCGCTGATGGGGGATCGGCGCCTGCTCGGTACCCACGAGCGCGAGGACCTCGCGCGCCCGCTCGTCTGGGACCTCTCCACGGGGGAGCGCACGGACCTCGCCCTAGAGCTCCCGGGCGAGGTGTTGCCGGTCGATTGGTGGCCCGACGGCCGGTCGATCCTCGTGATGCACCTGTATCGAGGGCGACCGCAGCTGTACCGGCTCGAGCTGGCGACGGGCACGCTGATCGAGGTCCCTCATCCTCGCGGCGAGGTGCACGGCGCCCGGGTCCGTCCGGACGGATCGGTCTGGATGCGGATCTCGAGCGGGCACCAGGCCTCTCGGCTGCTCGACGACCGCGGTGAGATCCTCATCGAGCCGGAGCCCCCGGGGCTGCGCCAGGGGGCTTCGTACCGGGAGTGGCTCTTCCGCAACCCGGCCGGCGACCTGGTGCACGGCTGGCTCGTCGTCCCGCAGGGAGAGGGGCCGTTCCCCGTGTACCTGAAGGTTCACGGGGGGCCGAACTGGCTCTACGAGGACACCTGGTGGCCGGACGTCCAGATGCTCGTGGACGCCGGCTTCCTGGTCGGGATGGTCAACTACCGCGGCTCGATCGGGTACGGCCAGCGGTGGCGTGACCACATCATCGGCAACATCGGGTTCCCCGAGGTCGAGGACACGGTCGCCGGCCTCGACGACCTGGTCGCGCGCGGGATCGCGGACCCGACGCGTGCCGTGATCGGCGGATGGTCCTGGGGCGGCTACATCACGCTGCTCGCGCTCGGCACGCACCCGGACCGTTTCTCGGCCGGGGTTGCCGGCGTGCCCGTCGGTGACTACATGGCGTCCTACGACGACTCGGCTCCGTCGCTGCAGGCCTACGATCGGAGCCTGGTCGGCGGCGTGGTGCACGCCCGGCCGGAGTTCGTCAGGGAGCGGTCACCGATCACCTACGTGGACCGCGTGGAGGCACCGGTGCTCGTCCTGATCGGCGAGAACGACACGCGGTGCGTCCCCGGACAGGCCTTCAACTACGTGCACGCCCTGCGACGGGCGGGCGGGGATGTCGAGGTGTACACCTACGGCGAGGGGCATTCCTCGTACGTCGTCGAGGAGGAGCTGCGGCAGTGGCGAGCGGTCATGGACTTCCTGCGTCGTCACATCGCGCTGCCGTAGCGCCCGATCAGTCCCCGCCGATCGTGTAGTACACCCACGTGCCGTCCTCGGCGATCCCGGTCCTCGGCCCCACGTACCCGCCGAAGGCATCGAGCATGTCGCGGACATCCTGTTCCGTGATGCCGAGCTCGTCGAGCATGGCCTGCTCCTCGGCGCCGAGGTCGGTCAGGTCCGAGGCCATCAGCGACGGCCAGATGTAGACGATCGGCGAGTCGTCGGCGATGTCCGGGTAGGCCGCCTCGTTCGTCGTGAACGGCATCTGCAGGATCGTGACGAGCGCCTCGAGGACGGTCGGATCCGTGCGCCACTCCGGGACGGGGTTGCTCCCGTCGTCGAAGTTGTACGAGAACCGGTCCGGGTCGATCAGGGCCTCGAGCGCGTCGTAGTCGCGGGTCGCGGCGGCGACCACGATCGCGTCCCGCGTGGCGAGCACGGCGTCCGGTAGGACGTCGGTCGGTCCCGTCGGGCCGCCCGAGACGACGTACGGGAACGCCTCGGCGGTGACGAGCGTCCCCTCCGGATCCCACAGGAACACGACCACGCCCACCACCGAGCCCGCGGGTGCGAGGTCGGCAGGGATCTCGACCTCGAACCGATCCCGGGGCGTGATGGTTCCTTCCCCGCCCGGGCCGAGCAGGGTCAGGACGTTCGGGGTGCGCTCGCCGTCCACGAGGAGCCAGACACCGGGAGCCCACTCCGAGATCGTGTCGACGAGCCGACCCGAGAGCCGGGTGTCTCCCGGCTCGAGCGTGTCGAGCTCGATATGCCCACTGTCGGCGCCGACGACCGACCAGACGCCGCCCTCGCCCGTCAGGCCGAGCTGCTCGAGCTGGACCACCGACTCGGGGGCGGGCGGGCCCGCGCTCCCCGCGCCAGGTCCGAGTCCCCGGTTCGAGACGACCACCCTGACGGGGGCATCTGGCCCCCTCGGCAGGAGTCGTGTCTCCACGTCCTCGGGGTCCCAATCGAACACGTTCACGGCGAACGCGGCCGCGGTCTGCACGGGGTCGAGCCGCCAGGGCTGGTGGCCGTCATCGATGCTCGCCTGCGCGGCGGCGAGACCGCCGACGGTCACCTCGGGCCAGATGGCGCTCGGTAGGTAGGGGCCTGCTGGAAGGGCGGTCGGCGATGGGCTCGGCGTCTCGTCGGCGATCGTCGTTCCGTTCGACCGAAGCAGGCTCCGGACGCCAAGGGCCGACCCAGCGACGAGCACGATGACGACCAAACCCGCGGCCGAGGCGTTCACGACCCGACGTCGCCGGGCCCGGTGGAGCACGCGTCGCTCGAGGCGTTCGTCGGGGGGTGGCTCCGATCCCACGGCGCGGCGCAGCAGTTCGGGCAACCGGGTCTCGAGATCAGGCATCGTCGTCCAACTCCTCGCGCAGGCGATCCATCGCGCGGGAGACCATCGACTTCACGGTCCCCACGGGGCGGCCGAGCGCGTCGGCCGTGTCGGCTTCGGACAGGTCCTCCAGGTAGCGCAGGACCACGGCCGCGCGCTGCTCGGGACGCAGGGTCATGAGCGCGCGCACCACTCGGTCGCGCTCCTCCAGGTCATGTCCTGCGGGTGCCGTTGGGTTGGGGCGTTGGCGCTCGAGCCAGGCGCGCTCGACGCGGCGGCGCCGGAAATGGGAGTGCGACAGGTTCACGATCGTGCGGCGCAGGTACCACCAGAAGGCGTCGCGGCTGCGCAGGTCGTGGAACCGCCCCAGCACCCGCACGAACGCGTCCTGGGTCAGGTCTTCCGCGAGCCCGCGATCCCCGGTCAGGAGGAACGCCAGGCGGAGCGCGTCATCGACGTGCCGCCGGTAGAGCTCCTCGAGCCCCCCGGCATCGTGCGCCGCCTGCACCGGTGCGTCGCTCGTCACGGTGTCCATCATCCCGAAGGCCAGGACGCGGGGGGCAGGCCCGAGGTTCCGTCATCCCAGCGGTTATCGGGTCGAGCCGGTCTGAGGCATCATGGGGGCGTGATCCTCGTCACCGGAGCGTCGGGCGCGATCGGCTCTCGCCTCGTCGACCGTCTCGTCGCCGAGGGAGCGAACCCGATTCCCGCCGGACGCCAGCCCGAGGCGCTCCGGGAGCGCTTCCCGGACACGGAGCCGCGAGCGATCGACGCCCTTCGGCCCGAGACCCTGCCGCGAGCCCTGGAGGGGATCGCCACCCTCTACTACTTCATCCACTCGATGGAGCCGGGCGCGGCCGAGTTCGACGAGCGGGATCGGGCGGCGGCCCTGAACGTCGCGCGCTCGGCGCGGGCTGCGGGGGTGCAGCGGACGATCTACCTCGGGGGTCTGGGGGACGAGGAGGCCACCCTGTCGCAGCACCTCTCCAGCCGGCACGAGACGGGCCAGATCCTCGCCGATGAGGGGCCGCCGCTCCTCGAGTTCCGGGCGGCGATGGTGGTCGGTGCCCAGAGCGCGTCCTTCCGCATGCTCTCGGACCTGGTGCACCGCCTGCCGGCGATGGTCGTCCCGAGGTGGGTCGAGACCCGTTCGCAGCCGATCGCGATCGCCGATGCCGTCTCGTACCTGTCCGCCGGTCGCCAGATCGCGCTCGACGGTGGCCGGACGGTGGTCGAGGTCGGCGGCGCGGACGTCATCACCTACCGGGAGATGATGGAGACGCTCGCACGGGTGCGCGGGAAGCGACGCGTCATGGTCGGCGTGCCGCTGCTGACGCCGTGGCTCTCGTCGCTGTGGTGCGGGCTCACGACGTCCGTCCCGCGGAGCGTCGCCCGCCCGCTGATCCTGGGGATGACGCACGAGATGGTCGTGCGCGACGACGGTGCGGCGCGGACGATGTTCCCGGAGATCCAGCCGATGGGCTTCGCGGAAGCGCTGCGTCGGGCGCTGGAGGGCGAGTGACCACCCTGCGGGTCCGTCGTCGCGGCGGCGCCGGCAAGTACACGATCTGGGCCCGGTACCGGGACCCTCAGCGCTGGTCGAGCTGGGCGCCGCACATCCGCGAGGTCCGTGCGGAAGGCCCCCTACGTCCCGGACTCGAGGGCGAGGTCGTCGGGATGCTCGGTGTGACCGCTCGCTTCGAGGTCCTGGAGGTGGACGAGGCGCGAGGTTCCTGGACGTGGGTGGTGCGCTCCGGCCCCGTCAGTCTGCGCATCGAGCACGAGGTCTCGGACGGCTCGGCCGGTCTCGTGCTGAGCGGCCCCGCTCCCGCGGTCATCGGGTACGCACCGATCGCGCGCGCGGCCCTCGGCCGCCTCGTCGCCCGCTGACGTCGCGGGGCGGACCCTAGACGATCGCCGCCTCGCCCTGCTCGCCGGTGCGTGCTCGCACCGCGTCCTCGACCGGGGTGACGAAGATCTTCCCCTCGCCGATCTGATTGCTCTTGATGGCGGTCTTGCAGGCCTCGATCACCCGGTCGACCTCGGAGTCCTTGACGACCACCTCGATCTTGGTCTTCGGGTGGAAGGTGTAGGAGCCCGGCTTGATGTCCTCCCCTCGCCGGAAGCCGCGCTGCACCCCGAAGCCCCTGACCTCGGTGACGCTCATCCCCACGACCCCAGCGGCGACCATCGACTCGGCGATCGCGTCGAAATCGAACGGCTGCACGAAGCACTCGATCTTCTTCATCTGTCCTCCCTCCGATGTGCGACCCGGGTCCTGTCTCCCTCGACGCCGTAGATCGCACCAGGGGCGGCCGGCCGCCGCAGCGGCAGCCGGCCGCGACCGTCCGTCCGCGGATCAGACGATGCCCTGATCCAGCATCGCGTCTGCCACCTTCACGAAGCCGGCGATGTTGGCGCCGTTCACGTAGTTGCCGGGCGTCTCGTACTCTGCGGCCGTCTCCATCGCCTGCTTGTGGATCGCCTTCATGATCCCGCGCAGACGAGCGTCGACCTCCTCTCGGGTCCACGCGAGGCGCAGGCTGTTCTGCGACATCTCCAGGCCCGACGTCGTGACGCCACCGGCGTTGGCCGCCTTGCCGGGGCCGTACAGGATCCCGGCCGCGAGGAACTGCTCGACGCCCTCGGGGACGGTGGGCATGTTCGCCCCTTCGCTCACGACGTAGACGCCGTTGTTCAGCAGGTTCGCGGCGTCCTTGGCGTTGATCTCGTTCTGCGTGGCGCTCGGGAAGGCGCAGTCCGCGGGGATGTCCCAGAGCGGGTTGTGATCGGCCTCGGGGTCGGCCGGGATGAACGTGATGCTCGGGAACCGCTCCGCGTACTCACCGATCCGCCCGCGCTTGACGTTCTTGAGCTCCATGACGTACGCGAGCTTCTCGCGGTCGATGCCCGCCGGGTCATGGATCACGCCGCTCGAGTCCGAGAGCGTGATCGGCTTCGCGCCGAAGTCTAAGAGCTTCTCGGTGGCGTACTGAGCCACGTTTCCGCTGCCCGAGACGAGCGCGACCTTGCCCTCGAGCGTCTCGCCGCGCGTCTCCAGCATCTCCTCGGCGAAGTACACGGCGCCGTACCCGGTCGCCTCGGGGCGGATGAGGGAGCCGCCCCAGTCGATCCCCTTGCCCGTGAGGACGCCGGTGAACTCGTTGCGGACGCGCTTGTACTGCCCGAACAGGAACCCGATCTCCCGGGCGCCGACGCCGATGTCACCCGCGGGCACGTCGGTGAACTGCCCGATGTGCCGCTGGAGCTCGGTCATGAAGGACTGGCAGAAGCGCATGACCTCGGCGTCGCTCCGGCCCTTCGGGTCGAAGTTGGAGCCGCCCTTGCCGCCACCCATCGGCAGCGTGGTGAGCGCGTTCTTGAAGACCTGCTCGAACGCCAGGAACTTGAGCATGCCCAGGTACACGGTGGGGTGGAAGCGGAGCCCACCCTTGTACGGGCCGATCGCGCTGTTCATCTCGACCCGGTAGCCCTTGTTCACGTGGACCTCGCCCCGGTCGTCGACCCATGGAACGCGGAACATGATCACGCGCTCGGGCTCGATGATCCGCTCCAGGACCTTCTGCTTGCGGTAGTCGGGGTGCCGGTCGAGCGCGAGCTCGACGGATTCCGCCACCTCCCGCACGGCCTGGTGGAACTCGGTCTCACCCGGGTTCTTCTCGATCACATCGGCCATCAGGCCTTCGACGTACTCACTCATGCGGTGCCCTCCAGTCCCCCCTCGAACCACGTGAACATGCAGCTCACGGGCATCCCGGAGCCGCACACGCCGATATGACACTGCGGTCGTCCCCTTTTATCAATCCTCCCCACGCAGAACGTCTACGGCTCAAGCGTGGCGAACCAGGTTGCGCCGTCGAGAGGCCGAATGGCCCGATGTGCCCAGGCCCGTTGGCCAACCCGGCGTGTGCCTCACGAACGCGGCCGGAGCAGCTCGGCCAGCGTGACGGGCTCGAGCCCGCGGGCCCGGAGCCCGTCGATGAGCGCCGGGAGTGCGGACGCGGTCTGATCGATCACGTGCAGGACGACGATGCTGCCGCTCCTCGCGCGCGACAGCACGCGAGAGACGATCGAGGATCCGCCCGGCCGTGACCAATCCCAGGGGTCGACGTCCCAGAGCACGGTGTAGGCGAAACCCTCGTCGCCGACTGCTCCCAGCGCCTCCCCGTCGTACTCGCCGTAGGGGGGTCGGTAGAAGGGCACCGGGGTCGCCCTCGCGACCTGCCACCAGGCGCCGGCCTCACGGCGCACGCGGTCGCGGAGTTCGGAGGCCGACAGGGAGGGAGCGCTCGAATGATCCCATCCGTGGGCGCCGATCGTGTGGCCGGCGGCGACGGTGCGTCGGGCGAGTGCGGGGTGGGTCAGCACGTTGGGTCCCAGGCAGAAGAACGAGCCGCCGGCGTCGGTTGCCTCGAGGACCGAGAGGATCCGCTGCCATGCCTCGACGTCGTAGCAGTCGTCGAACGTCAGGGCGACACGGTCCCCGGCGCTCCCGACACGCCGAACCACCCTGCTCGTCACCTGTCGGTGGTCACGGAACGGGTAGGGCTTCGAGATGCCCACGTTCCCGGCGTCGTCCCGCATCCGGATCGTGACCGTGTGCAGTCCCGGCAGCGCCGGCCGCCCAGAGGCGTCCATCCCATCCCAGTCCAGACGGAGCGCCCCGGGCCGGCGCGCGCTCGGCGGGAGCTCGACGATGCGTCGTCCGTCGGGGTCGGCGATGACCGCGACGACGTTCACCCTCTGACCACGATCCGCGACGCGGAAGGAGAAGCGGACGCTCCCCGCCCCTCGGTAGGGGTCCGGACGGGCGCCGAACCGCCGCAGCCTGGGGGCGCGCGTGTCCAGCACGACGGCAGTCAGGGCGCTCCACTCGGTCCCCAGCTCGTCCGTCGCGTCGAGGACGATCCGGTAGCGGCCGTCGGGGAGCGTCTGCCCGTCCGCCCCGTCGCCGGTCCAGGGAACGACCGGGTCAGCCGGCTCGGACGGCACCGACTCCAGGAGGGTGCGCACCACGGCTCCGTCGCTTCCGAGGATCTGGAGCGTCAGGATCGCGGTCGCCTCGAGATGGATCCGGATCAGGGTCCGGTCCGCTCGCTCGTCACCGTTCGGGCTGAAGGAGGAACGGGAGAGGCTGACGGAGACCGGGCCCGCTCCGGGTTCCACCTGGACCACGACGGTCGCGGTCGCGGCCATGACGCCGTCGGTCGCGAGGGCACGAAGCGCCGCCGAGCCCTGCTGCCCCGCCGGGTCCCAGGAGGCGCTCCAACCGTCGGAGGGACTGGTGTCCGTCCCGATCGGCGTCCAGGTTGTCCCGGCATCCATCGAGACGTCGAACGCCACGGAGGTCACCGGCCCCGTCGTCTCGGCCACGATCTCGACGGCTCCGGTCACGATGGAGCCGGGGCTCGGGGACGTGATCGCGACGGTGATCGCGTCGGCCCTCGCGAAACCGGGCAGGGCGAGCGAACCCAAGATGACGGCGACGAGCACGGACAGCCGTCCCACGTCCCGAGCCTACCTCCCCCCGTGCGTCGTAGGCCGTGCCCGCGCGCCTAGACTCGTGGCGTGGAGTTCGCGGTCATCGTGAGTGGGCTCGCGATCGCACTGCTCATCGCGTGGCTGGGCATCACCGCGCTTCGCGCCGCGTCCGGTCCGGGGCCGAGCGAGCGGCCCGAGGTCGAGGACGTCGAGGCGTTGGACGTGTTCCTGGTCTGCCGCGAGTGCGGGACGGAGTTCCGGGTCACGAGGCTCGGTGAGCTCCAGGTCCCTCGGCATTGCGGGGAGCCAATGGATGTGGAGCGTCGCCCGGCCGGCGCCTGAGACTCGGTCGGCCTGCGGAGAGGTTGTCCACACCAGTCACCTGCTCATCCACCGGGTTGTCCACCGCTCCGGCCCGGTTTCCCACAGCCCCCGCCTGCTCCGAGCGCACAACCCCCAGGTGTGGAAGACGGTGTGGGAAGTTACATGCCTGTGATCTTGCGTCCCGTCAGCGCCACTGGGTCGCGGCCACGAACCCGCCGGCGATGAACCCGAGCCCGAGCCAGAGCCAGAGCTGGCGCGTGTCGCCCGGCATGATGCTCATGTAGTTGAGGACGATCATCGTGACGCCGACGAGCATCAGCCCGAGGACGAGGAACCCGTACCACCTCGGGCTCGCCTTGGGCCGCTTCTTGGGTGGCGCCGCCGCGTAGGGACGACGGCGGTCGGGCCGTCGGGACCTGGACTTCGGCATCGCTCGGGATGTTACCGCGGAGCGAGCCTGCAGGAGCCCCCGGCAGCCCGCTCGACCTCCAGGCGGGTCAGGGGGAGCGCGTGGTAACCGCCGGAGGCCCAGAGCGGGAGCAGGTCGTTCCAGTGTGGGGACGCGGGGTGTCCCGACTGCCCCGGCAGGTGGACGCCGACCGACGCATCGGGGCCCGAGAGATCCTGGATCTGCCGCCACGACGGGATCACCACGACGTCGTAGCGGCGCTCCGGTTCGAACGTGCCGGCCAGCACGGTGTCGTCGTCGCCGCCCACCCTGACCACCCCCGCCGTGAAGACCTCCTCGAGTCCGGGCAGCATGGCCAGCGGCCCCGCGAAGACCACGTGGTGTAGGTCGCCCCAGCGCCACTCCGACGGATCCGCGCCCAGGCGCTCGGTCAGCTCGTCGAGGGCGACGTCGAGGGCGCGCCGCAGGAGCTCGTCGCGCGCCTCCTCGCCGTCGGAGCCGAACCAGCGGGCCGAGGGACGCTCCAGGAGCCGAGGCAGTACGACCGCGCGCCAGGAGCCGCTCGACTGCGGGCGGCCGTACGCCTGCGTGAAGAGCTCGTCGCCGAGACGTGGCCGCAGGAGGACCTCGGCGATCTGGTGACACCAGGCCTCGTAGACGCACGCTGCGGGGGAATCGGGCGTGAGGTCGCCGTCCCACCCCCGCAGGAGGGCGATCGCGGTGTCCTGGCGTTCGTCCCGGGGTCGGACGGACGACAGGACGGGGGCGAGGTCGCGAGCGGGGATCGAGACCGTGTCGACCTGCATCGCCGCGAACGTCTGCGGCGTGTGGGTCTCGGTCGCCTGCAGGAGCTCGACGATCCGCCGGATCCTCGAGGGGGGCGAGAAGTCGCGGGTGATCAGGTGCGGATAGGTCGCATCGTGGATCCTGGCGTTGGCGGTCGCCAGGATCCCTTCTGGCGGGTCGGCGTCCCAGGGCAGCTCCTCGAACGGGATCCACCCCGTCCACTCGTACCGGGCCGTCCAGCCCGGCACCGGCACCGTGCCGTCTCCCTCGCGACGTATCGGGTACGTGCCGGTGCACTGGTAGCCGATCGCCCCGTCTCGGTCCGCGTACAGCACGTTCTGACCGGGCGACTCCAACCCCCGGAGGGCCTCCCGGAAAGCCACGAAGCCCTCCGCCTGTCCCATGGCGAGGAGCGTCGAGGGTGCGAAGGAGCGCTCGGCGCCGACCCATCGCAGCGCGTAGGTCTCCCGCAGGCCGTGCACGACCTCGGGGCGCGAGATCCCCACGACGTAGGCGTCCAGCAGGGGCCCGTGCCTGGTCTCGCGCACCCCGACGATCTCGGGATCGGCGCGCCCGCGGACCTCGATCTCCTCACGGTGCACCCGGACGGGCTCCCAGGCGTCCTCGTAGAGGGCGGCGGTCCCGTCCCCGCTTAGCCGCTCGACGTACAGGTCCTGCGTGTCGCCGCCCACGTTCGTGAACGCCCACGCGTGCCGCGGCGAGCGACCGATCACCACGCCGGGCGAGAACGGGAGCGCGACCCCTGCGACCTCGTAGTCCGGCGCCGACAGGTGGCACTCGAACCAGATCGACGGGGTGGTGACCGCGAGGTGGGGATCGTTCGCGAGCAGCGGCGCGCCGGTCGAGCTCCGCGACGCCGCGACCACCCAGTTGTTCGACCCCTGACCCGGCGGGCGGGACGGTGCCTCACGGAGGAGCTCCATGGGCGAGGGCCGGGCCCCCTTGCCGGTGACCGGCACATCCGTTGGGTCGGGGACGTCGGGGAACAGGTCAGCGAGCGCCTCGGATCCGAGGCGCTCGAGGATCTCCGCTCGCACGAGCTCCGCGTCCCAGTTGCCGGAGAGGTTCCAGGCCATCCACACCGCGGCGGCAGCCCAGGAGGCGTCGTCGGCGGGGAGCCAGGGGTCGAGCCCGAGCACCGCGTGCTCGAGCGGGGGCGCGGGCATGACCTCCAGCCATGCGAGGGCCCCCTCGCGGAAGGCCGTCATCATGCGGCGCGACGTGTCGTCCCAGCCCGCGGCGACGTGCGCCCCAGCGCGGTTCCAGCCCACCGTCCTCGCGAACCGATCGAGGGGCACCGCGAGATCCCCGACCATCCCGGACAGGCGCCCGCCGGCCATCCTGAGCAGGAACTCCAGCTGGAACAGGCGCTCCGACGCGACGAGGAAGCCCTGCGCCCTGAACAGGTCGTCCAGGTCCTCGGCGTAGACGTGAGGCACCCCCCACCGGTCGCGAATGACCTCGACCGGACCCTCGAGCCCAGGCAACGGGAGCTCACCCTCCAGCCGGGGCACGGCCAGGGTCGCCGCCGCCCTGAGGTCCTCCGGCCACCCCTCGATGCCCATCGAGCCGGAGCCTACCTGGCCCGCCACGGCCTGACCGTGGTCGTGGAATGATGCTCGCATGAGTGAGCATCGACCGTGGTTCAAGAGCTATCCGCCAGGGGTCCCAACGACCCTGGAGCCGTACCCGGACATCTCCGTATTCGGCATGCTCGAGGCCGCCGCGCGGCGATACCCCGACAAACCGGCCATCGCCTGGTACGGCAAACACCTCCCCTACCGCAAGCTGCTCGCCGAGGTCGAGCGCGTCTCCGCGGCCCTGGCCACCCTCGGCGTGCAGAAGGGCGATCGTGTGGCGCTCGTCATGCCGAACTGCCCCCAGTACGTGATCGCGTACTACGCCACGACGAGGATCGGCGGGATCATCGTGGGGAACAACCCGCTGTACACCAAGCGGGAGATGGAGCATCAGCTCCGGGACTCGGGCCCCAAGGTCGTCATCGTGATGGACCTGATGTACGCAGACTTCGCGGACGTGTTCGCGCAGGTGGGGGTCCCGAACGTGGTGGTCGCCCGGTTCGTCGACTACATGCCGTTCCCCAAGAAGCAGCTCGCCCCGTCGCTGAGGCTGAAGAAGCTCCAGCTGGCGCAGGGCAAGCCGTGGCCGATGGTGCCCAAGGGTGCACCGGTGAAGTGGTGGCACCAGCTGCTGCGCTCCGCCGGCCCGGCGCCTGTGGCGGCGCAGGTCGATCCCGAGCGCGACCCGGCTGGGTTCATCTACACGGGCGGTACCACCGGCGTCTCGAAGGGCGCCATGCTCTCGCACCGCAACATCGTGGCCAACGCGATGCAGTCGGTCACCTACCTCGAGCTCGAGGAGGGCCGCGAGGTGGTGATGTGCCCGCTCCCGTTCTTCCACTCGTTCGGGATGGCCTCGATGAACGTCGCGATCGTGCGGGCGGGCAAGATCGTTCCGATCCCGAACCCTCGGGACCTCCGCGCGATGATCGAGGAGGCCGGCAAGGAGAAGCCCACGTTCTTCCCGGGCGTCCCGAGGATGTTCATCGCCCTGAACGAGTCGCCGCTCGCACGGAAGGTCGACCTCCGGTCCCTCAAGGCATGCATCTCCGGGGGCGCCCCGCTGCCCAGCGCCGTGGCCGATCGCTTCCACGAGGTCACCGGCGGAGCCACGCTCGTGGAGGGATACGGGCTCACGGAGACCTCGCCGGTGCTGCACGCCAACCCGTTGCACGGTCAGCGACGGCCGGGGTCGATCGGCCTGCCGGTCCCCGACACGGACTGCAAGATCGTGAGCCTCGAGGATCCGGACAAGGAGCTCGGACCGGGGGAGCGAGGCGAGCTCTGCGTCCGGGGGCCGCAGGTCATGCTCGGCTACTGGAACCGCCCCGAGGAGACCGCGAGGACCATCATCAACGGGTGGCTCCACACCGGCGACGTGGCGATCATGGACGAGGATGGGTACTTCCGCATCGTCGACCGGCTGAAGGAGATGATCATCGTCTCCGGGTTCAACGTGTACCCGACGGAGGTCGAGGACGTCCTGTACCACCACCCCAAGGTCGCGAAGGCGGCCGTGATCGGCATCCCGGATCCGAAGACCGGCGAGTCCGTGAAGGCGTTCGTGGTCCTGAGGGAGGGTGAGTCGGCGACCACCGACGAGATCCTCGCGTGGTGCAAGGACCCGGCCAACGGCCTGGCCGGCTACCGCGTCCCGAGGTCCATCGAGTTCCGCGACCAGCTGCCGGAGACGATGATCGGCAAGGTCCTCCGCCGCGTCCTGATGGAGGAGGAGCGGAAGAAGGCGGCCGGTACCACCGCGTGAGTCCGCTGCCGGCGGACCTCGGCGGAGGGGCGGTCCTGCGCCGTCTCGACCTCGCCGACCTCGAGGGGATCTGGGCCGTGGTCGAGCGCGAGCACGACCGGCTGGGCGTCTGGATGCCGTGGGTGGAGCTGACACCGACGATCGAGGAGGAGCGCGCGTGGCTCGAGTCGGTCGTCATGAACCAGGACACCCTGGAAGGGTGCGGCGTCTTCGTCGACGGACGATACGTCGGCGGGATCGGCCTGATGCCGGGCGCGTACGGGATCTCGGCCGAGATCGGGTACTGGATCGACTCCGCCTATGAGGGTCGAGGCCTCGTCACGCGGGCGGTGCGGGCGCTGATCGACATCGGGTTCGAGCAGCTCGGGCTCAACCGGATCGAGATCCGCGCCGGCGTCGACAACCACCGCAGCAGAGCGATCCCCGAGCGTCTCGGTTTCACCTTCGAGGGGATCGAGCGAGGCGGTGGGCGCGGAACCGCCGGCTACTACGACCTCGCGGTCTACTCGATGCTGCGCGAGGAGTGGCCGAGGCCGTGAGCGCGGTCAGGGCCGTCGTGTTCGACTTGTTCGGCACGCTGGTGCCGGAGTTCCCGCTCCGCGCGTGGGAGAGGATGTTCGAGGGGATGGCGAGCGCCCTCGGCGCCGACCTCGCGTCCTTCCGCCGGGAGTGGGGCGCGACGATCGTCGAGCGGCAGACCGGTGGGTTCAGGACCGTGGAGGAGAACGTCCGCGCGATCTGTGGGCGGCTCGCGCTGGCGCCTGCGGATGCCCGGGTCGCTGAGGCGCTCGAGGTGCGCGACGCCTTGTACGCGGAGCGGTTCCATCCGCAACCCGATGCGATCGAGACGCTGAGCTGGCTCCGCGAGCGAGGGTATGCAACCGCCCTCGTGAGCATGTGCGCACCCGACGCCCCGGCA
>Ga0105107_10001413_pt1 | contig 15497 bp, 14 predicted proteins | sample PPLLaktember2015_6_FD_79335 | JGI IMG/M metagenome (GOLD analysis project Ga0105107, IMG submission 79335) | Freshwater sediment microbial communities from Prairie Pothole Lake near Jamestown, North Dakota, USA - PPLs Lake P8 Core (1) Depth... | ecosystem: Environmental > Aquatic > Freshwater >...
GCCCGCTTCGAGGCCCTGTGCCTGCGCCGCGCGCTCGACCGCAACGGCGGCCGGCGCGCGGAGACGGCCCGGACGCTCGGGCTCACGCGCGAAGGCCTCTACAAGAAGCTGAAGCGCCACGGCATCGGCTAGCGCGGATCGAGCCGCCGGCGCAGGAAGGTTCGCAGCGCGGCGATGCTCGCGGCCGCGTACGTGCTCATGGCGCCGAGGTGATCGCCCGGCACCGCGCAGAAGCTCGCGCCCGGGAGGCGCGCGGCGAGCGCCTGCATGGCGTCGTGACAGGGATCCTCCCGGCCCGCCCAGAGCCGCACGGGGGCGAGACACGAAGCCAGCGCCGCCTCCGTGCCTTCGATATCGCCGAGCGCCTCCCAGCAGGCCCGGAGGCCTGGCTCGAACTCCGGCCGGATCCACGCGCCGAGCTGCGGCGCCCGCGCGCGGACGCCGGCGAGCACCGTCTCGAAGTCGACCGGCAAGGCGCGGCCGCCCACCGGGTCCCAGCCGCCGATCGTGACGGAGTGGAGGCGCCCGGGGTGGCGCGCCGCGAGGCCGGCGGCGATCCAGCCGCCCATCGAGTAGCCGACCACGTGGGCGCGCTCGATGCGGAGCGCGTCGAGCACCGCGGCGAGATCGTCGGCGCGCGCCTCGCGCCGGTAGGCAGCGGGCTCGGCCGGCTTGTCGCTGTCGCCGTGACCGAGGGAATCGACGGTGACGACCGTGAACTCCGGCGCCAGCGCCGCGACGAAACCGTTCGCGTGCCAGGTCGCGCGCCCGCTGAACAGCCCGTGCTGGAGCAGCACCGCGGGGCCCTCTCCGCTCACCTCGAACGCGATCCGGCAGCCACGGTTCGTTGCGTATCTCATGCTGCGATTTTGACGTTGCATTCGCGGAAGCTCGCCTTCAATCTGCGGCTGCTTCGTGCCCTCTTGCCGGGCTCTGCTCGCCAGTCAGGATCCCGAGCCACGCCGCGACCGTTCCGCTTCGCCGTGCAGAGCTTCAGCGCGCCCTCGGGGGCCGCGTGGCGCGAGCGCGCGCGCCGCGCCGAGGCGCTCGGCTACTCGGCGCTCCACCTCGCGGACCACTTCCTCGGGCCCGGCCCCGCGCTCGCGGCCTCGAACCATCCGCTCCAGGAGCTCGCCGCCGTGCCGGCGATGGCGGCGGCCGCCGCGGCGACCGAGACGCTGCGCATCGGCTGCCGCGTCTTCTGCAACGACTACCGCCACCCGGTGCTGCTCGCGAAGGAGGCCGCGACGCTCGACCTTCTCTCCGACGGCCGGCTCGAGCTCGGCCTCGGCGCGGGCTGGCTGCGCGGCGAGTACGAGGCGGCGGGCATGACCTTCGACCCCGCGCCGGCGCGCATCGCGCGGCTCGAGGAGGCGGTGACGCTGCTGAAGGCTCTCTTCGCAGACGCACCGGTCGCGCACGCCGGCGCGCACTACCGCGTCTCGGGCTTCACCGGTGCGCCACGTCCGGTGCAGCAGCCGCACCCGCCGCTGATGATCGGCGGCGGCAGCCGGCGCGTGCTCGCGCTGGCCGCGCGCGAGGCGGACGTGGTGAGCTTCAACTTCAACAACCGCGCGGGCGTGATCGGGCCGGATGGCGTCAAGAGCGCGACCGCCGACGCGACCGCGCGGAAGCTGCGCTGGGTGCGCGAGGCGGCCGGCGCCCGCTTCGCCGCGCTCGAGCTCGAGATCGGCGCCTACTTCACCTTCGTGACCGACCGGCCGGAGCCGATCGCCGAAGGCACGGGCAAGGCCCTCGGCCTCTCCGGGCGCGAGATGCTGCGCCACCCGCACGCGCTGTTCGGGACGCCCGACGCGATCTGCGAGGAGCTCGCGCGGCGCCGCGAGGAGTACGGCATCTCGTACGTCACGGTCGGCGACAACGCGCTCGAGGCCTTCGCGCCGGTGGTCGCGCGGCTCGCAGGGAAATAGCCCCAGCCGCGTTTCGGTCCGCCAGCGCCCTCAAGGACGTGCAGCTCCGGCCGATAGGTCCCCCGTGCCTCGGCGCTTTTCGCGCCGGGCTCTGGGGGAACCGATGCCGACGACCGAGATCGCTCCGCTGCGCCCGCTCGACGAGACCACGCTCCAGCGCATGATCCGCTACGCGCTCCAGTCCGGAGGCGCCACGCTGCACCTCCGGCCCGGCTGCCGGCCGCAGCTCGACGGCATGGGCCCGTCGCGCGAGCTGCGCTTCCGCCAGCTCACCGTGGACGACACGCGCGCCGCCGCGGCCTGCCTGCTCGAGAAGAGCCGCGTGCCGAAGCGCCTCACCAGCTCGCCCGCCGAGGGCGCGAGCACGTTCTACCTGTCGTGGGAGCTGCCGGGCGAGGCGCTCGTGGAGCCGCGCCTCGAGACGCTGCCGCAGGGCGGCCTGGTGCTGCACCTCGACCTGATCCCGCCGATCCCGGAAGGCATGCAGATCGAAGTGCTCGAGAGCTAGGCCCGAAGTGCCCCGAAGCGGGGACGTTCGTTGACTAGTTGACTTGTTGCTCGAGCTCGGCCGGAGAACAAGTCAACGAAATCAATGAACGTCCCCGCTTCTCGCTCCTAGGCGACCAGCTCGGCGCGGAGGAAGGAGACCATCATCCCCCAGGCGCGCTCGGCGGCGGCGGCGTTGTAGGCGTCGGGACGGCTGTCGTTGAGAAACGCGTGACCGACGCCGGGGAAGGTGGTGAAGGAGCAGCGCTTGCCGGCGGCGCGCAGCTCGGCCTCGAGCTTTCGCACGGCCTCGGGCGGCACGAAGCTGTCCTGCTCCGCGAACACGCCGAGCACGGGCGCGGCGAGGTCCTTCCACTCGAGCGTCACGTTCGGATGGATGCCGTAGCAGTCCACCACGGCGCCGATGCGGCGGTTCCGCGTGCCGGCGAGCAGCGCGAGCTGCCCGCCCATGCAGAAGCCGACCACGCCGACGCTGCCGCCGGCCGTCGCCGTCTCGCCGAGCAGCGCGGCGACGGCGCCGTCGAGGTCGCGCGCGGCGCGCGGCAGCGCGAGGTCCATCATCAGGCGCCCGGCGGTGTCGGGGTCCGTGGCCGTCTCGCCGCGGTAGAGGTCGGGCGCGAGCGCCACGAAGCCAGCGCGCGCGAGGCGGTCGCAGACGTCGCGGATGTGATCCACGAGGCCCCACCACTCCTGGAGCACGAGCACGCCGGGCCCGCTTCCGCGGGGCGGCAACGCCAGGTAGCCGCGCACGCGCTCCCCGTCGCTCGCGAACTCGATCTCGCGCCCGGCCCGGCTCATCGCGCCCCTCCTGCGAACAGGCCCCTCGGGCCCGTCCTGAGAACGGGCTCTCCGAGCCCTCATCCGAAGTCGCGCGAGAGTATCAGGCCGCGCTCAGTCGCGGCCCTTGCCCTTGCCGCCCTTGCCGCCGCCGAAACCCGGCACCGGGTCGGGATCGTCGAAGAGGTCGCCGCCGACTTCGCCACCGCCGCCGCCGCCGCCCGGCACCGGGTCCGGATCGTCGAAGCCGCCGTCGCCGCCGCCGCTGCGGGGGTTGCAGCCCGCGCCCGGCTCGTCGCAGGGGTCGCGCGGCACGTCGTTGGCCGGGTCGCCGCCCGGGAAGATGTCGAGCGGCGGTGCGGCCACGTCGCCGGGCGAGAGCGAGTCGTCGAGCGCCACTTCGAAGGTGCAGAAGCCGGGCGCCTCGAGGCCGAGCGACGGATCGGCAGCCGCGGCGAAGCTCGCGACGCCGCCGCCCTCCGCGGCGAGGCACTGGCCCGCGCCGAGCGTGCGCGAGGAGGCGCCCGCGTCGACGACGGCGCTGCCGTCGTAGGCGCACAGCCGCGACGGGCCGGCGGCGCCGGTCTGGAGCTCCGCGTCCGCGCCGGTGGCGCTCGCCGCCAGATCGCGCGTCGTCAGCCGCACCGGCGCCGCGCCGGCGCTACGGCCGTCGGTGGAGCGCACGGAGCCGTCGTGCACGAACAGGTCCGGCGCGCCTTCCGAGCCGGCGACTGCGACGCGCGAGCCGCCGCCCACGCGCACCAGCACGTCGCCCGACAGGAACGCCAGGCTCGCGCCCGGCTCGGTCACCAGCTCTTCGCAGGCGCGCAGCGCGTCGTCGCACGCCAGCGCGCGCGAGGCCTGACCGGGCGCCTGCGCGTGGGCCGCGCCCGACACCGCGACCACCTGGCCCACCTTCGCGTCGCCCACGCAGGGCCCCGGCTCGTTCGCGCGCGGCGCCGGGGGCGGCGCGGCGGATACCGGCGCCGGCGCCGGCTCGGTGACGCCATCGGCGAAGCCCGCGCTCGGCGCGAGCGCGGCGGCGCTGAATGCAATGGCCAGGAGCGACAGCTTCCGGTGCGGGGGGCGGGCGGCCATGGGGGGATCTCCGGTGAAAGGGGGGTCTCGTCTCTAGCGCTGCCAGCGGTAGGTCACGTAGGCGCCGGTGATCTCGCGATCATATGCGAAGACGTCCACGTTCGAGTTGTTGTTCGTGTAGCTGTACCGCAGCGAGGCCGACCAGGCGTCGGTGATGTACTTCTCGAGCTCGACCGCGAAGTACCAACGGTCCTCGCTGCGATCGTCGTCGTCGAGCGCGTACTGCGTGGTCGGCGCCGTCAGGCCCGGGTCGCCGCTGTCGGGGTAGGTCGACTCGTTGCGGTAGCTGAGGTGGCTGTATCCGACCGAGGTGCGGAACGCGGCCTCGAAGGGAAGCTCCGTATCGGTTCCGACCCAGCTCCCGACGCCGTTGTACGAGTACTCGCTGCCGCGCGCGCTGTAGCGCAGGTATGCGACGCCGCCGCGCAGCTCGGTCTGGATCGCGTCGACCGGCAGCCGGTGCTCGACGCCGCTCACGAGGCCCCAGCCGTCCCGGTTCCGCTCCTGCGACTCGTTCAGACCGGCCGGACCGCAGATGCTCGTGGGATCGCCGCACGCGCCACCCACCACGCCGGGCCCGTCCTGCACGTCGCCCACCGAGTAGAGATAGTTGTACTTGTACGGCGTCGCGAACAGCTCGCTGCGGCCGGCCTCGCCGAAGTCGTGGAACAGCGAGGCGCGCGCCTGCTGCGTGAACAGGAACGGGTCGTACTGGTACCACGAGTAGCCGACGTCGTAGCTGAGCCGCAGCGAAGTCGCGTCGGCGAGACGGCGGTCGTACCAGAGCCCGACCACCGGGTAGTGCTCGTTGAACTCGGTGAGGTCGAAGTGCGACGAGCCGTAGTAGGTGCCCTGCACGCCGGCCGCCCAGCCCGGGCCCGAGAGCAGCTCGGCGCCGCCGTGCAGCAGCCACACCGCGCGCACGTCGTGATTGCCCTCGTCCTGCGGGAAGAGCTCGTCGCCGCGCAGCCGCACGTTGTCGTCGTACTCGAGGCCCGCGCGCGCGAAGGCCCACACGTCGCCGCGCCCGCTGGCGAGTCGGTCGAGGTCCGCCTTGGCGCGCTCCGCCTGCGTCGCCCACGGCGTGCCGGGCGCGGTCTCGATCACGCGGTCGAGCGACTCGCGCGCCTTCTCCGTCTCGGCGGCGCCGGCCCAGGCGAGGCCCTCGTAGTAGGAGGCGCCGGGCTCGACGCGGGTCGGCCCCATCTCGCGCGCACGCGCCAGCTCGCGCGCCGCTTCCGCGGAGCGCGCCTCCTGGAGCAGCACGAGGCCGCGATACAGGTGGTACTGCGCGTCGTCCTGCGCGGTCGGCGCGGCCTGGTCGAGCGCTTCCCGCGAGCCCGCGTAGTCGCCCATGTGGAAGCGCGCGACCGCGAGGTGCAGCTCGACGTCGGGCGTCGCCGGGTCGAGCCGCTTCGTCTCCTCGAGCGAAGCCAGCGCCGCCGGCCAGTCCTTCGCGTCGATCTGGCACTGCGCGCGCAGGTTCGCGGTCTTCGCCGTCTGCGTCGCGATCCCCGCGAGCACGCCGAGCGCCTCGGGGCAGCGCCCCTCGCGCGCGAGCGCCGTGGCCCGTGCATAGGCCACCTCGTCGCTTCCGGCCGCGTGGGCGGGGAGCCCGAACGCGAGGATCAGCGCGACGGTGGCGGGGCCGAAACCCCGCCGCCTCACCGCGCTCGCCGAACCGTGAAGCCAGCCGCGGCGCCGCCCAGCAGCAGCAGCGCGAGCGTGCTCGGCTCCGGCACGGAGTCGATCTGCACCACGGCGTAGGCGTAGCGGGGGAACATGTACACCTTCTCTCCCGCCGCGTTCTTGGTCTTCTTCAGCTTCTGCCCGACCCGGTACTCGATCGGGATGTCGTAGCTCCCGCCCGCCTGCAGGTCGCCGAGCAGATAGGCCACGTAGATCGGATCCTCGCCATCCTCGTTCACGAACAGCCACGGTGCCTCGGTGTCGATCTCGAGCCCGACGTTCTCCGTCTTGTACTTCGAGATCGGGTCGTTCGGGTCGTGACCCAGGATCACGAGAGCGAAGTCCTGGAGCAAGGCCTCCGGCGTCTGCGCGTCGACGTGGAGCGTCCAGATGCTCGAGCCCTTGGACGGGTTCTCCTTGTTCTTGCCCTTCACGCCCGAGATGCCGTTGGGCGTGGTCACGCTGAAGAACGGAATGCCGTCGTCGACACCGTCGACCGTGGTCGGATCGTCAGCGCCGGCTGCGACCGCAGCGGCCACGTCGGCCGGGTCGAAGCCGTAGTCGGTGGTGCCGTCGGCATAGACGGTGACGGGAAGCGCCGAGGCCGGAACCGCGCTGGCGGCCAGCCCCAGGACGAGGCCCAGCGCTGCCGCGCGAGCCGGAATTCGAAGTGACAGCATGGTTTCCTCTCACCTGAGCCCCCTTCCCGAGGAGCCGGTAGGAAACCCCCACCGTGGAAAGATGTGGCCCGAGAGCGACCGATGTGTCGCGGCCAAGGCAACGATTTCGTGACGGAATCGGGCCGGAACGCGCACGCCGGCGGAAGCCCGCCGGCAACAGGCGGGACTAGTCGCGCGTCGCCAGGACCGCTTCGAAAGGGGCGCCTTCCGGGAAGCCGCGCAGGGCCGGGAAGTCGAGCCCGGGCCCGGCGGCATCGACCGCAGCCAGCCGGACCCGTTCGCTGGTGGCCGCCCGCGTCACGAGGAGTTCGAGGCCGGCCCGTCCCGCGCGGTCCTGCCGCGTGAGCAGCAGGAAGCCCCCCGGCGCGAGCCGCGCCAGCGCCGCGGCGGCTAGCGGCTCGAGATCGCGGCGCACGCTCCAGAAGCGGCGGCCCGACGCCGCGGCGGTGGGCGGATCGAGCACGATGCCGGCGAAGCGCATTGCGGGGTCGAGCTCCGAAAGGAAGCGCCGCGCCTCGCGGCGCACGGTGCGGTGGCGCGCCAGCGGGAGCTCCGAACGCTCGAGATTTCGCTCGAGCTGTGCGAGGTAAGGCCCCGACAGATCGACGCTCCAGACCTCGCCCGCGCCGCCGGCGAGCAGCGCGGCGCTGAAGCCGCCGGTGTGGGCGAACAGGTTCAGGTAGCACCCGCCCTGTGCGGCGCGGCGCGCGAGCCGCGCGCGGTTCTCGCGCTGGTCGAGGAAGAAGCCCACGCCGGGGCGCGGCCGCGTGGGATCGGAGAGGCCCAGCTCGACCTCGAAGCGCAGCGCGCCCTCGCGCACGACGAGCGGCGCGGGCAGCGCGTCCGGCTCGCCCGCGACCAGGCGCACGCAGACCAGCTCGCCCGGCGGCCGCTCGCGCAGGTGCATGACTTCGACCACGGGCGGATCGCCGGCGAGGCCCGGCAGGTGCGCGGCGCGCAGCGCGGCGAGCACGCGCTCGCGCAGCGGCAGCGCCGCGCGTCCCGCGACGAGGATTCGCAGCGCGGGTCCGAGCCGATCCACCGCGAGGCCCGGCAGGCCGTCCGCCTCGCCGTGGATCAGCCGCACCGCGTCGGTCGCGGCGCCGGCCCCGAGCAGCGGGCCGCGCCGCGCGATCGCGCGCGCCACCCGCTCCTCGATGCTGGCGACCTCGCGCGGCCGCGCGCGCGGCGACCACAGCACCGCCGCGAGATCGCTCGCGCCCTCGGTGCGCGCGAGGCCGTGCGTGCGGCCGTCCTTGTCGGCGAGCGCCACCAGCGTGCCCGGCGCGAAGCGATCGCCCGTCTCGGTCTCGAGGTCCGCGATCACCCAGGGATGGCCGCGCTCGAGCGCGCGCGCGGTGCCGCCGGAGATGCGGAGCGCGCCCTCGGGCGCCGGCGCCGCGGGCGGGAACACCGCCTCCTCGGGAAAGCGCAGCGGCTCGCCGCCGCCCGCGAGGCGCAGGCCCCCGGCGACGAGGATGCCGCCGTGCACGACGTCGCCGAGCAGCGCCGCGCCGGCCGCCGCGAGCCACGCGCGCACGCGCTCGAGGTCGGCGCCCGCGAGCGAGAGCCGCAGCCGCGCCACGCCGCCCCTCTCTTCGAGCGTCTCGAAGGAGAAGCCCTCGCCGCGCCCTTCCCGCCACGGCGGCGCGGGCGCGAGCGCCTCGCAGCTCTCGCCGCCGGGCAGCGCGAGCCGCGGCGCGCGCGCGTCGAGCTCGAGCAACGTGCCGGGCGGCACCTGCGCGTCGGGCTGGTTGAGGCGCGCCTCGGGCTTGCCGCCCCGTAGCCGCACGAGCGCTCCCGCGCGCACGCGCTCCGCCGCGCGCGCCTCGCTCTCGCCGAGAGCGCGGGCCACGAGCAGCGCGGTGGTGAGCGTGGCGCCCGGGGCGCGGAAGCGGAGCACGGGGCGAGAGTGACGCCCCGACGAACTCTCCGCTCGCGTCCGAGCAACGAGCTGTCGTGACTCCGTTCGCCTCACGCGAGGCGAAGCCTCGCGTGGGCTCACTGCGCGCCGACCGTCGGCCGGCTTGCTTACACTGCGGCGCCATGTTCGACGTGTTGCCGGAGCCCGTGCAGGCGCTGCTCGACGCGCTCGCGCGGGCGGGGCGCGAGGCGGTGCTGGTGGGCGGCTGCGTGCGCGACCGCGCGCGCGGCGCGCCCATCCACGACTGGGACGTCGCCACCTCGGCGACGGCCGCCGAGCTGCTGGCGCTGTTCCCGCGCGCCGTGCCGATCGGGCTGCGCTTCGGCACGGTGATGGTGCCGACCGCCGCCGGGCCGGTGGACGTCACGCAGTACCGCGCCGCCACGCTCGAGGGCGACCTCGCGCGGCGCGACTTCACCCTGAACGCGATCGCGTTCGACCCCGTGTCGCGCCGCGCGATCGACCCGCACGGCGGGCTCGCGGACCTGGCGGCGCACCGGCTGCGCGCGGTCGGGAGCGCCGAGGAGCGGCTCGCGGAGGACCCGCTGCGCGCGCTGCGCGCGGCGCGCATCGCCGCCGAGCTGGCGCTCGAGATCGATCCGGCGCTCGAGGCCGCCCTGCCCGGCTCGGCCCGAACGCTGCTCGGCGTCGCGACGGAGCGCGTGTGCAGCGAGCTGCTGCGGCTGCTGGCCGCGCCTGTGCCCCTACCCGGCCTCGCGCTGCTGCGCCGCAGCGGGCTCGAGGCGGTGCTCGTGCCGCAGGCGCGCGAGGACGCGCTGCGCGTGATCGCCGCGCTCCCGCCCGACGTGACGCTGCGCCTCGCGGCCTGGCTGCGCGGCACGGCCGCCGCATCGGTGCTCGCGCGCTGGCGCGTCCCGCGCGCGCGGCGCCTCGAGGTGGAGACGCTGCTCGCGCTCCATCCCGTGGACGCGAGCGCGGGCGCGGGCGACACCGGCGCGCGGCGGCTCCGCAAGCGCGCCGGCGGCGAGGCGCAGCTCGAACGCCTGCTGGCGCTGCGCGAGGCCGAGTGCGCCGCCGGCTCCGCGCCCGAGCCCGAGACCGTGCGGCAGAGCCTCGCCGCGCTGCGCGAGCGGCTCGCGCGCACGCAGGCGCAGGCGGTGGCGCGCGACGAGCTCGCGCTCTCGGGCGCCGAGGTGATGGCGTGCCTCGGCGTCGGGCCCGGCCCGCACGTCGGCGCGGCGCTCCGCCACCTGCTCGAGCGCGTGCTCGAGGACCCCGCCGAGAACACGCCCGAGCGGCTGCGCGAGCGCCTGCGCTCGTGGTCCGCGGCGCAGCACGGCGCCCGCTAAGCTGCGCCGGTGCGCGAAAGGCCCCCCACCCTCGTCACCCTGGTCCGTCACGGCGAGACCTCCGCGAACGTCGACGGCGTCTGGCACGGCTCCATCGACACCGCGCTCACGTTGCGTGGCCACACGCAGGCCGCGCGCGTGGCCGAGCACCTCGCGGAGACGCGCGCCGACGCCAGCGCGCTCTACGCGAGCCCGCTCGCGCGCGCGCGCGACACCGCCCGGCCGATCGCCGAGCGCCTCGGCCTCTCGCCTCGCCTCGAGCCCGACCTGCGCGAGTACCACCTGGGCGAGTGGGAGGGGATCTCCTACGCCACGCTCGCGAAGGAGCACCGCCTGTTCGAGCGCATGCAGGCGGAGCCCGACTGGCAGCCGGGCGGCGGCGAGTCCGCGCGCCAGGTGGCCGAGCGCCTCGCTCGCAGCCTGCTCGCGATCGCCGAGCGCCACCCCGGCGAGCGCGTGATCGTGGTCTCGCACGGCGGCGCGCTCACGCTGGGCCTCGGCCTCCTGCTCGACGAGAGCCCCGGGGCGTGGCGGCGGGTGATGAGCAACTGCGCGGTGTCGGACCTCCGGTTCGACCCCGCGCCGAGCGTCACGGTCTGGAATTACGTCGCACACCTCGCGCCGCCGGAATAGACTGCCGGCCCGGAGGTGCTCCCATGAGCCGCACGAAGCTTCGAGACGCCCTGCTCCTCGCCCTGGCCGCCGTCAGCCTGCTCTTCGGCGGCGGGATCGGCTGCGACCCGGAGCTCGATGGCGTGGACTTCCGCCCTTCGTACGTCTACGAGATCCCGGGCGACAAGAACAGCCCGAAGGACTGGTACATGCGCTTCGGCGGCAAGAAGGAGCCGGGCAACGCGTGGTCCGTTCTGGAGTACCCGATGCTGCCGCCCTACGGCGCCGCGGCGCGCTTCGGCGTGTTCGACCCCGACGCCTTCGCCGCCTCCGAAGACGCCGAGGGCTGCATCGGCTTCCGCGAGCACGACTTCACCGACGAGTTCCGGCTGTGCGTCACCTACCAGCTCCCCGCGAACCTCCACATCTACTCGTACGGAATCGACTCGAACACCGCGGACTGCCCCGGCGCGACCCAGGCCGAGCTCGACCTCGACGACAACGGCGTGAACATCGTGGCCCGCTACCGCTGCCCGGGGCAGATGGACTACACGCAGCTCACCAGCGTCGCGTCGCGTTACAACGCGGGCGAGCGCTGGTTCAACCTCACCGGGGCCTACAACCTGCGCCAGGGCGGCGAGGTCGGCTTCGACGACTTCCGCCTCACGAGCAACGGCCCGTTCGCCGGGACGGTGGAGGCGCAGACGGCCTGGCAGACCTTCCAGGGCTGGAACCTCGCGCTCGAGGCCTTCTACGAGCTGGAGTCTGGCAATCAGGGCGGCGCCCAGGGCTGCTGGACGGACGCGTACGGGCACTTCCTGACCGCGGCCGTCAACTTCGACAACGACCTCGTGAGCTTCTCGTCGGCCGCCGAGAAGCTCTGGATCAAGGGCGGCAAGGGCTTCCTCAAGGCCGAGGGCGCGCTGTTCTCCGAGAAGCCCGACAAGTACTTCAAGAGCGCGCCGAAGTTCCTCGACGCCTTCGCCTGCTCGCTGTTCGAGATGGAGCCCGACTTCTAGATGCTCCGTCGCCGCGGGGACCTGCTGCTGCTGCTCGGCGGCGCCGCCTGCCTGCTGTTCGGCGGCGGCGTCGGCTGCGATCCCGTGCTCGACGGCGTGGACCTGAAGCCCGCCTACGTCCTCACGGACCCGGGCGACAAGACCAGCCAGGACTGGTACGCGCGCCTCGGTGGCAAGAAGGCGCCGGGCAGCGGCCTGGCGGAGATCCCGTACCCGGTGGCGCCGAGCTTCGCGATCGAGGCGCGCGTGGGCGTGCTCGACCCGTCGGCCGTGGCGAATTCCGCGGACGCGGAGGGCTGCATCGGCTTCCGGCGCAGCGACGGCGGCGAGGAGTACAGGCTCTGCGCCACCTACCTCACCTCCCCGTCGCGCACGCGCGTGTTCTCGAATCTCAGCTTCACCGAGTCCGACTGCGACGGCGCATCCTTCGCGATCCTCCGCCTCGAGGACGACGGGGTCACGGCCGAGGCCCTCTTCAAGTGCCCGAACGACGCGAACTTCGCCACGCTCGACGACGACGTCTCCGAGTGGGACACCGGCGAGAAGTGGTTCCCGTTCCTGTCCGCCAGCAACCTCGTGAAGGGCGCCGAGGTCGGCATCGACGACCTGCGCTTCTTCTCGGCCGGCCCGTTCGAAGTCAGCGACGAAGGCGACATCGCCTTCGCGACCTTCGATGCGCTGCGCGCCGGCATCGAGGCCTTCCTCGACGTCGAGGGGGGAGCGAGCGGCACTTCGAACGGGACGACCATGGACGCGCTGCTGAATGGCGCCGTCGCGCAGAAGGAGACGGCCGGCGCGTTCCCGGACACGAACGCCGCGAAGCTGCTCGCCAAGGCGCAGAAGTCCGCCTTCAAGCTCGTCTTCGGCCTCTTCCACGGGGGAGAGGAGAAATACGAGAAGTCCTTCCCGAAGACCGCCGCCAGCATCGCCGATGCGCTCGGCGAGATGGAGGCGTCCTTCTAGTGCCGTCGCGACTCCGACAGGATCTGCTGCTGCTGCTGCTCGCCGGCGCCGCCCTCTTCTTCGGCGGCGGCATCGGCTGCGACCCCGTGCTCCAGGGCGTGGACTTCCGCGCGACGAGCCGGCTCTCGGACCCGAACGACCGCTTCAGCCCGCGCGACTGGTACATGGCCTTCAATGGCAAGAAGGCGCCGGGCAACGGCAGCGCGCGGCTGCCCTACGCCCTCACGACCGACACGGAGTCCTTCGGCGTGTCGGCACGCATGGGTGTGTTCGACGAGGACGCGCTCGCGGCCTCCGTAGGCGCCGAGGGCTGCATCGGCCTCCGCGACACGGAGTCCGCCGACGAGCATCGCCTGTGCGTCACATACGAAACGGCGCCGGCGAACCTGCACATCTCCTTCGGCGCGGAGACGGCCGACTGTGCGGGACAGACGCGGGCCGAGCTCGGCCTCGACGACGACGGCGTGAACGTGACGGCGCGCTACCGCTGCGGCGGCGTCGGCCCGTTCACTGTGCTCGACATCACGCCCTCCCTCTGGACCGAAGACGAGAAGTGGAACGCCTTCGTCAGCGCGGAGGGCGTCGCCAAGGGCGGCCAGGTCGCCTTCGACGATTTCCGCGTCGAGAGCGACGCGGTCGGCATCGGTGATCCCGGCGAGATCGCCTTCCAGACCTTCGAGGCCTGGCGCCTCGGCGTCGAGGCCTTCTACTCGATCGAGGACGGAGACCTCGCGGAAGGTGGAGACCTTGCGAACGAAGCGCTCGGCAAGCTCATGTTCGCGAAGTCGAACACTTCCGATCCCGGCGCGCAGAAGCTGCTGAGCAAGGCCGCGTCGAGCGTCGGGAAGCTGCTCCTCAGCGCCTCGAAGTACCAGAAGGGCTTCGTGAAGGTGGCGGGCGTGGAAGCGGACGCGCTCGAGGCGCTCGACGCCGGCCTCTAGCGCCGCAGGCGCGGGCGCACCTTCACCGCGAGGTCGAGCAGCTCGGTGGCGGGCAACGTGTCGTCGGGCGAGGCGCCCTCGAACTCGCGATAGGCACGCGCCAGGTTGAAGACCAGGCGCTCGGGCTGGTTCCAGCGCCCGTAGGGGCCGAGCTCGATCGCGGCGGCCGCGTCCTCGAGCGAGAGCCCGCGCTCGAAGCAGCGCCGCGCCTCGCCGTGCACGTAGCGGAAGTAGTCGATCAGCTCCTCTGCGCCCTCGGGGCCGCAGAGCGGGCCGTGGCCCGGCACGATCACGGCGGGCGCGAGCGCGAGGATCCGCTCGAGCGCCGCGATCCAGCTCGCGAAGCTGCCTTCCCAGCCGAGCGGCGTGCAGCCGCGGAAGATCACGTCGCCCGCGAAGACGACGTCGTCTTCGGGCAGGTGCACGAGCACGTCGCCGGCGGTGTGCGCGGGGCCCACCGCGAGCAGGCGCACCGGCGCGCCCCCGACCTCGAGCGCGGCGTCGCCGTCGATCAGGTGGTTCGGGAGCGTCACCTCGACCTCGGAGAAGTCGAAGTGCCCGCGCAGGTCGCCCGCGAACCAGGCCAGACCCGGGCTCGCATCCTTCGCCGCGACCAGGGCGGCGAGCAGCTCGGGCCGGAGGTCCTTCGCCATCCGCTCCGCCGCGCGTCGGTGCGCGATGATCTCGCGGTCGCGGAAGAGCTGGTTGCCCCAGCAGTGGTCCACGTTGTGGTGCGTGTTCACGAGCCGCGCTGGCTGGGGGGCGCCCGCATCCGCGAGCAGCGCCAGCGCCTCGCGCGTGCGCCGCACGTCCATGAACGTGTCCACCATCAGGCCGTCGCCGCGCGCCACGAAGCCCGCGTTGCTCCAGCTCCAGCCGCGGTCGGGCACGAGCGCGGCGAACACGTGCGGTGCGATCTCGCGCAGCTCCATGACGAGCGAGGCTAGCGCGGCTCCCTGGCGGCGAGCGCGATGCCGACCGCGAGCGCGGCGAGCAGCCCGAGCGAGGCGCCCGTACCGAAGCGATCGCCGACCGCGCCCGCCGCCCACGGCACCGCGAAGCCGCCGAACGCGCCGGCGGCCACGACGATGCCCACCGCCGTGGCGCGCCGCCCCGGCGCGGCGTCGCCGGCGAACAGCACCAGCAGCGGGAACACGACGCCGAGCCCGAGCCCGGCCCCGAAGAAGAGCGCCTCCGGCGGGAGCGCCCCGCCGGCGCCGGCCGCGAGCACGAGCGCGCCCGCAGCGCCCGCGAGCCGGAGCTGAACGGCCGCGGCCGGCCGGCGCAGCGCCGCGAAGATGACGCGGGCGACCAGCAGGCCCAGCCAGAGGCCCGAGAGCGCGCGCATCCCGCGCGCCGGCGCGAGACCGGCGCCCTCTGCATGGGGCACGGCGAAGACGGAGAGCGCGGTCTCGATGCCGACGTAGGCGAAGGCCGCGAACATCCACGGCGCGAGCGCGGCGAGCGACAGCGCGCTTCGCGCAGCCGTCGCGTGCGCGCCCGGCGGCGCGGGGAAACGCACGGCCAGCCCGAGCACGGCCACCGTCGCGAAGCCGGCGCCGAGCGCGCCGTACACCGCGGTGTAGCCCGACGCGCCGGCCAGCGCGCCGAGCGCGGGCGCGCCGAGCGCCGCACCGAGCGTCGCGCTGGCGTGCAGCAGCGAGAGCCGCGCTGCGGCGGCTTCGGGCCGGCGCTCGGGCACCGCGGCGTTGAGCAGCGTCTCGTAGAGCCCGGCGCCGAGGCCGATGCCGGCGGTGGCCGCGAGCGCGCCCGCGAACGTCGGCAGCACCGGCAGCGCGAGACCCGCGAGCGCCGCGAGCGCCGCCGCGCCCGCGAACAGCGGCCGGCGCGGCAGGCGATCCGCGAGCGGACCGCCCGCGATGACGCCGACGCCGAGCCCGAGCGAGAGCGCGGAAGCCACCAGGCCCGACGCGGCGAGATCGAGACCGAGCGCGGCGGCGAGCGCGGGCTGCGCCGCGCCCGGCAGCACCAACGCCACGCCGAACACGACGAATGCGAGCGCGGCGACGGCGTCCATGGCGCGCA
>Ga0105107_10001414_pt1 | contig 15496 bp, 12 predicted proteins | sample PPLLaktember2015_6_FD_79335 | JGI IMG/M metagenome (GOLD analysis project Ga0105107, IMG submission 79335) | Freshwater sediment microbial communities from Prairie Pothole Lake near Jamestown, North Dakota, USA - PPLs Lake P8 Core (1) Depth... | ecosystem: Environmental > Aquatic > Freshwater >...
AAGATGCCGCAGTTGGGAAAGATATTCGCGAGGTATTGCAGCTCAATGATGTGAGTATCACGCTTGGGTTAACCCCCAATCGGGGTGATTGCCTGAGTATTGCCGGCGTGGCGCGAGAAGTGGCGGTACGCAATAAACTAAATTGTACAATGGTAGCTATACCGGAAATAACCGCCAGCCATACTGAACAACGTCGGATTTCAGTGACTGTTGCTCAGGCATGCCCCCGGTATTGCGGGCGTATTATACGCGGCATCAATTCGCAGGCTACTACACCACTGTGGATGCAAGAACGTTTGCGGCGCAGTGGTGTGCGTAGCATAGGCCCCATCGTCGATGTGACGAATTATGTCCTGCTTGAATTAGGACAGCCGATGCATGCATTTGATTTGGATAAAATATCCGGACAGATTCACGTGAGAATGGCGAAATCCGGTGAATCACTGGCCTTGCTCAATGATGAAACCGTACAACTCAAACCTGAAACACTGGTGATTGCCGATGATAAGCGTGCCATTGCTCTCGCCGGGATTATGGGTGGGGCAGAAACGGCGGTGAATTCGGAAACCAAGGCGATTTTTCTGGAAAGCGCCCATTTTAGTCCTGAGTTGATTGCGGGCAAGGCGCGCTCATATGGATTGCATACCGATTCATCGCATCGTTTTGAACGGGGTGTATCAGCGGATCTGCCTAGATTGGCGATGGAGCGCGCGACAGCGCTTATCTTGAAGATAGCGGGGGGCGAGGCTGGTCCCGTTGTGGAGTCGTCTGAGCCGTCCTTACTCCCTGTGCGGCAGCCAATATCGTTGCGCGAAGCGCGCATTCCCCGGGTATTAGGGGCATCACTGCCGCCCACACACATAGAAGACAGCCTGATACGTCTGGGTATGCGCGTAAAAGCCGTTGCGGGTGGGTGGCAAGTCATCGCTCCGGCGTATCGTTTTGATATTGGTATTGAAGAAGATCTGATCGAGGAAATTGCTCGAATCACTGGGTATAACAACCTGCCTAAGAAGCCATTGCAGTCGCAACTGAGCATGGTGGCTACGCCTGAGTCTACGCTGAGTGCCAGGCGTATTAAGCACCACCTGACCGCGTTGGGCTATCAAGAGGCAATCACCTACAGTTTTGTTGATCCTAAACTGCAGCGCCTGCTTGATCCCGAGCAGCCGGCCGTGGCGTTAGCTAACCCGTTAGCAGCCGATATGGCGGTCATGCGGACCAATTTATGGCCGGGTTTGGTGCAATCGCTGCAACATAACTTGAATCGCCAGCAAAATAGGTTAATGTTATTCGAGTGCGGTCTTAGGTATCTTTCACAACAACCTGATTTTAATCAGGTTATGATGTTAGCTGGTATCGTGTGCGGCCCTGTCGCACCACCTCAGTGGGGGGTGCCTGATCGGCCATTTGATTTTTATGATGCCAAGGGACATTTGGAAGCGCTATTTGAATTAACGGGAAACCGGGAAACATTCCAATTTGTGGAAGGAAATCACCCGGCCTTACATCCCGGGAAATCCGCCCGGATACAACGGGACGGGCGCATGCTCGGGTGGCTCGGCGTTATGCACCCACGCATCGCAACTTCACTGGAATTCACGCAGGATGTGATTATGTTTGAAATTGAACTCGGCGGAGTACTCCAGGCCCATATCCCTAAGTATCGCGAGGTGTCGCGATTTCCGGCGATACGCAGGGATATTGCCGTTGTTGTGGATAAACGGATTTCGGCCCAGGCCTTGCTGGAGTGCGTCCATATGGCCGCCCCACAGCACCTCCAGAACGTCGAGTTGTTTGACGTATATACGGGGGAAGGTATTGATTCTGGAAGAAAAAGTGTCGCTATGGGCTTGACCTTACAGGATCTTTCGCGCACTCTTACGGACAGCGAGGTGGAAGACGTAATACAGCGAATTATCGGTCGATTGCAGGCCGGTCTTGGCGCGTCTTTACGGCAATAACCGCACAGGTAAACAAACAAGAGAACAACAATGGCGGCATTGACCAAGGCGGAAATGGCAGAACGCTTGTTTGAGGAATTAGGCCTGAACAAACGCGAAGCAAAAGAAATCGTCGAACAGTTTTTTGAAGAAATCAGGGGTGCGCTGGAGCGTGGCGAGCAGGTCAAATTGTCGGGATTCGGCAATTTTGACTTGCGCGATAAAAAGCAACGGCCAGGACGCAATCCCAAGACAGGACAGGAAATCCCGATTACCGCACGGCGGGTTGTGACGTTCCGACCGGGGCAAAAACTGAAGGCACGTGTTGAGGCCTATGCTGGAACCAAGCAACAATAACGAATTACCGCCAATTCCGGGTAAACGCTATTTCACCATTGGTGAAGTCAGTGACCTGTGTCAGGTCAAGCCACATGTGCTGCGTTACTGGGAACAGGAATTTCCCCAGCTAAAGCCTGTTAAGCGGCGCGGCAACCGTCGTTACTATCAGCGGCAGGATGTCGTCATGATCCGCCAAATTCGCAGTTTGTTGTATGAACAAGGCTACACCATTGGTGGCGCGCGTCTGCAACTGACTGAAACTGTCCGACCGGAAGGCAAAATGTCCAAGGAAGCGATTCGTGCCTTACGCCAGGAATTGGAAGAAATCAAAGCCTTGTTAGTGTATTAAGCCTTTAGGTGCCGTGCTATCTAAGCTATGATTGGTGCCGTTTTTCACCCTTACCAGTAGTTATACATTTCGGGGCGTAGCGCAGCCTGGTAGCGCACCACCTTGGGGTGGTGGTGGTCGGAGGTTCAAATCCTCTCGCCCCGACCAACATCCTGTTGGGCCGAGAGGATTTCCGGCCCGGTTGCCTCCCTGCAAGCGGGCGTCCGTCGCAGTGCGACGAACCCTCTCGCCCCGACCAAATAAATCCAGTTGCCAGGGACGAGTTACTAGGAAACAGGCTCAAATCTTAAAGTAATCCCTGCAGCCGAGCGTTCGTCGCGACCAGTAAATCCAGTTGCTAGTGACGAGTAGCGAGTGACTAGGTTCTAAGAATAAATCATACCTTGTAGTAATTCCGATACCATTCAACGAAGCGTTGGATGCCATCTTCAACAGCGGTGTCGGGTTTGTAGCCGACATCGTGCATGAGATCGCTGGTGTCAGCATAGGTATAGGGCACATCGCCCGGTTGCAGCGGTAACATGTTTTTCTGGGCTTTTTTGCCGAGGCAATTTTCCAAAATTTCAATATAGCGTAGTAACGTACAAGGGTTATTATTGCCGATATTGTAAACCCGCCACGGGCCTTTGCTGGAACCAGGATCGGGTTCATTGCCCGTCCAGTCCGGATTGGGTGTGGCCACTTTGTCGAGAGTGCGAATCACGCCTTCAACAATATCATCAATGTAAGTGAAGTCGCGTTTGTGATCGCCGTAATTAAAGACATCAATCGGTTTGCCGGCCAGGATGTTACGCGTAAACATAAACAGTGCCATATCCGGTCGACCCCATGGACCGTAGACCGTAAAGAAACGCAAACCAGTGGTAGGAAGATTAAACAAATGACTATAGGTATGCGCCATTAATTCGTTGGATTTTTTTGAGGCCGCATACAAGCTTACCGGGTGATCAACATTATTGTGTACCGAAAAGGGATAATTGGTGTTGGCCCCATAGACGGAACTGCTCGAAGCATAAACGAGATGTTCAACACCATGATGGCGGCTACCTTCGAGTATATTTACAAAACCAACGATGTTGGTGTCGATATAGGCGTGCGGGTTGACAAGTGAGTAGCGTACCCCAGCTTGGGCAGCCAAATTGATGACACGTTGGGGTTGGTATTTGGCAAACACTTGTTCCATCGCGGCGCGATCTTCGATGTTGGTGCGCACATCGGTGAATTTGTCATAGGCCTTTACGCGTTCCAGACGCGCCTGTTTCAGCGAGACATCGTAATAATCATTGAGATTATCAATGCCGATGACTTCATCGCCGCGCTCAAGCAGACGTATCGCCAGATTTGAGCCGATAAAACCGGCGGTTCCTGTGATTAGAACTTTCATTACATGATCCTTTATTGTATTTGATGCTTATAAGCGGGCATCGGCAGCGGATTTTGGTAACACATATTTGGCGTCAAAGATAACATGGGTTGGTTTGAGTAACTTGAGTATGCCAGCTTCACCCATTGCTTTAAATTGGTGGTGCGCAACAGCCAGAATTACCGCATCGTATTTACCTTCAACTGGGGCGGTGATCGGGGTTATACCATACTCGTGTTGCGCTTCTTTTATATTAATCCACGGATCATAGACGTCGATATTTGCATGATAGGTGCGTAACTCTTTAATGATGTCTATCACTTTGGTGTTACGTAAATCGGGACAATTTTCCTTGAAGGTTAACCCCAGAATGAGAATGTTCGCGTCCACCACGTGAATACGCTTCTGGGTCATGAGCTTGACGGTTTTACCGGCAATATAACCGCCCATGCTGTCATTGATGCGGCGTCCTGCCAGGATCACTTCTGGATTGTAACCAATTTGCTGGGCTTTATGGGTAAGATAGTAGGGATCCACGCCGATGCAGTGTCCGCCAACCAGGCCAGGACGAAATGGCAGGAAATTCCACTTGCTCCCGGCAGCTTCAAGGACCTCGAGGGTGTCTATGCCCATTTTATTGAAAATGATTGCCAATTCATTAATGAGGGCAATGTTCAGGTCACGCTGGGTGTTTTCAATCACTTTGGCAGCTTCGGCAACCTTGATACTACTGGCCTGGTGAGTTCCGGCGGTGATAATTGAACGGTAAACTGCGTCGACATAATTTGCGACTTCTACATTAGAGCCAGAGGTTACTTTTTTGATAGTAGTGACACGATGTTCCTTGTCGCCCGGGTTAATGCGTTCGGGACTGTATCCAGCAAAGAAATCAACATTAAATTTCAGTCCAGATTCTTTTTCGACGATAGGTATACAGTCTTCTTCAGTGGCACCGGGGTATACCGTTGATTCATACACCACAATGTCGCCTTTTTTTATTATTTTGCCAACGGTGTGGCTGGCTTTAATCAATGGTGTCAGATCGGGACGTCGGTGTTCATCGACAGGCGTTGGGACGGTTACGATATAAAAATTGCAGTCTTGGATAGAAGCAAGATCAGTAGAATACGATAAATGCGCCGCAGATTTTAATTCTTCTGGGGAAACTTCCAACGTTGAATCTTTGCCGGTTTTCAGCTCCGCAATTCGCGCCGGGTTAATGTCAAAGCCGGACACGTTGAATTTTTTGCCGAATTCCACTGCTAAAGGCAGGCCGACATAGCCTAGCCCGATGATGCCAATTTTAATATTATGAATATCGAACATATTTGATCTTTACCTTTGTAAAGGTTGAATGCTAACAGTGGTACCAGACACCTTTGTTAATCCATACACATAAATAATACATGTCTAGTATAATGGAACGACACAATGTGTAAATATACAATTGGAAATGAAAATAAACTGTAATAAGGCGGTCAACAAGTGAGCTCCGTTCGTATTTTTAATCATTATGTTCGTACCCAATTTGTCATATTAGGGGTGATTGAAGGAGTAGTGTTGTTTTTGTGTGTATACGCCGCGTCCTATTTGCGATTCTGGGCAGAATCAATTCCCTATAATAAGCTTTGGCTACAATCAATGGTATATACGTTCATCATGATTTTGGCCATGATCGCTACGGGACTATACCAAGCCAGGCTGAGAGAAGGAGGGCTTGGGTTTGGATTACGCTTGCTAACCAGTTATTTATTAGGTACCGCGGGTGTGGCAGTCATTATCTATATTTTTCCAAACTTGTACCTTGGCCGTGGAGTTTTAATATATACCAGTATCATTTCTCTCATTCTGATCACTTGCGTACGATTTGTTGTCTATATTTTGAGTCCGGATATATATAAAAGGCGGATTATGGTTCTTGGAACAGGCAAGTCCGCGAATGTCTTAACAGAATTACGGCGTAAGTCAGACCAGTTTGGATTTGTAATTTTAGGGTACGTGCACTTTCGTGGAGAAAAAGACATTGTTCCACAAGATCGGATTCTAAAAATCAATAGTACCTTGGCGCGCTATGTTAGTGACAATGACGTCGATGAAATCGTATTGGCAATTGATGATAGACGTAAAGGTATACCAATGCAGGAGTTGCTTGATTGTAAGATGCGCGGAATTGATGTTGTTGACGTGGTCTCATTTTTCGAACGTGAAACAGGCAAAATTCGCGTTGATCAACTACAACCAAGTTGGTTATTGTTTTCGCAAGGTTTCAGGCAAAGTGTCATGCGGGATGGGGTTAAACGTATTTTTGATTTATCGGCAAGTAGTTTTATTTTAGCATTAACCTGGCCATTGATGTTGCTGACAATAATTGCGGTATGGATAGAAGGCGGATTTAAATTCGATACACCCATGCTCTATCGTCAAGTGCGTGTTGGATTAGATGGCAGACCATTTCAAGTTAATAAATTTCGTAGCATGGTTGTGAATGCCGAGAAACAAGGACAGGCTCAGTGGGCAAAAAAAAATGATTCTCGAATTACCAGGGTTGGCCGCATAATCCGCAAGACTCGTATCGATGAATTGCCGCAAATTTATAATGTATTTCGCGGCGATATGAGTTTTGTAGGACCTCGGCCTGAACGTCCGGAATTTGTGGTCATGCTGGCGGAAAAAATCCCATATTACTCAGAACGTCATAGGGTAAAGCCGGGAATTACTGGATGGGCTCAATTACTTTATCCATATGGCTCAACAGAAAATGATGCAGTGGAAAAATTGCAATATGATTTATACTACATTAAGAATCATAGTATTTTTTTAGATTTTCTGATTTTGTTGCAAACAGCAGAAGTCGTTATTTTTGGGAGGGGTGCGCGATAAACAGCGCGGTTCCTTACTCCAGCTTAAGTGGGTCGAGTGTGGAATTAATCCATGAAACCACATGGCCATTTTTAAAATAGATCTTGGAGTTACCATATACCCAGACATCAACTAGATCTTGCATAGGTTCTCCCTGAATTGCCATTACTTCGCTCTTTGTCATGCCTAATTGTATTTTCTTTGGTTGATTAAAGGTGCTTAAGACTTTTGGTGCCGAATTGGTCTGTTTAATATTTAGAGGAGAGGATTCGTGCTGAAACCAATCTGTAACGATGCCATTTGAGAATATGACATATGATTTTCCATAGAACCATATATTCCCATTTTGATGCGATGGCGGACCTTGAATTTCTTTAACTTCCAACATTGAAGTACCGAAACCAAATGTTCTTTTTACTGGCGCATGTGACTGGCTAGGCTGGATCGATTCAGTACTCTTGTCAACAGAAGTAGGTTGGGTTTCATTTTGTGCCGGTATTTCTATTGATTGCACATTCGCTTCTTGATAAATGTAATTTAGAAAAAAGTATATTACTGCTCCTAATGTAAGTAGCACGAAAAATGATGTTGGGAAAATTCCTTTGGAACCACTGTGTGATGATGTTCCTCTGTTTCGCAGTGTATAATCTACCTTGGCAGTATTATTCGCTTGCTTGCTATTCTTAGTGGGGGATGTAATATCCGAATGAGTAAGAATTGGTGGTAGTGTTTCATGAGTTAGATAATATTTTTCAAGGATAGTAAATGCAGTCTGGATCGCGTTGAATTTGTTTTCTGCAATTTTTAAGTCTATGTTGTTGTATCGGACTTTATCTGGATGCCATTTTTGTAGTTGCCTGCGATAGGCACGTCGTAACTCGCTCCAGGTTACATCAGCAGTAACCCCCAGCAATGCAAAACATTCTTCGTATGTGTATGCTATGTTAGACATGATAGTAATTCGATTAAGGGAAAATTATCGCCTATAGTATCGTTGATGCTAGATTGTTAGGAAAATTAATGTCTATATATTGATTAATATATGAACATTTAAAGAAATTACCTAGAAAATCAATGTATTGATGCTGAGAGGCTAATTCATTACAATCAACTCTGATTAATTAACTTCCCTCCCACCAAGGTATTTTTCTGCTAAATGTAATGAGGTCTCTGCACTAAATGTCTAATTTTGCACATAAATTTACCTTTTTGGGCGGATTACTCTACCTGACATTGTTATCAGCGTGTTCGAGTTATCCTAAGTTAACGCAAGAAGAGTTAAAAACAGGCCAACCTGATACAGCGATTACACAGGAAGATTACCAAATCGGTGTTGATGATACTGTTCAGGTCAGTGTCTGGCGAAACCCTGAATTGTCGGTAACAGTACCAGTTCGACCGGATGGCAAAATATCCATGCCACTGATTGGCGATGTCCGTGCTGGTGGGTTAACGCCTGAAGAAGTAGCCAGCGAAATCAAGAAAAAGTTAACAAGTTACATTCGGGATCCTCAAGTCGCAGTTATTCTTACTGCACTGCATAGTCACGAATATCTTACACGTGTACGTGTAACCGGTGCGGTACGAAATCCAAGCTCTTTGCCACATCGGCAAGGCATGACTGTTCTAGATGCTGTACTCGCATCTGGTGGAGTAACAGAATTTGCAGCACCAGGACGTGCAAAGCTTTATCGGACTATCAATAATGAGATAAAGACCATGACGATAGATCTGGATGCAATTCTAAACGGCGGGAAATTAGAAACTAATTATACATTGAGACCTGGTGATGTCATTACGGTGCCGGAACGTCTTTTTTAATCAAATGAAAAGCAGTAATTAAATGCAATTATCTATTGAACAGCAAATAAAGTTACTTCTTAAAGAAGTAAAGCGTTATAAGTTACATGTAACGATGGCATTTTGTGTTATAGCGATGGCCGCGCTAATACTCGGTGTCATTTCACCTGACAAATATGTCTCTTATGCACAAATCTTGTCTGAAGAACAAAATATTATCAACCCGTTAATGGAGGGCCGTGCTTCTACTCCAACCGGTAACCAGCGCGACCGTGTCGCAATTGCAAAAGAATTATTGTTCAATAAAAAAATCATGGATGAGGTGTTGCGGACAGCAGGCTTGATTAATGATAGCACCACACCTATTCAGCGCGAGGCAATTGTAAATGCTGTACAGCATAATACGAAAGTTTCCCGTGTTGGAAATAATAATTTTTTAATCCGAATCGAATATTCCAGTACCAATCCGCAACAATCTTACGTTATTGCAAAGAAATTTTCTGAGGCTTTCATAGATGGAAGCATGAAAGATAAGCAGAAACAGGCGTTAGATGCGTTCAATTCAATTGAAGGGCAAGTAAAAGAATATCACCAAAGATTGGTAGATGCCGAAGAGCGCCTTAAAGAAATTCGCACGGGAAATATTAATGCAACCCCTGGTAATGAGACAGAAGTAAATACTCGGATAAGTACAATTCGTCAACGCATAGAACAAGCGCGGCTAGATTTGCATGAAGCTGAAATACGCCAGAAGAGTATTGAGGACCAGTTGTCTGGTGAGGCTGAATCGTCATTTGTGTTTACACGAGAGAATCAATTTAGGACGCGGATTGGAGAGTTACAGTCAGAACTAGATACATTACGTTTAAGTTATCACGAAACATATCCAGATATTGTTCGTATTAAGCATCAAATCGAGGATTTAAAAGAGGCCATCTCTAATGAGAAAAACAAAAAAGAGACTGCAAAGGTAGCGACACGGGGAAATCCAAGGCTGGACGATTCGGTCACTTCTACACCGCTGTATCAACAACTTCGTACACAATTATCGCAAACAAAAACATTGATTGCGACACTCCACTCACGAATTACTGAAAACGAGTCCTTATTAAATCAAGAGTTGTCTCGGGCACGGCAAATTACGGATGTTGAGGCAAGCTTGGCGGAATTAACACGCGATTATAATGTCAATAGGACAACATATCAGGATTTGTCACAGCGAAGAGAAAATGCACGGTTATCACTCAATTTAACGATGGAACAACAAGGTCCAACATTAAGAATAGAAGAGCCAGCCCGAGTTCCAGTAAGCCCTACGGGGCCGCAGTTTATTCACTATGCAATGGCAGGAATAGTTCTAGGAATAGTATTGCCAATCGGATTCATCTATTTAATGATGACGCTTGATATCAGGATACTTTCAGAGAGTGTTCTTACTGAGAAATATAAGTTGCCCATACTTGCCAATATTCCATACTTCTATTCTTTGAATGAAAAAATACATGATCAGAAACGTAATAAATTAATAATTATAACTATATCGTGTGTGTTTGTTGTATATGTCGTTGTCACCCTTTTAAAGCTGAAAAAAATCATATGACTACACACGATGATGACAAGAAGCATGTTGAGTCAAAAGCGTCTAAGGAGAACAATAACCTTGACTTAGATCTAGCCGCGACAACTGAATTAGTTTCTGTACCCGGGAGCGGTACCGTTTCGCATTTTACGAATTTAAGCGACTTGGCTGTGGCTAGTAAACAAATAGCCAAGATGAAGGAACCGCGTGAATTATCTTTACAAGAATTAAACTTAAATAAAATCATTCACACCAGGATGGAAGAAAAATGGATTGTAAACATCTATAGGGACGCGCGTACACGATTGTTACACCTGGGCAAAGGTAGAAATTTTGTTGCATTAATTACTTCAGTAGTCAGAGGAGGAGGTGCTAGTCATATTGCAATAAATTTGGCTACATCCTTCGCCTTTGATTCTACAAAAACGTCAATGTTAGTTGATTGTGATTTATTCAAGCCAACGCTAGATAAGTTGCTGGATCTTAAGTATGAAGAAGGTTTGATTGATTATATAGAAGATGAAAATATTTCAATATCACAAATAATATACCCAACCGGTATCCACCGATTGCGGTTAATTCCAGTCGGTAAGCGCCGTGAGTCAAGCACGGAATATTTCACATCAGTACGGATGAAGATTCTGATAAACTCATTAAAACGTCGATATCCAGATCGATTTATATTTATTGACTCTCCGTCAATTGGCGATTCCGCAGATACCCGAATTCTTGCAGATCTATGTGACTATATAGTGTTGGTAGTGCCATATGGCCAGGTTTCTGATGCAAAGTTAGAGCAGGTACTGGAATCCATTGACCAAAGCAAAATCGCTGGTGTTATTTTCAACAAATGAGCATGTGATTGGGAATGTATAATGCTAATTCGGAACACCATCTCAATCTGCATCGGATTTATATTATGTATTTCTATAGGTAATTCATCTGCTGCTGATTTTGGTTTTGAGGCAGGTTATTTTCTAGAGCACAATTCGAATATTCGATATTCTGCTACTAACGCGCAAGAGGATACAGTACATCGTGCATACGTAGCCGCTCGTGTGTTGGAAACAGGGCCGATATTTGAGTCAAAAACTGATGCAAAAATTACTCATTTTTCATATGCGAATGATAGCTATCCTAGTGATAACGTCACAACGTTGGAGACTTTAAATACTTTATGGCTTATACCGCGGCGATTGAATTTTGAAATAGACGACCACCTTGCCTATGTTCCAATTGATCCTGCTGGCTTATTAGTTCCAACTAATCAACAGCAAATTAATCTTCTCTCTATAGGCCCTTCATTAGCCATTAATTTGACGTCGGTAGATGCTTTGGAAACGTCGTATCGATATGAAAAATACTCTGAAGACGTTACTACAGCTGACAATAAGCGTGATGTAGGAGTGGCAAGGTATATACATCATTTTTCGCCCAATAATGAGGTTGGTTTAAATTACGAATATAGAAATACGAATTTTAACAATGAAATTTATCAAGATCACAATCGGAACGATTGGTACTTATCGTATTTATTGCGATATGGAGCTGATCAATATTTGTTGCAAGCCGGACGAACAAAAGTTAATTATCATGGCAGTCTAAATACTAGCGGCAATAGGTACCAAATAAATTTGTTACACCAAATCAATCACATTCATTCGCTCAGGTTTATCTATCGGAATGAACTGAGTGATGTTTCCCAGGAACTGGGTTATACACAACAGGTAACAGCGACACAACCACTAGTAATTAATAATTTGACAGTTAGCAACACTGGCGATGTTTTCAAAGTAGAGGCTGCTCGACTTGAATATTTGGCGGCAGATTCATCTGGTGTCTTTCGACTAAGTATATCAGATGAAACTTCTAAATATACTCTGCAAACAATAAACGACCAAAAACAGACGACATATGCCGCAGATTATACATTACAAATATCTGATACAACTTCGATAGGCGTATCATATATAAATCTGGACAGAACCTTAATTGCTTCCTCACGCAATGATCAAACAGCTACTGGCCGTGTTACTTTGAATTATCGCTTATCTCAATCAATCTTCTTTAGTGGCTTTATTTCAAGATTAAAGAATAGTAGCAATGCCCCGTTATTTGATTATTCTGACAGAATATATGGTATTGGTTTGACATATCAGACTGAGCGAATGCGTAGTCTTCAAGTTACTAGATATCCAATGATTGGTAATTGATATTGGTACGATTTATAACTTGGATGATGAGTACATCATCGTTATTTATCGCATTAAACAGTCTGAAACGTCATATTTATTCCGGCAAAGAACAGGCGACATACAGATAAAATTATATGATACATAGTACGGCGCGAATAAATGCATTTACTATTGATGTAGAAGATTATTTCCACGTTGCGGCATTTTCTAATGTTATTAATCAGAATAATTGGGACGCGATGAAGTCACATGTGGTGAAGAATACACACAGAATGATGCAAATACTGGCAAATGCTAATGTAACAGCGACATTTTTTATTCTTGGCTGGGTTGCAGAACGCAACAGAGCCTTGGTTAAGGAAATATATCAGTCAGGTCATGAAATCGCTTGTCATGGCTATAGTCATAAGCTGATTTATAGGCAATCGCAGAAAGAATTTTCAGAAGAGACAAAAACCGCAAAAAACATCTTGGAGGACATCATCGGCGAAAGTATTAAAGGATATAGAGCTGCGAGTTATTCCATAACAAAGAAATCACTATGGGCGCTTGACATCCTTGGCGAGTGTGGGTTTGAGTATGATTCAAGCATTTTCCCCGTGCGCCATGACAATTATGGAATCGTTAACTCACCGCGTCTGCCGTATAAGATAATAACAAAAAATGGCTGTAGCATTAAAGAATTTCCGTTATCAACATTAAAGCTATTAAAGTACAACCTTCCCATTGCAGGCGGAGGCTATTTTCGACTTTTCCCTTATTTGTTTTCAAAAACTGCATTTCGCGCCATAAATAGGATGAACCCATTTGTTTTTTATATTCACCCATGGGAAATCGATAAACGGCAACCACGAATTAAGGCAAGCTTGATATCAAGATTCAGGCATTATAACAATATTGATGTTTGTGAAGCGAGGCTTACAAAATTACTAACAGATTTTAATTTTACAACTATGGAGAATGTCCTAAGTACAGCCAATATAACCACGACTGTCTCGACTGATGAACTCGGCTAGAAATATCGATGTAATCATGTAGGTGGCTAGAGTCGTACCTTCCCTTGCGAGTAGTAAAGATGTCTGAGTGCAATATCAAGTTATTAACACATGACTCCAACGAGTGGGAGACCTATAAAGATCGTGTTATCGGGTATGTTTTTAATGACGCCAAGGCGAAATTCTATCATTTGCCAGAATGTTGTAAATTAATCCAAAGAGAGTTTGGCCATGCTGTTATTTATCTTCTAGCAATCGAAGATTCAGAAATAACAGGCATATTGCCTCTTGTTCGACAAAAGAGTTATCTCTTTGGTGATCATTTGATTTCAATGCCCTATTTCAACTATGGCGGAATTGTGGCGAAATCAGAAGCTGTTGAAATAAAACTGTTGGAAGCCGCCATTAATATTGCAAAAGATATGTCAGTTAGTGATATTGAGTTGCGTGAAATGCATTGTCGTCAGCCTTTAAAGAATAAACAGAACAAAGTTACGATGCTTTTGGATTTAAAGGATCAGGATTTAATGTGGCAATCGCTTGGAACAAAAATGCGAGCACAAATTAAGCGTCCAATTCAGCATAATATCAAGTCAAAGGTGGGTAAAGCGGAATTGCTGGACGACTTTTATTTTGTATTTAGTCGTAATATGCGGGATCTTGGCACACCTGTGTATAAAAAATCATTCTTTAGCTCGCTCATTGAAGCCTTTGAACAATATGTTTCATTACATGTGGTTACAATTAACAACGAACCGGTCGGTGCTGCATTTGTCATTGAGTTTAAAGATACGGTTGAAGTGCCTTGGGCATCGACTTTGCGTGAATATAATAAATATGGCACAAACATGTTTATGTATTGGGAAATACTTAAATATGCCATTAACGGCGGCTACAAATATTTCGATTTTGGTCGATCAAGCATGGATAGTGGAACTTATCGATTTAAAAAACAATGGGGTGCTAAACCAGTTCAATTATACTGGAATTATTGGTTGGCAGCCGGGCATGACATGCCGATGACTAACACATCCAATGCAAAATATGCGCTTATGATCAATCTCTGGAAGAAAATGCCACTGGCTTTTACCAACTGGCTAGGTCCAAAATTAGCAAGGAATTTACCTTAATATGTGCGGCATAGCCGGTATCATAAATTTGACTAGCGCAGTCGCGCCAGATAAGTCTATGGTGCAAATGATGACGGAGCAATTAAAGCATCGTGGGCCGGATAGTTATGGGTATTATCTTGACGATGATGTTGCACTTGGCCATGCACGATTAAGCATCATAGATATTAGCGGTGGCAAACAGCCGATTCACAATGAAGACCAAACAGTTTGGGTTGTATTTAACGGTGAAATATTTAACTATGTTGAACTTAGAAATGAATTGGAAATACAGGGACACAAATTTTACACACGATCCGACACCGAAGTAATAGTGCATTTGTATGAAGAGTATGGAGAAGAGTTTGTACATCATTTGAATGGGCAGTTTGCCATTGCAATATGGGATAAGAATAATAAAATTGCCCTTCTAATAAGGGACAGACCAGGTATTTTACCGCTCTACTATACCGTTAACAATGGTAACGTCTATTTTACATCGGAAATAAAATCCTTTAAGAAAATTTTAAAGAATGGGTTAAGAACCAATCCTGACGCAATCGATCAATTGTTTACTTTTTGGTCGCCAGTATCACCGGCAACAGTTTTCCAAGATATTTTTGAAGTGTCGCCGGGTTGCCTGCTTAAGATCACAAATAAAAGGATAGCCAATAGACGGTACTGGGACTTGCCCTATCCAGAGGATTCAAAATATATAACTAATGAAAGTCGGGCTTCTGAACAACTCTATGAATTACTCGTTGATGCCACGCGCATTCGTTTACGTTCTGATGTGCCAATAGGGGCATATTTATCTGGTGGATTGGATTCGTCGGTTATTACGGCACTGATAAAAAATCATACGAATATATCGCTGCGCACATTTTCTCTGCATTTTCAGGATGAGGCATATGATGAATCTGAGTATCAAAAGTTATTGATAGATGCATTACATGCCGATCACA